>Ga0181526_10001064_pt1 | contig 27270 bp, 22 predicted proteins | sample PEATcosm2014_Bin_35_FD_119750 | JGI IMG/M metagenome (GOLD analysis project Ga0181526, IMG submission 119750) | Peatland microbial communities from MTU Mesocosm Facility, Houghton, MI, USA - PEATcosm2014_Bin06_30_metaG | ecosystem: Environmental > Terrestrial > Soil > Wetlands > Peat | place...
AGATCGAAGTCGAATTAGCCAACCATAAGAACATCGGCCAAGCCTGCAAAGAGGCCGGGATCAATCAACAAACTTACTACCGCTGGCGCAAAGAATTCGGCGGGCTGAAGCTAGAACAGGCTCGACGGCTGAAGGAGCTGGAGAAAGAGAACAGCCGTTTGCGCCGACTGGTGACTGAACTGTCGCTAGAGAAGCAAGTCTTGAAGGAGGTGGCGGAGGGAAACTTCTAAGCCCTGAACGGCGACGTTGCGCGGTACAGCATGCCCGGGAGCAACATCGGTTATCGGAGCGGCGTGCGTGCCGGCTGGCCTGCACTTGCCGGGAAGCAGAGGGTCCGAAAGCGATCTTCTGCGGGAGCGACACTGCGGTCGATACTCTTGGCGGCGCAGCCGTTCACATCTCTGTGCCACCGTCCCAATTGCAGTCCTCCGCATTGGATGAGCACGCTCAAAGTGAAATTGCAAATGATTTTCAGCCGCGCCTTTTGATGTATCGGCTGAAGAATTCTGGGAAGGTCCGTGAGCGCGAAGTTGACGTGTCGAAATTTACCTTTCCGACGCGTCAGCTCGCCCGTACTGTAGCGGCGTTCTTTCCCGAGGATTTGGAACTGGCGCGCGATACGGTTCAACTGCCCCGACCGCAAGACGAGCAGATCCGCGAGCAGCGCTATCGTGACGTTAATTGCGCAATTGTCGAGATACTGTGGGGCATGATTCACCGCGGAAAGCAGCGCGCAGTGAGCGTAGACAAGCTTACCGGCGGCGTAAACGCTCTTCTGCGGGATAGGGGAGAATTCTTGGAATATAGCGCTGAGGAAGTGGGTTGGAAGTTGCACCACTTAAATATTCCCAGACATACCAGGAGCTCGGGACGCCAAGTTTTGCTTGGACAAGAAACTAACCAAAGGGTACACAGATTGGCTCAAGCCTACGATCTGCCCTGCTCGCACCATATTGAGGCCAATTGTCCCGGCTGTAACCCGGCGAAAGCTACTGCTTCTAGTTGACTTATGGAGGTTGTGGAGGTTATGGAGGTTCTATAGGAATTGGAAGCCAAATCGACCGGGAATTCAGCATGCCTGGTTCCACGGATTGGCGGCAGCTAGAAGAATCAAGGCCCTGAGGGGCAGGACATTGAAATCGGTGACGCGGCACGCCAAAGATGTCGCCCGCCGATTCACTGTCCAGGTGGTTCCTTGACAACTAAATCACGCAAGGGCATTCGAAGTGTAGACCTGCTCGCGACCGATCGACACTCTGCTCTGGTCAGTTGGCGCGATTGAGGTCTGCCACGAAGCGCTCGAGGCCGAGAGCTTCCACGCCAGGGGCGAGGGCTGCGGTGGTCAACTCTGACCCCGACTTTCGGTGAACCACAATTGAGCGTGACGCCTTTTCGGGCAGCGATCGGCCCAACGAGATCAGAGGAGATGCCATGGCGGGCCGCACCGTCTTCGTGGCTTTGGCTTCCACCAACCAGAGGCCAGCGTGGGGCCGGCGCACCAGGAAGTCCACTTCCAGCCCCTGCTGATCGCGGAAATAGTAAAGCTCCTTGCGCATGCCCCGATTGCCCTGACTCTTGAGGATCTCCGCGGCGACGAAGCCTTCGAACACTGCCCCCAGGAATGGGGAGCGCTCTAGCTCGGCAGCTGACGTCAAGCCGAGCAGATAGCAGGCGAGTCCGGAGTCGCCCCAGTAGACTTTCGGCGACTTGATGAGTCGCTTTCCGAAGTTTTCGAAATAAGGCGGCACCAGAATGATTTGGCCAGTTGCTTCCAGGATTTGCAGCCACTCCCCGATCGTGGGGACGGAGACTCCTAGGGGAGCGGCAAGGTCGGTCTTGTTGAGCACTTGGCCGTGGCGACTGGCCACAAGTGCAAGGAAGCGGCGAAACGTCACCAGATCACGAACGTTGGTGATCGCCCGTACGTCGCGTTCGAGGTACGTCTGCAGGTAGGAGGCAAACCAAAGGCTTCGATGTTTCGGACGGGCGAGCACTTCGGGAAAACCTCCGTGCAGGAGATTTACTTTCGTGGTTTCCGCGAGGCTGAAAGGCGAGAGCTGGAGAATGGCGGCACGGCCGGCCATCGATTCTGTGATGCCGCGCATGAGTGGAGCTTCCTGCGAACCGGTGAACAGCCACTGGCCCATGCGGCGAGGCCTTGAGTCGATCAGGGTACGGACGTAGTCGAGCAACTCTGGTGTATTTTGGATCTCGTCAAAGACAACCGGGGGCCGCAACTCGTCAAGAAAGGCGCGTGGATCGGTACTTATTCGGGCTCGAATATCAGGATCTTCCAGCAGCACGTAGTGGGCTTGGGGGAATAGCTTCCGTAAGAGGGTAGTTTTTCCCGCACGACGTGGCCCGGTGACCACAACCGCCGGGAAGTTTCGCGTCGCCTGCCGCAACACGGTGGCGAGAGTTCTTGGAATAAAGCGCATATGAGAAATATAAGATACTATCTTAGTTTACTCAAGACTTATAGCATTAAGTGCTTGCTGCGATGCGGCGATTTGCTCTCCAGATGGTTTACGCCATCCATTAGCAGGAGCGTTTGCAGCGGCCTCGTAAAGGGAAGCAGATACCGGCACCGGTCTGCCTTCAGGTCCCACGCGATGAGTAGAGTTCTGCCGGGCAGAGTGCGACAGGCACTGAGGCATCGGGGACGCGCTAACTCCGGAGGAGATCTAGTCGGCGGCCACTGATCCGGGGTCCGAAAGATGCACCTTTTGCGAAACGAAGCCAACAAGTCCTTTGTTACGAGCACGAGAAGGAAAAGTAAACAAACAACGGCAGCGAAGGGCTACAAGGCTTCGATCGAGAATTCAGGATTGACTGGCGCACGGATTGACGCCAGCTAGAAATCGAGGCCCCGAGGGGCAGGACATTGAAATCGGTGACTCGGCATGCTAAAGGTGTCGCCCGCCGATTCATTGACCAGGTGGTTCCTTGACAACTAAATCACGGAAGGGCAGCTGCTGGGCGGCTGGCCCGCCAAAAAAAGAGCGCGTCGAACCGCTCAAATGGGTATAGTATGCGGCTGTTGGGAGCTAAAGCGAGAATTCCGCCCGATTCCTTCTCTTCTTTCTGAGTTCCCTGTTTTGGCTGGAAGAATTGCCGCCCAGTTGGCAACCGACGGAAATCATATTGGGGGCTCTTCATGAATGCCTTTCCCATCCTGTTGGGGACACTGTGTGTCTTCGCGCTCGGCTATCGCTATTACAGCGCGTTCATCGCCGCTAAAGTGCTTGCCCTCGACGACAGCCGCATCACTCCCTCGCACGTTTATGAAGACGGTCACAACTACGTGCCGTCTCCGAAGTGGGTGTTGTTCGGCCATCATTTCGCTGCGATTGCCGGCGCAGGTCCGCTGGTTGGACCAACCTTGGCAGCGCAATTCGGCTTTGCTCCGGGATTTCTCTGGATCCTGTTTGGCGCTGTCCTCTGCGGCTGCGTCCACGATTTCACCGTGCTGGTGGCATCGGTACGCCACAAAGGACGCTCGCTGGCTGACGTGGCACGAACCGAAGTCGGCCCCTACGCCGGACTAGTCACGATGATTGCCCTGCTCTTCATTCTGCTGGTCACTCTGGCCGGACTCGGCATCGTTGTGGTCAATGCTCTGGCTAACAGCCCGTGGGGAGTTTTCACCATCGGGATGACCATCCCGATCGCGATCTTGATGGGCGTGTACATGTTCAAGAGTTCGCCCGGTCAGATCAGGATTGTGGGGCCCAGCATCGCGGGAGTGATTCTGCTCCTTGGCGCCGTCATCAGCGGACGCTGGTTTGCCGATTCCTCCTACGCGCATGTACTTACGTTCAGCGGTCATCAGATCGTCTTCGCAATGGCGATCTATGGGTTTGTTGCGTCGGTCTTGCCGGTCTGGTTCCTGCTGGAGCCGCGAGACTATCTGTCCACTTACATGAAGTTGGGAACGATTGCTCTTCTGATCATCGGCGTCTTTATCGTTCACCCCAATATTCAGTTTCCCGCAGTAACTGAGTTCATTCATGGCGGCGGCCCCATCATTGGAGGCAAGCTCTACCCGTTCCTGTTTGTGACCATCGCCTGCGGCGCAATCTCCGGCTTCCACGCGCTTATCTCGTCGGGAACCACTCCGAAAATGTTGTGGAAGGAAACGGACGCGCGCTTCATCGGATACGGCGCCATGATGTGCGAAGGCATCGTCGCCGTGCTGGCGCTGATTGCCGCTTGCTCCATGTATCCCGGCGATTACTTCGCCATCAACGCCGCGCCCGCGGTTTATGCCAAGCTGGGGTTGCACACGGTGAATCTCGGCATGTTTTCGCAAGAAGTTGGCGAGAAGCTGGCTGGGCGCACCGGCGGTGCGGTCTCACTGGCCGTCGGGATGGCGCAGATTTTCCGCGGTATTCCCGGCATGAAGTCGCTGACCAGCTACTGGTATCACTACGCCATCATGTTTGAGGCGCTCTTCATTCTGACCACGGTCGATACCGGAACGCGCGTCGCGCGCTACGTCTTGCATGAACTACTGGGCAAGGTGCATAAGCCATTCAGCAATACCGCCTGGCTGCCCGGCAATCTTACGACCTCACTACTCGTGGTTGTGAGCTGGGGATATCTGATCTATACCGGCTCCATCTCCACTATCTGGCCGCTGTTCGGCACCGGCAATCAACTGCTGGCTACCATTGCGCTGGCTGTTGTGACCACCTTCCTGGTCAACATGGGCAAGGTGAAATACGCCCTCATTACGGCAATCCCCATGTGCTTCGTCGGCGTTACAACGCTGACCGCGGGAGTGCTCTCCATCAAGAACATTTACCTGCCACTGGCGCAAAAGCCGGGTCACGGCTTCCAGGGTTATCTGGATACCACGCTGATGGTGATCTTCGTGACAGGCGTGGTTCTGGTGCTGATTGAGTCCGGACGGCGCTGCTGGAAGACGCTGCACGGCGTGCCGATTCCGGCAGAGGCTTTCGGGCCTGTGAAGGACACAGACGTCAAGATGGCGTGCTGCTGAAGCGTACGAATTGCGATCTGAGCGGGATGAGCAGGTTGAAAAGGAGAGTCATGTCATCGAGATCAAGGTTGAGGTACGTCGCGGTTGTGATGTTCGCCATCGGAGCTTTGCAAACGGTAAGTGGACAGATGCCAAATCCCTACGGCCTGTCCATTAGCGTCGACGACGCCAAGAAAGCAGCGGCTCCAGCGCTGGCGGAGGCGGCGAAAAACAACTGGAAGGTTGCAGTCGCCATCGTGGATCCGGCGGGCGCGCTCGTCTATTACGAGAAGATGGACAACACGCAATTGGCCAGCGCCAACGTCGCGGTTGATAAGGCGCGTTCCGCCGCTCGATTCAAGCGTCCGACCAAGGCGTTTCAAGATGCCCTGGCTGCCGGCGGCGAGGGCCTTCGCGTCCTGGGACTTGAGGGCGCAGTGCCGGTGGAAGGCGGATTTCCTCTGGTGATGGACGGCAAAATTGTGGGCGCGATCGGCGTTTCCGGCGCTACCAGCGCGCAGGACTCTCAGTGCTCCAAGGCTGGGGCCGACAGTCTGAAATAGCGAATTCAGCCAGTATGTACCCGATGAACTTTTTCACCGGGACTCAGGTATGCCGCCTTCTTAATTTGCGGGTGCGGCAAAGAGAATAAGGTTACCGTCCGGATCTTTCACGATGAACGTCTCGGCTCCCCATGGCTGCTTTCTCAGTGCCTGATGGAAAGGTACCTCGGCGGCCTGATATGCGAGGAAGAGCTGCTTGATCTCGTCTGCGCTGTCCAGCGTGATCGAGGCCGAGAGAAGGTCTTCCTGTAGCCGGATGTCTTCCGCAATGACAGGTGCATCGACATGGCGCAAGGCTAATCGAGCATTTTCCCTGCTGACTTGGCCGTAGAACGGTGGCTCACCATAGATAAAGTCGAGGGTGAAACCGAGTTTCGTGGTGAAGAAGTCCGTGGATGCTTTGAGATTTCGCACAAACAGTTGTGCGGCAACTGCGCTGAGCCTCGGTTGAGCGCCTTGATTCGTTTGGGACATCGTAGTGTAGGCTCCTGTTCTAAGCGCCCGCCATCCTTCAAAGCCCTCTTTGCGCCCACTCGGTACAGAAAGTCATACTGGTAAGACGGTCTTACTGGTAAGATTCTCTGCTATCCGGCGCCGTTCTTCACCAGCTTGAGGAATTCCTGGTGCACGCGCTGGTCACGCGAGAGCTCGGGATGAAACGTCGCTGCCATCACCTTTCCCTGCCGCACCAGCACCGGATCGTCGCCACGTCTGGCAAGGACTTCGACGTCTTTACCGACGGTCTCAATGCGCGGTGCGCGGATGAAGACCATCTCCAGCGGCTCGCTGCCGAGCGCGGTTGCGGCCTCAATAATCGTAGAGTCGATCTGGCGGCCGTAGGCGTTGCGGCGAATGGTGATGTCGATGGCGTTCAGGCCAGGCTGGTGCGGATTTTCTACTTCTCTGGCCAACATGATGGCGCCTGCGCACGTGCCGAAGGTCGGCTTGCTGTGTACGAATTCGTTGAGCTTCTGAAAGGTTTGCTTACCCAGCAGCTTGAGAAACGCACTCGACTCACCGCCCGGAATCACCAGACCGTCGAGTCTTTCAAAATCGCCGGGATTGCGCACCAGCACGACTTCCGCTCCCAGCTCTTCCAGCCGGCGGCGGTGGGCCTCGAAGTCGCCTTGTAGTGCGAGAACGCCGATTTTCATAGCAAGCCGTCAGCTATCAGCTATCAGCCGTCAGCCCTCAGCTAGAAACTTTGCACGTTTCAAGCGTTTGCGAACATTCAAGAGATGCAATAGGACAGCAGAAAGGCGCGGCAAGCCGCGCCCAACTGAAAGCTGATAGCTAACGGCTGATAGCTGTCTTCCTACCATCCCCGCGTCTGCAGCAGGTCCCGTTCCTCGATAGCGCTGACCGCCAGACCTTTCATCGCGCCGGTCATCTGCGAGCTGACTTCCGCCAGCACTTTGGGATCGTCGAAGTGCGTGGCCGCCATCACGATGGCGCGCGCGCGCGACTCGGCTTCTTCGCGTTCGGCCTTCACATGTAGATCGAGAGCGATTGCCCCGCCCTTCATGAAAATGCCCGAGCCCACGAAGACCGCCTCCGCGCCGAGCTGCATCACCAAAGAGGCGTCAGCTGGCGTGGCAATGCCGCCGGCGGAGAAATTCGGCACCGGCAACTTCCCTGCTTTGGCCACCATGCGCACCAACTCGTACGGAGCCTGATGATCTTTGGCTGCGGCGAAGAGCTCCTGATCGCTCATCACGGTGAGCTGCTTCATCTCTTTCACAATTTGCCGTATGTGTTTCACAGCGTGGACAACGTCGCCCGTTCCGGCTTCGCCCTTGGTGCGGATCATGGCCGCGCCTTCGGCAATGCGGCGCAGCGCCTCGCCCAGATTGCGCGCTCCACAGACAAATGGCGTCGTGAAGGCCTGCTTGTCCACATGATGCTCTTCGTCAGCGGGCGTCAGCACCTCGGACTCGTCAATGTAGTCCACGCCGATCTCCTGCAGGATCTGCGCCTCGGCAAAGTGGCCGATGCGGCACTTGGCCATCACCGGAATCGAGACGGCGGCCATGATCTGCTTGATCAGCCTGGGATTGGCCATGCGCGAGACGCCGCCTTCGGCGCGAATGATCGCGGGCACACGCTCCAGCGCCATGACCGCGACCGCGCCAGCCTTCTCAGCCACGTTGGCTTGGTCGACGCTCATCACGTCCATGATGACGCCGCCCTTGAGCATCTCGGCCAGGCCCGTCTTCAAACGCAAACTGTTGTTGTTGCCATTGTTCTCTAACATCATGTTCTCCTGACCGGAGCGTGTGCGTGGAAGTACTTGGCCGCGAACATTTGGTACTCAACTATTGGCCAAGGAAGCGCGTGCACGTCGTGAGGTTGCCTACTACCTATTTTACCTTGCGCGAACGCCATGCGTAACCCCGCGCAGCATCTGCCGGGATTCCGCCTCTGCGGTGGGAATCTATACTGTTATGTTGTGGACTCCCGTTCAATGAATTGCGCCATCCTGCCAATGACGGAAAAGCATTGGGACGAGGTGCGCCAGATTTACTGGGAAGGCATCGCGACCGGCAAGGCCACGTTCGAAGAGTCGGTTCCTGAGTGGACGGAATGGGACGCGCGTCACCTGCCAACATGCAGGCTGATTGCGCGGAGTGGCGACGCGGTCCTCGGCTGGGCCGCGCTTAGCCGGGTTTCGTCACGAGAGGTATACAGGGGCGTAGCCGAGGTCAGCATCTATATTGCCGAGCGCGCCCGAGGCCGAGGCATCGGGCCGGTCTTGCTGGCGGCGCTCGTTGCCGAGTCAGAGCAGAACGGCATCTGGACCTTGCAGGCTGGCATCTTTGCTGAGAATGCCACCAGCATCCGTCTGCATCAGCGAGCGGGTTTCCGCGTCGTGGGCACGCGCGAGCAGATCGCCTGTCTCAACGGCATATGGCGGGACACGGTGCTAATGGAGCGCCGGAGCTCGATCGTGGGCGTGTAGCGCTCTGCTCGCCCGTTCTCTACGTCGCGTCGCTGTGCTTCTTCTTTAGGTACTTCGCGAACATGCGATGGGGATCGATCTCGATAAACTTTCCCTTGCTGCTGGCCAGCACTTCCCCCTTTTCATTACGAATCTCCGCCCCGTGGATGTGTTCCCGGCCGCTTACCTCCATCTCCCAACCCTCGGCGATAAGCGGAGTGGACAACGGGACTGGCCTGAGGTAGTCGACTTCCATCCGGCCGGTTAAAGCGATCACGTCGCGCAACTTGTTGACCTTACCCATGGCCTCGTCGAGGATCGTGGCGATGATGCCGCCATGCGCGTGTCCGGGCGGGCCGACGAAGCGGTCCGCCAGTTGAAAGCGGCAGACAAAACGCTCGCGCTGCTTGTCGAGGACAAACTCCAGCCGCAACCCGGCTTCGTTGCCGGGACCGCAACCGAAGCAGTGGTTGGTGATCTGCTCCTTCTTTACCTCGTGACCGTCAACTCGTTCGTGCTGGGGCATGTACTCAAGATGTAGCAGAGTGGATGGAAAATGCAAGCCGCCAGAGCTCAGCTTTCGGCAGACTGTAACCGCAGGTCCTTGCGATGACGTGACAAATAGTCCAGACTCTTTTGATGGCCGGCCACGTGAATAGTGCTCCAGCACTTTCGAAGCTTGACAGCAGCGCGGATGCGAAGAGGTGGGAGACGCACGGATTGCACGCCTCTACGGCCTTCTCCTGGGCGATTCTCCTGGCTGGGATCATCACCATCGGGGTAGCGGCGTACATGGTGGTGGTCAGCTACTCAAGCCTGCCGTGGGACGATGGCTGGGTGCAGATTGACCCAATGGTAAGTGGGATCAACCCGCTCTCTTTCCATTGGCTCTGGGCCCAGCACGATGAACATAGAGTTGTGTTCACGAAACTGTTCATGCTCGCGGACCTGCGTCTGTTTCACGCCCGGCAGGCGTTTCTGCTGACCAGCATCCTGGTGATTCAGTTCCTGTTTTGGTTGTTGTTGAGTTGGAGCATGCGAGTCCTCGGCGGTTGGCGCGGGCGGCTATGGCTCGCCGGTACCGGTCTCGCAGCATTCTGCCTGTTCTGTCCGTCCCAATGGCATAACTTCGTATGGGGCTTTGAACCATGTTTCATGCTTCCAGGCTTGTTTGCGACGCTTTCATTTATCGGACTGCTGCTCTACTGGATCGATTCGGAGCGGCAATCAGGCAAACCGTCATCGTGGAAGTTCGTTGCACTGTCGATAGCCGCAGCGCTGGGAGCAACCTTGTCGTTGGCAAACGGAAATCTTGTCTGGCCTCTGCTGGTTGTGGCAGCGCTATTCCTTCGATTGCGACGCTCGGTGGTGCTGAGTCTCGCCATCACTGGAGCGCTCAGCATTGCGCTCTATCTTTATCACTACGTCAGCCGTCAGGCCGAGGCCAACGCGGGGTCGTTCAGAGAGAATCCGCTCAGGTGTTTGCAGTTTGTAGCGGTGTATCTTGGAACTGTTTGGGTACACGCGAATCCCGTCTTGGCGGGCATCTTTGGGATAGCCGGCGGGGCAGCCGCATGTGCCCTCGTCCTGCGCTCGCGTCTGTATATTCGAACCAAACAGGCATTCTCAATTCAACTGGTTCTCACGCTGCTGTTCTGCATCGGCACCGGCTTTGCCACCGCACTGGGAAGATCGAACTTCGGGCTGAGCTACGCGTTTTCCTCGCGATACCAGACCGTCGTGCTGGTCTTCTGGTGCTGCCTCGGTCTGATGCTGTTGGGCTTCGCGGCGGCGATTGAGCGCACACGAGTTCCTTTCGTGGTCGTGCAGGTGTGCCTGCTAGCCATCATGGTGAGAGGAGCCTATCTGGCGCAATACCCGATCAGGGAAGCGCGCAGACATGGGTTTCAACTTCGAGTGGCATCCATGGCGCTCTTCACCGGCGTGAATGACTGGAAGCAATTCTATCTTGGGGTAGGCGTGAAACCTGACTACCTGCTCAGAGACGTGCCCTACCTGCAAGAAAACCGTCTATCGATTTACTACGGCGATACCTATTCCCAACTGGGCAGACCCTTGGATTCTGTCTTTCGCCAGGTGTCGCCGGACGAATGCACCGGAGCAGTGGATTCCACCACACCGATGGACGGGATGGGACGGCAGGCCCTTCGGATCGCAGGTTGGGCCTGGGATTACAAGCACCAAGAGCCACCGCAGGAGATCATTGCAACCAGCGACGGCATTATCACCGGTCTAGCCGCCGTTGGCGACTGGCGCCCGGCGATTAGAGCGGACAATCCCGGGATAAAGAGCAGTTACGTAGGTTATGTTGGATACGTTCGGGACGTAAGCCCGTACACGGCTGTGAAGATATACGCCATTCTGCGCGGCAGCCCACCCTCAGCCTGCTATATAGCAAACAACACGGCCTTAGGATTCTGACCTGGTCATCGGCATACGAATCCGATGGTGACAATGACGGCTGCAGCCACTAAGCTTGCGCGATCGCGTAGCGCAAAAATGATCGGATCTGAGTGCATCCTGCCCCTGCCGGCAACTATCCAGATTCGGCCAAACCAGTATAGCAAGACCGGACAGATTAGCCGCAGCATTTCTGAGTGCCTATATAGAAGCGTAACTTCGGGACTTCGAAGGTATAAGACAAGAACCAGGACCGACATCACCATCGAACTTAAACCAAGGACTTGTATAGTGCTTTTGTCGACTTGCTCATAACCGCGGCGGGTAGTTAATTCCCCTGTTTCCGGTGAGGCCTGCAGTTCAGCGTAGCGTTTGACTGCTGCTAGACCCAGGAAGCAAAACATCGCAAAGGCAGCAGTCCATTCTGAAATGGGAATAGTAGTCGCAGCTCCCCCAGCGAAGAGGCGGATTGTGTAAAGTCCAGCGAGAGTGCAGATATCTAAGACGACTTTTGTCTTTAAATAGAGTGAATAGAGGATAGTGGACAACAAATATACGGCTAACATAATGCCGAAAGACCACGGAAGCTTGACAGCGAGAAAGATGGCAGCTAACAAGAGAGCGACGGCCAGCATCATGGCGGCTCTTGTGGTCACGGTCCCGGCTGCCAAGGGCCGCAATTTCTTGTGATCGTGTTCTCTGTCAGAATGTACGTCGAGGAAATCGTTGAAGATATATGTCGCGGATGCTGTCAGGCAGAAGCAGACGGTCGCAAGAAGCGCCTTACTGCTAATGGCCCAATTGTTCCAGGTGTGCGACAGGAGCACTGGCAGCAATACCAGAATGTTCTTCAGCCATTGGTGCGGGCGGAGCAAGTAAAAAAGGGGCGCGATGGTACGGTGACCTTTTTGGGAAGGCGGGTGTCGGGTGGCCGATGTCGGGGCAGAAGTCGTGCTCAGCATCACAATTATGATTCGCTGTACAGTGTTCCAGCTCGGGAGCGTGACTCAGGTTAAATCCTTGCACTTCCGAATGCAAGCTCGTGCGATATCTCCGGGCAGGCTGTGTACTGTGACCAACCGGCCGCGCCGTGGGTATTCGTGAGTCGTCGGGAATGTCAAATCCAGCGGCGATTTTGCGGAAAACCGCCAACTTGCATTTCGGTGGAGATCACCTGTTATGCTCGAAGGACGTAACCAGTGTAGAGTTTCTCGGCGTTGCCGGGAGCAAGAGCAATTTGGGTCTGAATAGTTATGGAGCCTGTAAAATCTGAACGAATACCCAACCTTATTCTGGGGACCGGTCCTACGGCGATTGCCGCAGCCTACGCCTTTCGCAGCCTCGGAGTGCCCTTTGAGGTCTTGGATGTCGCTTACGATCTGGAGCCGGAAAGAGAAGCGATGGTGGAAACGCTTTCGGCTACCGAGCCGGCAGATTGGCCACGCAAGCACGTCGAGGCTTTGTTCCCGCCGCCAATAACGTCCGCACGAGGCGTTGAAAAACGATTGACCTTTGGATCCGCCTTTCCTTATGAGCGGCCGCAATGCATCTCCTGCGCTACCACGCAATGCAAGATCGATCTATCCCACGGCCTTGGGGGATTTGGAAACGTCTGGGGCGCGGCCATGCTTCCTTATACGGCTTTAGACATGGGCGATTGGCCCATTTCTTCTGCCGACCTGGCCGATTCCTATAGACATCTATCGCAGCTTGTGCCGATAAGCGCTGACTTAGACCATTTGGAAGAGTCATTTCCCTTATATCATGAAAAAATACACGCACTCGCTAAGTCGGAACAAACCGAGACCTTACTTGAGTTTCTAGCTAAGCGGGATCCGACGTTGCGAAGCCGAGGAATCACCTTTGGCCGCGCTCGTGTCGCGGTGGATTCGTCAGGAGGGCCTTCTACTTGCCGCTACTGCGGCTACTGCCTTGACGGCTGTCCTTATGGCTCCATATTTAATCCCCGTCTCCTGTGGAAAAAGTTTGAACAGGATGGGATAAAGATACACAAGGATTTCTACGCGATTGAATTTGAAGAAGAGCCGGACGGAGTAACCCTGTCCACGGTCAACGTAAAAGATGGCTCATTAAGAAAATGGCGGGCCGGACGGATCTTTGTGGGCATGGGAGCTATTTCCACAACCCGGCTCATTGCGAGATCCATAAAGATATTCGACCAGCCGATTCGCATACTAGATAGTCAGTATTTTTTCTTTCCTCTTTTGTCTTACCATAAGACCAAAGAATTGGCGGTGCGCTTTACTTTAGCCGAAATATTTCTTGAGCTCCTTAGCCCGACGATCAGCGACAATTACATACACTTTCAAGTGTATGGGTTAAATGACATATTCCGGCAGACCATACGATCGACGCTGCCTTCTCCATTGCGAAGCCGACTTGTTCTCGATAATGTCGAAAGCCGTTTCTATTTGCTCCAGGGATTCCTACATTCCTCCGATTCAGGCCATTTGGAGCTGACCGTCAATTCATCTGAATTGACAAGAGACGAGATACAGGTCCGAGGTGTAACGAACCCGGCTTCAATGCGTATCGCGAAGCGCTCTCAAGCAGTTTTGCGCCGAAACTTAGCTGGGTTCGGCGTCATTCCGCCGCTGAATCTTACTATGGTAGCTCTGGGAAGAAGCTTTCATGCCGGGGGGAGTTTTCCCATGGGGAAGAAGAACACGCTTTTCGGTTCAGACCTGCTGGGCCGTCCGGCCGGGCTCAGCCGTATTCATATTCTGGACGCGAGCAACTTTCCGAGCATTCCCGCGACGACCATTGCCTACACAGCCATGGCAAATTCGGACAGGGTGGTCACGGAGACGTTCAGGAATGGATACCTGTGAAAGCCGCACCGGACAAGGCTCTAGAGGTTGGTGCCGGGAGGGGGGTCGAAACCCCCATGAGGTCGCCCTCGGCGGATTTTGAGTTCCTCGCTAACCGAAAACAAAAGACTTACAGCATTTGCGATATGGGCTCAGTGAATTGCGATAAGTTGCTATCCCGCTGGGGCTTACACTGAATCGCATCGCAATTGATCGCAGCTCGTCGGGTTTGCTGGTGGGCACAAATTTGGGCACAGTTGGTTGGGGTGAACCCCTCCGTTGAGACAATCCGCGATTGGCACACCTGCCGTTCCATGGATTTTTCTACTCAAACAGCCTCTTCTCCTCCATAATGCTCCTCGGTTGGTGAAGCGGAAGCGGGCTCTGGTGGAGACCAACCCGCCCGTCCGGACGGCGGACAGATCAGCGTTCAGAGATTCGAGGGCACGAAGTGCATATGGCGCCGTCCCTCCGCGAGAGTCGCGAGCGCGCATCATCCATGGTTTGCTGTTCGGACGACCGTTGCAAATGCTTGTCCTTGTAGCTCAGGCGGAGTATATGTTGGTGTGCCGACCTCGCAGAGATATCGTTTGATACCGTTTGACACTTGAAAGCTGCCGCAGTCTATGAGGGTTACCGTCGCAGTGGTAGATGCCGCACGCACATTTGACTCATTCACGTCTCCAACTACGATCCCATGTTCATGAATTGCAGCGAAAGCGCGGGCAGTATCCGCCGCCGTGTGAACGAGGAAGGCCCAATTTGCTGACGGAAACGCCGGTGACCGATGTGGCTCGGTTGTCGCTCGTGCTCCGGTCCCGGCTTTCCGACTGGAAAACGGCTCTGGCTATCGTAACGCAGGACCGGGTATGGAATCCATTCAAAAAAGGTCAGTTACCCAAGTCACTGTGCTGAGGTGGTGAAGGTCTGATCGTTGTACACCGCCATGTTTCCCAGGGAGTCAGTTGTCAGGCTGCGCCAGTGATACGTGGTGTTCGGCGTTAGTCCGGTAATCTCGACGCTTGCGTCATAAATGTTGGGTATTCCCTGATTCTGAGCGTTCTGGTCCAGGAAGTCTGTAGTTGTCTCAGACTGGTAGGCGTAGTTAGCGTTCAGCATCTGCAGGAAACCAAAGTTGGGGTACGGTTGCATGCAGTTCGGCGGCTGCGGGTCGTTGATATTGCAGGTCCCAGGAGTTGCAGTCCCGTAATAAACCGTCAGGGTAGTATTTGGCTTAAAGACACTCAGCCAGAATCTGGCAGTTGTGGCGCTAACCACCGGACCGGTGAGTACTGGATTGATGCTGGGCTGGTTGCCACCGGCGCCTGACACCCACTCAAATTGAACTGGAGTTGTGTAATCCGTCCAGGACCCACTATAGGGATTCGCAGCCGCCAATACGGTTTCCACAGGCGGCGATGTGCCATCCGGGTTCTGACCTGATCTCCACCGTACATAGTCGAAACTTCCCTTGTAAATCTGGTTAAACTCCTTCACCGAATATGTCCAGCCACTATCGCCTCCGACGGTTTGACCGTTGGCGCTATCCCAAACATTGGAGAATAGATCATCCCCTTCGTTCAGGTAAGTATTGTTATTGGTCTTGTACCAATACCATGCATAGGCGGTAGCTACGAGGTCATTCAACTCCGTAGCGTCGAACAGAGTGCCCCCGACGAGAGCGGGCTTTTCCGGCAGGTCATAGGCGCCGTAAGCCAAGGTATGGGTGGAAGGGATATATTGGGTAGCCCGCCACCAATCCAGAGTCTTTTTGATCTCCAGCGGTATTCTGGCGTCTGGTGTGTTCCCTTCAGCCAGGTCGAGCTCGTAATAGGTGATCAGAGCCTCCATCGCAAGACCGACCATGAAGGGATGGATGTCATATTCCTGCTGGTTAGGATTGCTAAGGCTGAGGTTGTAGCTTTGGTCGAGGTAGCCTAGCATAACATCGACCGCGCGCAGCATAAACGCGCTGTCTCGCGGCACGCCAATGATTTCGTTGGCCAGACGGTCATCCATCATGTAGGCGCTCACCCGAACGCTTTCAGCATAGACGCTTCCGCTGTAGTAAAGATCGTAGGCCTCGTTATTGGCCAGGAGATTTACCGCGGCTTGATAAGTAGGATCCTCTGTACGCAAGTAATGCATTGCCATGCCAAAGGGGAATTGATTAGGCTCAGCGACAAACCCGGCAGCGGTCCCGATGGTCATGTCCTTGTAGGGCTCCATCGCAAGCTCAGCACAGCGCTGCCACTCGTTCGGGTCGGTCTGCTTGTACTGTTGCTGGTGGTACTGGTCATAGTCTGCTACCTGCTGGTAAACACGGCCACCGTCATAGTTCCACGCCTCAAAATAGATGCTGGATGGGATGTCGAATTCTCCAGAGAAGTTACCGTTGTCGAGGCTCCACCACGGGTTTGTATCGGTATTGTTGGTGCACCAGAAATCCGCATTGGCAGTTCCCGCAGGAGCACTAAAGTTGACCATGTTGGTCTCCCAGGTACTTAGTCCGGGGATAGCCGGAAAAGTAGTGGGCGGCGTCGCCGTGAACGAAGCCGTTGGGAGCACAGTAAAGTTATAGGTCACAGGCACTGGATTGCCGGAGTTACTTCCGTTTAGCTGTCCTTGAAAGTTGGCAGCAAACTGATAGTGCCCCGGCACGCCTTGGGAATTCACTCTTAGTCGTACAGTTGAGTTAGTGCTGTAGACCGTTGCGTTGGAGCAGGCCTCCGTCGACGGATTATAGTCTCCGTCCCAACCCTGAGGAGGCGGATTGGAAGGAGCGTCGAGACCACAAAGGTACTGGGCTGTGATGCTGTTATTCGTAACCGGCTGGCCAGTATCCAGATCTGTGATAACAACATTCTGCATCAGTACGATCGCATTCGACGGTCCGCTCAAAAGATTGGCCTGGGTGGCAACGTAGAGATCATTACACTCGCGCGAACTCTTCGAGGTGGGAGTGCAGGCTGGCGATTGCGTGGGATCGCCCTGATAGACGTTCTGGCCTCCGACTGGCCACATACTGAACACCAGAGGGCCGTTGGGATCGGTGGGGTTATCCGGCAGGTTGAACCAAAGATAACAATAAGGAGGGGAGGACTGACTGCAACCGGGAGTCGGCGGTCCAGGATAGGTTGCCCACACGGGACAGACGGCCACCGTTGCGGCACTACAGTGTCCAAAGTCCACTTGGCTTGCGACATAGTAACCCCAGGTCGGGTAATTGCTGTATGCCGGGAAATGATCCACGACAACGACATGGTTGGTCGTAAAGTCGTTCTGAACAATTTGCCGGGACGAGGAATTGTCATTGCCCTGGTAATCGAGGTCGTTTTCGATGATTACGATCGAGTTACCTCGGTGGACGGTGGTCCATTGGAAGGTAACCGAGACGCCATTCACAGGGTCATAGGTCGTGCCGACGGTCGCCGAAACGCTGCCTGGAATGATCTCGCCGGGAACAACGGTGGCAAACAACGGCATCGCGATCATAACCCCAAGGACCAGGTACACCACTGGGAGAGTTAGTTTTTGCCAATGGTACACTGCACCGCGTCGCCAGGGGATGTTATATCCGGATGTCATCCTTGAATCTCCCTTGTCCCGAGCCGGGACTCCATTTTGTCTTTGCCCCAGCAGTTAGCAATTGTGCCCTGCTTCACCTCGGGAGACAAGCCTTTTTTCTCGCTCTGTCAGTAGCACATGATATGTCCGGACGCACTGCTGTCCGGGGGAACTTGCGTGAGATTGGCGTAAGCGGTTGACTGCTAGCGAGATAGGCGGTTTTGAAGCCAGTCACAGGCCATTGTCGTGACGAGCAACAAAGTCGATGCCCCTGTCATCGACCGCGGTGGAATAGCCCTCAAATCCACGCATCGTCTGTTCCATCTTCACAAAGCATTCCGCCCATGCGCCGACCTTCTGCTTGTTCAGGCGGCTCCCGCAAATTCAAATACTTCCACGATATACAATGTGTCTGCGTTAACGACCGGGTTTTGAATGGGTTCTCAGTCATCACGAGTGCGTCAGAGCTCTACCGCGCCGGAGAGGTCATCGGAACCAGGCGAAGCCAGCTTGCGCACTTATTAGGAGCCCCGTGTGGCGTCACTTCCGTTGTTCTACTGGGGGCTGTGGTCGCTCTTGATTGGCGTTGGAATATACTTCGGGGCGATTCTCTTGTCAATCGTGTGTCTGGCGCTTCTTCAACAGAACCTCTTTGTTGGCTTGGTTACGAAGCTACTTTGGATCAGCGGATTTCCAACGACAATCGGCATCCTACTCATTACCGTCGATCTCGCAGCTTATTTCCCGCGACAGCGGCGAGGTATCCACCATGTTTCTCCTCCTCTTCGTGGCAAGCCGCTAATTACCATTGCGCTAACGGCATATAACGATGAGTTGAGCATCGCGGCGTCGGTTCGTGATTTTCTCAGCCATCCCCTGGTCAAGCGTGTCATCGTCGTTAGTAATAACAGCAAAGACTGTACGATGGAGCGCGCCAGGGAGGCAGGCGCAATTACGGTGAATGAAGAGCGCCAGGGATACGGCCACTGCGTGTATCGCTGCTTGGCTGAGACGGCGCAGTGGGACGACACCGACTTGATTGCGCTTTGCGAAGGCGATATGACTTATCGGGCGGCCGACCTGGATAAGTTTGTCGCCTACATTCCGCACGCGGACATTGTCAACGGCACCCGCATTGTCGAACAGCTACGGGAATACGACACCCAATTGAGCACCTTTATGTATTACGGAAACTTCTTCACGGGTAAATTGCTTGAGGCGAGGCACCTGGGAAGAGGGACATTTACAGACGTGGGAACCACATACAAGGTGATGCGGCGTGATACCGCAACCAAAATTCTCCGGTTTGTGCAACCGGCCATCAACCTTGAATTCAATGCCCATTTCCTCGACACTGCCCTGCGACACGATTTTTCGATCGTCGAATGTCCAGTAACGTTTCACCCACGCGTCGGTGTGAGCAAGGGAGGAAATGTAAACAACCTGCGTGCACTGAAAGTCGGAGTGCGGGTGATCTGGGGACTTACGTTTGGATGGGGCTGGCTGCCGTGACCGTAGACCGGGGTTATCATCAGACTCGCTTCGAATACGACGCGCGCCGAGAGACATTGTGGCGGTCTTTGTACCGTTTCTTCTTCAAGCGCTGGATCCGGGAAGAAGACTGCGTGGTCGAGCTCGGAGCCGGATACGGCCACTTCATCAACAACGTCATAGCACGCCGTCGCATTGCGTTAGACGCCTGGCCTGATATGCCTAAATATCTTCAACCAGGTGTCGAGTGCCAGATAAGAAGCGTAACCGACCTGTCGTTTCTTCAGGATGCCTCGGTAGATTTCGCCTTCGCCAGCAACCTCTCCGAGCACATCACTCAAGACGAACTAGCGCAGGTTCTGCGTCAACTGGAAGACAAGTTCTCGGTCCGCGGCCTGCTCTGCCTGTTGCAACCCAACTATCGATATGCATACCGGGAGTACTTCGATGACTACACACACATAACGGTGTATTCGCATCTGACGATGTGCGATTTCCTTGGCGCGCACGGTTACGAAATTGTCGACTGCAGACCCAGGTTCATGCCGCTGACGGTGAAGAGTCGGCTAAAGATATACTCCTTCCTAATATGGCTATATTTGCACTCTCCCGTGAAACCGATGGGCAAGCAAATGCTGATCATCGCGCGTCCAACCCGAACAGGGAGTCCCGCTGGCTCTTCCTCCCGGCATTCCAATATGTCGTAGTCCTGTGCTTTCCAGCGATCTTCGCCGCAGCCGCTTATTTTTACGGGGTTGCGAAGGCGACTGTAATTCCATACGAGCTCGATTACGGAGAGGGTATCGTCCTCTGGCAGGCCACGCACGTTACCAGGCTCGCATCGGCCTACGCGCCTATCGCACAATATCCATACATCGTTTTTCATTACCCGCCGCTCTATCATGCAGTTTCTTGGGCGGTATACCGACTCACGGGCGATCTACTTTTTGCTGGGCGGTTGGTGTCGCTGGTTTCGACGTTTGCGTTGTGCCTTACGTTGGGGTGGACCGTTTACCGGTCCGTCCCGGCGCGAGCGCCGAAATTGGCGGCGATCGGAGGTGCATTGTTCGCTGGCGCATTGCCGTGCGGCCTCGACAACATGGACTGGGCATTGTTGATGCGAGTCGATATGCTCGGACTTTGGCTGACCTTCGCTGGGTTGGCTCTTTTCATCTTGGGCAGGAACGCCGCCATGCGTTACACCGCCTTCGTATTGTTCGTTGCAGCAATGTATACGAAGCAAACGCTAATCGCCGGCGCACTTGCGTGCTTAGCTGTCGCCGCCATTCTGAACCTCAGGCAGGCGATCAAACTGCTGTCATTTACAGCGGCCCTGGGCGCCTCCGTTATGACGCTGCTTGCGCTGGCCACGCACGGGCAGGTGATTCGGCACCTGTTCCTTTACAACCAGAACATGTTTTCTCTTCGGCGCGCGATTGGTCTCATAGATGACAGTATTCAACGGACGCTCCCCCTGCTTGCGCTGGCCTGCGCAGGCGTGCTGATTCCGCTGGCCGATGCTGCGAGAGCATTTTCACAGCGTAGATTGAGGCCACTCCGCGCGCGTCTCCTGGAGAGCACCTACCGGCGCGCATTCTTCACATTCGCCATCCACTTCCTGTTTTCCGGGATCGTGTCTCTCACGGTCGGCAAGGCAGGCGCCAACAGCAACTACCTCCTGGAATGGAACCTGAGCGCCTGTACACTCGCCGGGTTGGTGCTGGCACGCCTCATCTGGGGTTGGCGGACGAAGCCGAGGGTATCTTCCGTAGCCGCGGTGGCATACCTGCTCCCTCTTCTGATGATGGCTCAGCAGGCCGCGTCGGCCTTTCGATTTGTCGTGCCCAGCACCTCTCTCCGCCAGGAATACGCCGACAACGTGCGAAATTCAGAAGCACTCCTGCGCATTCTCCGATCCAGTCAAGACCCAGTGATGTCGGAGAACATGACTCTGCTCTACAAAGCCGGGAAGCAGGTGCCGTTCGAACCCGCTATTATCACCCAGCTGGCCGCGACGGGAATGTGGGATGAAACGCCGCTCATTGACATGATCGACAGGAGAGCTTTCTCGGTTATGATCATCGGCGATGTCGATGACCAGGACCGGTATTCGCCCGCAGTTGCGCGTGCGATCAAGGAGTATTACGAGCCCGGGGAAGAATACGGCCAACTCACGGTGTACCGCCCCGCGAATCGCCGCTAGTCCCAACCAACAGGGATAGAGGGAAAACAGCCTTTGCGGCTCTTCACAACCATCTGACGAAGGGCGCATCTTACCTGCAATGGATCCATCGAACGCCGCGCGGCTGCTGGCGGTGGCCGATCAGGTGTTCGAGACTACCGATGCCGGCAGCACGTGGACACCCGTCAGCGGAGTGCTTTCCACCTTCCGCCAGCATCCCCCTGGAAAGCAAACCGACGTGACTCGCTGCGTCGCAAAGACGGTCTGCCTGACTGTCATACTCCGTAAGACGTTTAATCAAAACGACCAAAACAGGCAGGAGAGCATGCGGGGAGCAAAGAGCGCATCCATTTACGAGCGGTTCTTCCGATCTTCCAACCAATTTGTAATCTTCAAGCCCGCTCTTCTATATCATTTCGTCATTTCGTCCGCCATCAATACCGGGTATTTGGCTTTTCTGGCGGTTAGGTGAGAAACCCGAATTCAACGTTGGGACCGCTTCGCATAGCCCGTGTGGCGGTTGAACGAACTATTGGTGGGCTGTCTTTCGTCGCAGCTAAAAGAGCCGCGCGGGCCCGCTCCTGGTTCATCCAGCCCGACCTCATCGTTGAAAGAACCCGTGCTCGAATCTCTGGTGAGCTCGATGACAGGAGAGGCTCAAGCCGTTTACCCTCCTGCGCCAATCTCTCGCCGCATTGCCGTATAAATACGTTCAGAAGCCGCAGGGAGCCAGCAGTAATCAACGCAAACACTTGGTGCGAAATGGATTCATCAGTTGCAGCCCACCTAACGAGCGCTTCTGAAGATGCGTCCGCGACGCCACCGTCGTCGTCCGTGACGAGGGGCCGCGAGCGTCTCGAACGAGAGATACCTTATCTTGGCCATATAGGAATGAGATGCTTCCTTGGACTTGGCGGCACTAAGTGGCAGTCTGGACATGAGTCTTCGTGAACAACGTGCTCACACCGTGAGCACCAACTTCCACGTACCTTTCATTCTTCGAACGCAGCGGCAAACGCATCCCCATAAGTACGCAACGAATCGGCATCGATACTTTCCATGGAAATGGCTGCGCTTTGCGCCAGAGCGGGGGACGAAGATCGAATTTCTTCCAAGGCGATCTCAATCGCTTGCCTCTTTTTACACTCGTCCTGGCTCATCTCAACAATACAGGAGCAAAGAGCTCCACAAGCTTCTTTCGGCCCGCCTCGCCAACGGTCTTGAAGCAAATGACGAGCCTGCAGCAACGGCTGGTGAAGACCGGAGGACGACTGGTCAAACTTGCGAGCTACTATTGGCTATTGCTGGCGGAAGGACATCTGACGCGGCGGCGGTTCGGGGCGATGCTAGGCCGGATCGCGCTGCTACCGATACCGACGGGATAGGTGGACCGTGGTCCAGTCGGCAGCGGAATCCGTCCATAAACTGGTTGGGGCAAGGAGAGGTGTTGCAAAAGTAGGCTACAAATGGGTAATTTCAGGATGTGCTTGCGGAGGATGGCACACCGTCGGAGTGCTTCCGATGACAAATCGTTTCACGGTGTCGCGAACAGGCGAGACGGGTGTACTATGGTGTGGGTTTCGGGGTCAAGAAAGAAAATTCCGGTTAAATGCACAATATCGTTTCAAGCGAGAATCCGGGCGGTTTCCATAATGAGTAAGAAATTTGGTTGCATTTCGCCTCTTGTTCTGGCCGCCGCGTTACTCTTCACAGCCTGCGGCGGATCGGGGGGGAATAACACCCCTGCAATACCTCCTCCGACAGGGTCGGTTACGGCCAATCCGACGCAGATAACGCTAGGAGGGTCGTCGACCATTACCATCACGAGTACCGGTGCGACATCTTGCAGCGGCTCTGGGGCCTGGTCTGGACCCAAGCCATGCAACGGTTCTGTTGTGGTCACTCCGACGACGGCCACGACAGGCAAGCTGACCTACGGCGTTACGTTCCAAGGTCCGGGTGGCTCGGTGAATGCTTCGGCAACGCTTGAGGTTTTAGCGCCGCCTGTCTGCCTAAATCCGGGCCAAGGTACGGGGAACGACATTCCATGCATAACTGCGATGGTCACTCCCTACAACGGAGACTGCAGCAAAGCCCAGATCACCGCTACGAATCAACACAACAATGATTTCCTAATCGAAACCTACTGGACCGTCAACAGCTATTCCTCTCCCGACGCTGACCGTTATGCATACTACGATCCTACGATGGCCACCACTCACACCGGCGTTATTACCGGTTTGATGTGCGGCGGGGAGACCTACGTCTTCAACGTGGCGACGTGCTCTACGGGATCGGGCGGTGGTGGCAGCCCTCCGTTTAATTGCAAGCGCACAGACCCAAACTATTCCGTTGCCCCGGTTGGAAACGGCCAGTCCAACGGCTACCAGTTCACCACGGCGACGCCTACCGGCTCGACATTCACCTGGAAGACGCTTGCTGGCGGTGGTCCGCAATATGTTTATGTCGGTCATACGATTACCCAGGCCATCAGCAATCAATGGCTAACCGGCAGCACGTCGGTCGCGCCGAGCTTTCTATTTGTCGCTTCGATTACGGTTGACGGTCAGACGTGTACGCAGTCGGGAAGCGGCGGAACGTGCGGAAACACCGGAATTAGCACGCAATTCACGCAGGACAATTCCGAAGTCCCTAGTCCGGGCACGAATAACCTGGACAGTTTCATCGCCCAAGGCGGCGCCTACTCAGGACATTACTTCTGTTCGAACTCGCCAGCCGTAATGGATTGTTTCGGGATTGATAAGAACTTTGTTCTTATCAGCCCAAGTCTTTCCGCAACAACCTGCACCAACAGTTGTCACAGCATGATTGTTACCATGCAGGCCACGGATGCCAATCAGAACAATATTGGCAGCCCGCAGAGCTTCACCTTCAACTTCAGCGTTCTACCAGCCGCGTCGTTCACGGTTTCGACACCCGGCGGTTATCCGGCGATCCCAGGGCTCTCCAACTACTACGGCTATCTCGCAAGCTATGGGAAGTCGAGCGGCTACGGAATCCAGACCGCAGTTCAGACTATCAATAGTGAAATCAATCTTCCCGGCCAGTATCTAAACGATAACTTCAGCGCCAGCATGACCGCTGGACCGTATGGCATCTGGAATTATGACGGTTCGCGGGTCGCCTATGGGATTGCGGACCAGCTCGGGACGATTTCGGCGACTTGGTCATCGGGCACGTACACCCTCTGGACCCCGCTCTTGGAAGATGACTACGTTTTCGTCGCAACCACGGCAGGGGCTACCTGTGGTGGCGCTCCCTCCTGGAACACGACGCCGGGCACGCAGACCAGCGATTGTGGTGTGATCTGGACGAATGTGGGGAACAGCACTTGGTGGAATAGGGTCGCGGAGCGTATTCACGACCAGGTGCGCGATTGGCAACTCTTTCACGATCACTGGACCACTGATTCAGAATGGAACAGATTTACCGATGGCGACGACATGCACTGCCATCGGAACTACTCATCCTGCACATCGTCCTCGCTTGATACGCGCGCCGTCGAATTTTTCTTGTTTCCGTTTTTCTCTCCTAGCGGTGGATGGGCTATAACCAACCAACGCATCGAGTGGAACTACTTTGCCCCGGAGACGGATACACTTCGCGACAGGGAATACGAGATTCCGGCGTTATACAACTTCTGGGTGATGGGCGGCAATGCCCCAATCGACAACGGCATCAACGAGCTCACGGCGCGCATCGACGCCACGCTTTCCCAAGCCGGTCAGATCACGCAATACAGTCCGTGGGACGGGCACCCATACACGCCAGCCTGCTGCATGGGCTTCGCCAGCTTCGACGTTGGTCTAGTTTCCGAAGCGCTCATACATTACTGGATTGTCCAAAACTACGAAAGCCAGACACCTGACGCGCGTATCCCGATCGAGGTTGGCAAGCTGCTTGATTGGACCAACAGCAATGAGTTCAATTTGGCGGGCGACTATGGATTGCCTTACACCGCCTGGCTCTACCCCTTCGGCCCGCAGATGTACAATTACGCGCAGAGCGATCTGGATATGCTGCTTGCGCCGGCTTATGCATGGTATGGCGCGGTGAATGGCGGCACGACTTGCACGTTGCCGACAAGTGGTGCTAACTGCTGGGTGATTGCCGACCTGATGTTTCAGAAGGCTTTCTCGACCACTTACGGCGGCTCCAAAGAATTTTCCCAGATCTACAAATGGATGGGCGACTATATCGGCTGGCGCACGGGAGCAATCGCCGGAACCGATTCCACGATTCTGCCGGCGCATAACACCTATCTCGGATCCACCACGCCAAACATCGAGCCATACCCTCAGTCCGAATGGGCTACTGATGTCGCTGTTAGTAACCTCGGCAGCACCAGTGCCATGTTCTCGTGGTACAACACTCAGTCGGTCACAAATATGTTACTGAAGTGTTATACCAACAGCAACTTGACCGGCACTCCCGTCACTGCGAGAGGCGGAGCTAACAGCCTAGTGTCCGGGTCTGACAATCTCTACTTCAACCAACTCACGATCAGCGGTCTCGGGCCAAGCACAATGTACTTCTGTGCCGTCGGTGGGAGTAACAGTAACGGTACGGCCTTGTCAGCCTATGACATCGTTTACAGCCAAGGCCAAACAGGACAGTGCTACACCAGCAGCGGATGCAGCAGCGATGCTTGTAACGGCGATCCGAACTTGTACGCTGTGTGCACCAACGCTTCCAGCGGCAATCAAAAAAGGTCAAGTGAACAGCTTGGCATCGGCACTATGAGTCTTCCAAACGGCGAGCTAGCAGCCAACAAATCAGCGGCGCTGTCGGCTGACAGCGATCATCACACGTCCACAGCTAACCTTGGTTTTACGGGGAATCAGCTTGCATGTGTCGGTTCCTCCATCAATGCTGCGATTGCGCCGGGCACTAACTTCGCCGCGATCGGGTTGGAAGGCTCCAACTTCCAAATCGACGGCGGTGCTCTGTGGCTAAGCGGTAATTTGGGGGTCGGCATCAATGGACAGTTCCAGCTTTCCGGCGGAACCACCCTCAACTCGAAGCTATATGCTGACCAGAGTGCCCAGGTTTCAATCGACAGCAGCAGCCATCTAAGGGGAGGCACGGTAAAGAAGTCGATGTCGTCTCTCGAGACCGCCGCGATGGAGCTCTCCGCTTGGGCTGCGTCCCTCAGTCCGACGCAGACGTTCAGCGAAATCACGTCGCCGACGACCATAACCGGTAACGGCGGACAAAACGTAATCAATGTCACCGGGAAGTTCCATCTGTCGGGTGGCAGCAACCTCACGATCCAGGGAGACCAATCGGATACGTTCATCATCAACGCACCGGGCGGCCTGCAACTGGATCATGGCTCCAACATCATTCTGTCGGGGGTGGCGCCAGGCCGCGTGCTCTTCAACTTGCCCGCTGGATCCAGCGGGCAAGTGCAGGCGAGCGGACTAGCTCGTACCTCGGGGATCTTCCTGACCCCGTACCTGCCGATACAGATCGACGGCGGTGTTCACAATAGCGAGTTCATCTCCGGGGGAACGCTCTCGTTCCAGTCCAACCCGGTGGTGAACGCGCCCGCGTGCACACAGTAGTTAAGACGGTCTGCCTGCCGATCGGGCAGGGTGACTTCACTGGAAGGGGATCCCGTACTGCCGGAACCCCTTCTATCGTTGGGGGTCAGTTCACCGTGAAGTCAACCTCGCCGTGGCTGATGTGACCGTCGGAGGCAAGCACCTGCCACTGCAGTTTGTAGGCTCCGGGCTTCAGTCCAGTGGCGCGTGACTCCAGTATGTTGGGAGCCGTCTGTTTGACGGCTTGCATGGAAACGGCAAGCGCCTCTGGGACTTCTGTCTCAAGCATCTGTTTTAAGGAGTCTTCAATCTTTGGGAGCAGTTGCGACGCACGCATGAGATTCGAGGTAGCCGCGTCGCTTGGTAGCGCCTTCAGTCGTCACCATCGGAGCAGTATTGCACTTTGCCACCACTCTGGCGCATGACACACCACGTCTATGCTATCAAACAACCACATTAGTTGGTAACTACGTGTAATTGTGTAATTTTTAAACTATCCGTTTGTGTACAGCTTTGGTATGGTGGTTATCGCGGTGCCATTTCTGGCTAGAAACTCATAAAACTCAGCTTTAACTCATCACAAAAATAGTTGACGTTTCCGCGACGAAAATGACAACCTCACATCGTACCCAGAAATTAGCAAAATATAGCTCAGGCAAATCATGTAGTCCTATGGCTGCATGAGAAGCCATGAAGAAGTCGGCAGACTTTTCGTTGGGCTTGGTC
>Ga0181526_10001067_pt1 | contig 27226 bp, 31 predicted proteins | sample PEATcosm2014_Bin_35_FD_119750 | JGI IMG/M metagenome (GOLD analysis project Ga0181526, IMG submission 119750) | Peatland microbial communities from MTU Mesocosm Facility, Houghton, MI, USA - PEATcosm2014_Bin06_30_metaG | ecosystem: Environmental > Terrestrial > Soil > Wetlands > Peat | place...
GAATGAATTTCAACGACAAAGATGGCGCGGCATTCTGGCCGATCTATCAGCAATACGAGTACGAACGATCCAGGCTGGATGATCGTCGCGCTGCCGTCATAAAGCAGTACACCCAGAAGTTCCGGAACGTGACCGACGCCGACGCCAAAGCGATGGCAGACCAAATGTTTGACTGCGAATCTCGTCTGGCTGAGTTGAAGAAGAAGTATTACAAGAAGTTCAACAAGGTGCTTCCGGCCCTTACAGTGACGAAGTTCTTCCAGTTGGAGCGTCGCATCGATTTGATGATGGATATGCAAGTCGAAGCCTCCCTTCCTCCGCTCACCCAGGCGCAATACACCGTGCCGGGAAGTAGCGTGGCAGAACCGCCTCAGCAATGAGGCACGCTCTAGTTCGAGCGCGACTTTGATCCGGGGACTAGTCGATGTTCCACATGATGAAGCATAGGCCGGTGATGTTCGGGGCAGTGCTGTTGATGGTGGCCATGGCAATGGCGCAATCGCAGCGCGAGAGAGAGGCGTTGTCCGTGCAAGGCTACCAAGGACAGGCAAATGTCATTCGATACCAGGGGCGCGTGTTCGTGGATGCGCAAGAGCTTGCGCAAATCACAAACGGGTCGCTGAGCTTTGAAAAGAACAGAATTATTCTGACGCTGCCTGGTCCGGACGGTTCATCGTCAAGCGACGAAGCTCACACATCAGGCTTCTCGCGCCCTTTCATAAAGGCGGCGATCGAGGCGATGGCGTCGATCAGAGAGTGGGGCGGAATGCTTATGGTGACCGTGCAGGATGGATACCCAGTTGGAAACACCATGGCAGGAAACACGATCATCGCGTACCAGGAGCGAGCTGCCGAAAGTGTCTCATTAGCCTCAGCGGCGGCATCGACTGACTCTGACTACCGCGGGCTCGAGTTACTGAGGAGCGAGTTCAACAATTTACAAGCTTGGGCTGACGGATACGTCAAAGCTCGGAATTCCCTGAGCGCGGCAAACCTCACAATCTCTGAAGGCGCACTCAAGAACGATGAGGAGGCCCAAAAGATCGTCCGTTGCGGTCAATTCTTGGCGCAGATGTTTTCCGGTGGTGCGTTCCAGGATGATGCGGCGTGTCATTAGATGGAGAGGCTGCTATTTTGATATGAATGTTATCGTTCAGTTCGTTGTGAGGCATGGCTACTCTATCCTCTTCGCTGCGGTGTTCGCACGGCAGATAGGCTTGCCGGTACCGGCGCCTATGTTTCTGCTTGCGGCCGGGGCGCTCGCGGCCACCGGGAAGTTGGGCCTCGTCCCCGCGCTCGGTTTGGCTATCACCGCATGTGCGCTGGCTGACTGGGTGTGGTACGAGGCGGGCCGGGAGTGGGGCGACAAGGTTGTGCACTTCATTCATCGCCTCACGCCAGATCCTGACGCTCACGATCACCGGGCAAAAAGGACCTTTGCCAAGTATGGGCCTCCGCTTCTCGTGCTGGCCAAGTTCGTCCCGGGACTGGACGCGGTAGCGCCTCCCCTGGCCGGGACATCGGGCACCAGCCGAATGCTCTTCCTGGCCTTTGAAACTCTTGGTGCCAGCCTCTGGTCAACCGCCTATACCGGAATCGGATATGTCTTCAGCCATGACCTGGACCGCGCGGCTGCCTACGTCGGCAGAGCAGGAACGGTTTTGGCAGGCCTTGCGTTGGCTGCACTGTCTATTTTCGGCGCCCACAAGCTGGTTCAATGGCATCGCTACACGCGTGAGTCTCGATTTGTGCGCGCACAACAGCCAATCCCATGAGATGTGGAGGCTCCGTGGCCAATCCCTGCCAGGATCATCGAAGGACTAGAAAATGGCGATTGACATTACGCCCAGCGACTGCGTAGCTGAGGCACCGTCCGTACCAGCCGTTGGACCCGAGAAACGGTCCCGGTGGGCACAAACAGAAGGAACTCCGCTACCATTGGGTGCCACCTGGATAGAAGAGGAGCAGGCATTCAACTTTGCTGTGTGCGCTGAACATGCTGACCGTTTGAAGCTGTTCCTGTATTCCTCTCACGATTTTGCAAACCCGATCCTGACGTTCGGGTTTGATTCCCTTCGTAACAAGTCAGGACGGGTTTGGCACTGCAGGATCCCGCTCAATCAAGCCCGCGGTGCCCGCTATTACGCATACTCGGTGTCAGGACAGGCCGTGGCGGGGCTGCGCGGTTTTGACCATGAAAAGATTCTCCTCGACCCCTATGCCAAAGGAGTTTTCTTTCCGCCGGGATTTGATCGCAAGCTGGCTATGAAACCAGGCCTTAATCATGAAAAGGCGCCGCTGGGAGTATTGCCTCGGCCTCGGACTGCTTTCGATTGGGCGGGAGATATTCCGCCTCGGCCCGAATCAGACGCGATCATCTACGAACTTCACTTGAAGGGGTTCACCCGGAATCCCAATTCCGGCGTGCATCCGTCGCGAGCCGGAACCTATGTCGGCTTGATCGAAAAGATCCCGTATCTGAAAGACCTTGGAATCACGGTGGTCGAACTGATGCCCATGTTTCAGCGCGACCCTCATGAAGGCGACTATTGGGGCTATATGCCTTTGAACTTCTTCGCGCCTCATGCGCAGTATGCATCGGGTGTTGATAAGAATGAGCAACATCTTGAGTTCAAGAATATGGTCAAGGCTCTTCACAAAGCCGGAATCGCCGTGGTGCTCGACGTTGTTTACAACCACACGTGCGAAGGCGATCACCTCGGCCCCACCTATAGCTTCAAGGGTTTCGACCCCTCGGGCTATTACATGCAGTCCTCCGACCCGATCAGTCCATACGCCAACTATTCGGGCACCGGGAACACATTGAATTTCAGCCAGGCGCACGTGCGAAAAATGGTCATGGACAGCCTGCGGTATTGGAAGAACGAGATGCACATCGATGGTTTCCGCTTCGATCTGGCATCGGTGTTTAGCCGTAACGCCGACGGATCGCTCAACTGGGGAGATGCTCCGATTTTCAGTGAAATTGCCGCGGACCCCGAGCTGGGCCGGTTGGCGTTGATCGCGGAGCCTTGGGACGTCGGCGGCTATCAGCTCGGACGTGGATTTCCGGGCACGACCTGGCTGCAATGGAACGCGCGTTATCGCGACGATGTCCGCCGTTTTGTGAGGGGCGACGCGGGGATGGTCCCGGACCTTATGCGTCGTATCTACGGCAGCGACGACTTGTTTCCGGACAGCCGCGAGCATGCCTATCATGCCTTCCAGACCGTCAACTATATCGATTGCCACGACGGCTTCACGCTCTACGACCTGGTTTCTTACAATCAGAAACACAACTGGAAAAACGGTCATGACAATCAAGACGGTATGAACGCGAATTACAGTTGGAACTGCGGACACGAAGGAGACGAGGCCGCGCCAGCAGAGGTTCTGGCACTTCGCCGGAAACAGGCTAAGAACTTCTTCTGCCTCCTCATGCTCTCGAACGGCATCCCGATGTTCCGCGCTGGTGACGAGTTCATGAACACCCAATTCGGAAACAATAATCCCTACAATCAAGACAACGGAATCAGCTGGCTGGACTGGAGTCAGCTCGAGGCGAATCAGGACATATTCCGGTTCTTCAAAGGCATGATTGCGTTCCGGAAGTCTCATCCTTCTTTGTGTCGCAGCAGATTCTGGCGCGAGAACATTTCCTGGTACGGTGTGGGACGCAGGGTTGACCTGACGCCAGATTCCCGGAGCTTGGCGTTTTGTCTGCATGGCGCGTCGCAGGACGATGACGATATCTACGTGATGATCAATGCCTATTGGCAAGGGCTGCAGTTCCAAATCCAGGAGGGTACGCCTCAAGATTGGGTCAAAATCGTGGACACCGACCTCCCTAGTCCCGACGATTTCTCGGAGTCTGGTTTGCCGCTGCAGCAGCCGAGTTATGAAGTAGGCCCCCGATCCATTGTTGTTTTAGTTCGAACTAAGTAAGGAGTGACCAATGTCAAAGAAGCGCATAGGCATACTCACTGGAGGCGGCGATGTCCCCGGACTGAACTCTGTAATCAAATCGGTGGTCTATCGCGGCGCGGAAATCGGATGTGAAGTAATCGGCATTCGCCGAGGCTGGGAAGGATTGACGCACGTCGATCTGAATGACCCGGCCAGCAGGGAGCATTACATCCTGCCCCTGAACCGCGAAAACACGCGCACTATCGATCGCACAGGCGGAACCTTCTTGCACAGCTCACGCACAAATCCAAGCAAAATGAAGAATCTGCCTCCCGTTCTGCAAGGTCATAAGTTCGAAGCGAAAGAGTCAACCAAGAAAGGCGTGACCAGCACCGTCTACGATGTGACCCCGGCGGTCATGAAGAACATCGAGACGCTCGGCCTCGACTACCTGATCGCGATTGGCGGCGACGACACCTTGAGCTACGCCGCGGAACTCGATCGCAAAGGCATGAAAGTGATAGCGGTGCCGAAGACGATGGATAATGACGTCCGCAACACTGAATACTGCATCGGTTTCGCAACCGCGATCACCCGTGCCATGGACGCCATCGATCGCCAGCGCACCACTGTGGGCTCGCACGAGCGCATTGGTATCTTCCGCGTGTTTGGCCGCGATGCCGGTTACACCGCACTTTACATCGCGTACGTAACCGCGGTGCGCTGCTGCATTCCGTAGTACAAAGTCGATCTCAAACACCTGATAGACGTGCTCATCAATGACAAGCGCAACAACCCGAGCAACTACTCGCTGGTAATCCTATCCGAAGGCGCCGAATGGCAGGGCTACATGGTGAAGGAATACGGTGAGCCTGATGCGTTCGGCCATCGCAAAAAGATGAGCGTCGCCGAGGATTTGAGTGATGAAATCAAGCGGACAACCGGCGAAGAGACCGTCGTCAGCGATCTTACTTACGACCTGCGATCGGGCAGTCCCGACTTCATCGATCGCCTCGTGGCATTTACGTTTGCGGGTATGGCCATGGATGCGCTGGAAGAAGACAAGTCAGGGCTGATGACCGCAATCAACGAAGGCCGCTACGCGATGGTGTCGATTCCTGATCCGAAGCTGGGCCCACGCAAGGTGGACATCGCCTCGATGTACAACACCGAGCGCTACCGACCGAGGTACGACCACAAGCTCGGTCTGCCTATTTTCCTCACACGACCGTAGTGAGCGGTGAGATATGATCTGTTGTGGCTCGCCGAGTGCTGGCTTCATTGTCCCAGGGAAGCAAGAATGAAGACCAGCTCCGCTTTGAGAGTGCTGGCTGTTGCTGTGATGGCATGCTGCTTTCTTCCGTTCTGCCCTGGACCCGCCGCACGAGATTTGCGAATGGAACACAGCCTTACCGGTTGTAGGCGGAACGGATCGCGCTGGGGCGCGGTCGGTAGTCGTGCTGACTGCAGGGTGAGGAGTGATTGGCAATTCCTCTGTAAATTCGTTTCTTTTATCATCTCCGAGTGAGCAGGATCACGGTCTGTTGGTCTTTTTGGGGTACACTACCCCCATCGAAACGGGTAGCATTACTGTCTGATGCTGTTCCGGATGCGAAGGTGGGGAAAATGGCTTCTCGCCGACGGCTTCTGCTTCGGGTTAGCTGGCCCCGCACGACGATTGCGGCCGCATTAGCCTGTCATCTCACTTGCATATGGTTGCTGGCAGGCTCGGCTCACGCCCTCGATCCGAACAAACGTATCACCCAGTACATTCACACCTCCTGGCGGACGCGAGATGGTTCCGGGGGGAGCGCGTATGGTATTGCGCAAACGTCGGACGGTTTTCTCTGGTTCACATCCGGCGACATGATGACGTTCGACGGGCTTCGCTTTACCTCCTGGGATGGACCTCCGAATGGCGGTTCGATCACGAAAGGTGCTGGCTTCGGCCAGATAGTGCAGGTCTTCGGCGACCACGCAGGTGGGCTCTGGGTATCCGGGTTACACGGGATCGTTCACCTGATGGGTCGGGTGGTCACTTCTCAGTTCGACTTGGAAGGGATTCGGACTCTTCAGAACTTTAGTGAAGATAATGACGGATCGATTTGGGTCGTGCGAGGCAACAACAGTATTTCCGACCTACCCCTATGCCACGTTACCGGCCGTACGGTGAAGTGCTTCGGAAAGGCTGATGGAATACCAATTTCCCCAGTCAACTCTTTATTGGCTGACGGGAAAGGCGGGTTTTGGCTGGGAGGACAGACGGCCGTTGTCCATTGGCATAACGGCGTCTCGGAGACGTACCCGATCGAACCGCTGAAATCCAACGTAGGACAACCGGGGATCGCGGGTCTGGCGCGTGGTCCCGATGGTTCCCTCTGGGTCGGCATTCTCCCTCCCGGGCCCGGGCGAGGGCTGGGACGATTGATAAATGGGGCGTTCCAACCATTTGTGACGCCCAGCTTCGATGGCAGCAAACTCGCGGTCCACAGCATGACCTTCGATGGCGACGGCAATCTCTGGGTCGGTACCTATGGCATGGGAATTTTTCGGATTCACGGAAGCATCGCAGACCACTTTGGACGAACTGAAGGCTTGTCCAGCGATACCGTGCAAGCTCTCTTTGAGGACAGAGAAGGAATTCTATGGGCTGCGACACCGGACGGGATAGACAAGTTTCGTGATCCGCCGGTTGCCAGCTTCTCGACCTTAGAGGGCTTGGGGAACGGTTTACCGAACGGAGTTCTAGCCAGCAGAGATGGCACAGTCTGGATCGCGAACGTTGGCTCCCTGGATCACATCGAGAAGAACGGCACCGTCTCCTCCATTCGCACCCGGGATGGCCTTCCGGGTAGTCGAGTCGCCTCCATGCTCGAAGACCGCGCCGGAAACCTGTGGGTGGGAGTGGATGACGGACTTTATATGTTCAAGAATGGGCGGTTCCGCCGTCTGGCCGAACCGAATCACCAGCCGCTCGGGCTTGTGGTTGGGATGGTAGAGGACATTGACGGCGATATTTGGGCAGAGTGTGCCAGTAAGCCGCCAAAGCTGGTTCGTATCCGCGATTTCCAGGTCCGTGAAGCGTTCCCTGCGCCGCAAGTTCCGACGGGCCGTACCCTCGCGCCGGATCCGCAGGGAGGGATTTGGATAGGCACTCTGAAGGGTGACCTTGCGCTATTCCGCCGTAGCGCTCTGCAGACATTCCCGCTCAACACAAAGGGAGATCCGTTCATTCATCAGATCATCCCGAATGCAGACGGCTCCGTGCTTGCCGGTTCCGCCGACGGGCTGGTCGGCTTGCGGAACGGCAAGGTGCAACGACTGACAACGAGAAACGGCCTGCCCTGCAACTTCGTGACTTCTTTTGTTGAGGACAGGGAGAAACGTTGGTGGCTTTACACCGATTGTGGCATCGTCGAGTTACCAGATTCCGAGCTCCAACGGTGGTGGACCAATCCGGACGTGGTGGTGCAGACTCGCGTTTACGGCGAATTGGATGGAGCCAGGGCAGGACGACCGAATTTCAACTCTGCGGCATACTCTTCGGATGGACGCGCATGGTTTGCGCAGGGAAACCTCGTACAGATGGTGGACCCGTCCAGACTCTCGCAAAAAGCGCTACCTGCAATGACATACATTCAGTCGTTCATCGTTGACCGAAAGGAATTCGCAGCAACTGATAAGCTTAAGCTTTCGCCCCACCCGCGGGACGTACAGATTGATTACACGTCGCCCGAGTTTCTGGTTCCACAGAAAGTGAAGTTTCGCTACCGGCTAGATGGATATGACCGTGACTGGCACGAGGCCGGCACGCGTCGGCAGGCTTTCTACACGGACTTGCCTCCCGGGAAATTTTCCTTTCGTGTGATCGCATGCAATAGTGACGGCATCTGGAACGATAGTGCCGCGAAGCTGGATTTCTACGTCGCTCCGGCGTACTACCAGACGAACTGGTTCCGCGCCCTTTGCGCGGTCTTCTTGCTGGCACTGCTGTGGGCGGCGTACCAGTTGCGCGTCCGGCAATTGCATAAGCAGTTCGACATGACGCTGGAGGCTCGCGTCGGTGAGAGAACTCGGATTGCGCGTGACCTGCACGACACACTTCTGCAGAGTTTTCACGGGCTGGTGTTCCGTTTCCAGGCGGTGCGCAACATGCTTCCGAATCGCCCCGAGGAAGCAACTCAGGCTCTGGATACCGCATTAATTCGGGCCGAGCAAGCACTGGACGAAAGCCGGCACTCGATTCAGGGGTTACGTGCCAACCTGTCCGCTGAAAACGACCTCGATCAAATGTTGATAACAACCGGTCAGGAACTGGCTTCTTCCAACCACGCCGAGGACGGCTCACCCCGCTTCGAGGTGATCGTGGAAGGCGAGCGCCGCGGCCTGCCTCCGCTGATCAAGGATGAAATCGGTCGAATCGCGCGAGAACTGCTCCGGAATGCCTTCCGGCACGCACGCGCGCATGAGATTGAGGTCGAGATACGATATGAGAACGACGTTTTCCGCCTGATTGTGCGGGATGATGGAAAGGGTATGGACCCAAAGATACTAAAAGATGGTGGGCGTGCCGGGCACTGGGGGCTGCCAGGTGTTCAGGAACGCGCGCGTGGAATTGGAGCTCGATTGGAATTCTTGAGCGAAGCTGGAGTGGGTACAGAAGTTCGATTGACGCTGCCCGCGGCTATCGCTTACGAAAGGCCGCGGAATGGCGATCGATTTAGTCTGTTCCGCAAACGGAGGATTCATGAGCAGCAGTCCTAGTTTGATTCGAGTCCTCACCGTTGATGATCACGCCCTCCTGCGCGAAGGGATCGCGGCCCTGGTCAATGCTGAGTCAGACATGGAGTTGGTAGCAGAGGCCTCAGACGGAGAGGAAGCCATCAAACAATTTCGACGGCACCGTCCGGACGTGACTCTGATGGATCTTCAAATGCCGAATTTGAACGGTATCGAAGCAATCAGCCGCATCAGGAACGAATTCCCGAACGCCAAGGTCATAGTCCTATCGACTTATTCCGGGGATGTTCAGGTCCTGCGCGCCATCAAAGCGGGTGCTCGGGGATACATCCTGAAGGGACACGTGCAGAGAGAACTGTTGGACGCGATCCGCAGTGTCCATGCCGGGCACAAGCGAATACCGCCTGAAATCGCGGCGGAGCTGGCTGAGCACGCTGCCGAGGATGAGCTGAGCTCGCGCGAAATAGATGTGCTTCGCTTGATCGCCGCTGGCAATGCCAATAAGCTAATCGCCGACAAGCTCTCCATTGAGGAAACGACCGTCAAGAGCCATATCTCGAGCATACTCTCGAAGCTGGGCGCCAATGATCGGACCCATGCTGTGACGATAGGACTACAGCGCGGGATCATCGAACTGGGCATCCCTCAAAAGTATGACTCGTAAGTCCTCCTTTATACCGTTTCAACATCTTCCAGGTATCCACTAGCATGGGATCAGCAACGGAGAATACTCTGCAACGTCTGTTTTCCACATTCGCGGAGGGCTGGCCAGGCCTTGGTCTCTTGCTTCAACGGGTCCTGACGAGTGCGGTGCTGCTTTATTTCGCGGGCACCCATCTCCTGGAAACGAGTAGCTTGGCGCCGAGCCTTCCACATCTGATGGCGGCTGTCGCCGGAGTGCTTCTGCTCTTTGGCCTGTGGACACCATTAGCAGGAACCGCGATCGCCATGGTCGAGGTCTGGATATTCTTGGCGCGGTCAGGGAATCCCCTGATCGCCATCATGCTAGTTAGCCTGGGTGCCACCGCCGCGATGATCGGACCCGGAGTTTGGTCGATCGATGCCCAACTGTACGGACGGAAGCACATCGAACCTTCAAGGCAATAAGACCAATTCCAAACCCTCCAAAAGTATAAATGCTCCCTCTCCGGGAAGTACAAGCCTGCGCCTGCACCATATACCGAGACCACAATTGTCCGATTTGCCGATGTAAACGGACGCAGGTTATTCCAGACTCATCTCGTAAACAAGCCTCACTTGAACGGAGGTAGCGTTATGGAAGACGGCACATCAATCCGCGTTCGCATCGACGATGAGGGTTACACGCACATCACAGTGACTCAATGGAATGAGGACGGACGGGAGATCGTATATCGCGAGGATGAAGATTTTCAGTGTTCGGAGCCGCAATTTTGAAGCCGATTTCAGCCCGGCCCACAGAGGTTAAGGAGATTTGTCATGGCAAAAGTGATTGAGTTTTACATACCGAAGAACTTTCGGAAACCGTTAAGGACGGCGGCTCAGCCGCAACTCGGAAAAATCATCGAGTTTTGCCTACAGACGAAGAGATCAGCTTAGCTGCTATCCAGCTTTTGCGGATTGAGAGGAAATATGACATTCATTCCCACACAAACCGGCTTTATGCGTCTGGAGGATTCCGAAAGACTGTTACGCGCCATCTTCCCAAATTATCCCAGCCTGGAACCGTGCCATCCGGCAGCACATCTGGAACCGATTCCCAGGGCAGCAAGGACTACTGGAGCGAAAAGAGGATTTCTCTCTGCTAGTCACTTTGTTCGTATAAGAGTTCGCAAAGCACTGCAAGTGTAAAGGTTCGGAGGAGACTATGGGGTGCGCGACTATTGATTTCACAGACCTCGGAGACCTCGCAGCAACAAGCCTTGTCAAGGTGAGCGGGCTCGGAGACCAGCAGCTTCATCTCAAACCAGAAATCAGCTCTGAGTACAGCTTCGAAGGCATTGTCGGCAAGAGCGCAGCCCTGCAGAAAGTCCTGGAACAAGTCGAGATCGTTGCGCCGACCGACTCCACCGTCCTGCTTCACGGAGAGACAGGAACCGGCAAGGAGTTGATTGCACGTGCGATCCACAACCTCAGCTCTCGGCGCGAACGTTCTTATGTGCGAATGAATTGCGCTGCCATTCCCTCGGGACTGCTGGAAAGCGAACTGTTCGGACACGAAAAAGGGGCCTTCACTGGGGCTCTAATGCAAAGAAAGGGTCGATTCGAGTTGGCGGACGGAGGCTCGCTGTTTCTGGATGAGATCGGCGACATCAGCCTGGAACTCCAGCCGAAACTATTGCGTGCCATCCAGGAGCAGGAGTTCGAGCGGCTGGGAAGCTCCAAGACCATCCGCGTGAACGTGCGGCTCATTGCCGCGACCCATCGCGACCTTCCAGCGATGATTCGGGACCAGAAGTTCCGCGAGGATCTTTTCTATCGATTCAACATCTTCCCGATTGAGATCCCGCCGCTTCGCGAACGACGCGAAGACATTCCGCTGCTGGTGAACTACTTTGTGTCGAAGGTATCCACACGGATGCGAAGGCAGATTACTTCGATACCAAGGCACGCAATGGAGATCCTGACAAACTCTCCGTGGAAGGGGAATATCAGGGAATTGGCTAACTTTATCGAACGCGCGGTCATTCTCACACGTGGTGAGGAGCTAGAGGTGCCGGTGAACGAGCTTGCCACCTCATCCGAGACCATTGTTGCCGTTGGAACGCCCTCTACGTTTCGACAAGCGGAATCCTCTGTAATCATCAACGCTCTGAGAGCCTCCTCAGGACGAATAGCAGGCAAGGGGGGAGCCGCCGAACGGCTGGGATTGAAGCGTACGACGCTGCAAAACAAGATTCGCCGCTTGGGCATCGCAAAGGCGACCTACGGCTACTAGGTGCTTTCATGTCTGCGCAGTGCACTCGCTTCTAGCAATTTACGGAAGCGAGTTTCCCAGAGTAGCGTTAGACATCCCTTGAAGCGCGATAAACCAGTGGGGGGCAAAGGCAATGAGCGAGAAGAAAGACAGAGAACGAGTGACCGCCGAAATCACACTTTCGCATCTTATGCGTCTGGGGCACGAACAGGGCTGCCCTGTGAGCCGAGAACAGGCTCTCGCATTTCTCAACCAGGAGGGGCGAGCGTTCGAGATGTGGAAGCACATGATGCAGGCGGCCGAGGAGTTCATCGCAGGCAGCTTGTTTCAGCATTCCTTCAGCCCCGGAGGACACAACGGATTCTCGTCTCGGCCTGGGCCTGGGCGGTCGAATCAGCACCGCCGCGCGCTAGCGACATTCCGTGGTCAACTGCTCCGATATTCCAAGAAATGTGCAGGCAAGGTAGGCTCAGCGTTGCTGTGGCTCGTTAAATGGAATTCCAGAACAGGTTGTCTCAACGGTGCGGGTGATAGTCGCCCTTAGTGATCCCGAGCCGTCTCATCTTGTTCTGCAGGGTCGTACGTTTAAGACCGAGGCGTTCGGCCGCTCCGCCGTGACCCGAGATTTGCCCGGACGTCGCCTTCAATGCATCGAGGATGAATTTCCGCTCGGCTTCATGGAAGGTAGAGGCCGGACTAGAAACGTTGTGAGAATGAGAGGCTTGGAACTCGGCGATTGGCACTTCTAGTTCTTCGCCGTGCGAAAGTATGACTGCGCGCTCGATGATGTTGGCCAATTCCCTGACGTTGCCTTTCCAGGGAGAGTTCGTCAGGACCTCCATCGCTTGCTTGGGGATGGACTTGATCTCTTTCCGCATTCTCCTCGATAGCTTGGCAACGAAATAGTTCACCAGCAGTGGAATGTCCTCGCGCCGTTCGCGCAACGGTGGGATCTCAATCGGGAAAACGCTGAGGCGATAAAAAAGATCCTCCCGAAAACTGCCCTGTCGAATCATCTTGTGGAGGTCCCGATGGGACGCGGCGATCAGCCGCACGTCAACCTGCATTGTTCTTGTGCTTCCTAGCCGTTCGAATTCCTGCTCCTGCACAGCACGCAGCAATTTTGGCTGTAATTCGAGGTTGATGTCGCCGATCTCGTCCAGAAATAGCGAGCCTCTGTCGGCGAGTTCGAATCTGCCTTTCTTTTGCATGAGAGCGCCAGTAAAGGCCCCCTTTTCATGTCCAAATAGTTCACTCTCCAGCAACCCGGAGGGAATAGCCGCGCAGTTTAGTCTCACAAACGTACGCTGGCGCCTGGAACTGAGATTGTGAATGGCGCGTGCAATCAGCTCCTTGCCGGTACCAGTTTCCCCGTGAAGCAAAACTGTTGAATCCGTGGGCGCAACGATGGTCACTTGCTCGAGTACTTTTTGGAAGGCCGAACTTCTGCCTACAATGTCCTCGAAGTTGTATTCTGAGCTGATTTCCGATTCCAGATATGCTCGTTGGTCTTCCAGATGATCTCGCGATGCGCTCAGCCGCCCATAGGCCAATGCATTGTCGATGGCCAGAGATATCTGACTGCTGACCTGAGAGAGCAAATCCAGATCTGCCTGGGTGAAGCTGTTCTCTTTCCGACTCCCGACCACCATGGCCCCGATCGGACCACTTGCGCCAACCAGTGGCAGTACCGTAACTGAGGCGATGGACTCCGCTCGGAGCATTTGCGCGACTACCGGTGGCATCTTGTCGGAAGGTGTCAGCACCCTCGGCTGGCGGGCTCGCAACCGCTCCAGGTCTCCCTTCGCGACATGCACCGGGATATCGCTCATGAAGCCGCGGCTGGTGGGAAAATCCAGTACTACCACGTTCAAGCGATCAGAACGATGCTCGAATAGCATGAAGCTGGTGAAATCATTTGCGAAGTGTTTGCGGATCGACGCCGATGCGGCCCGGAAGAGATCGTTGATATCGAGAATCGTTACGACGTGGTTGTTGATCTCCAACAGAAGACTAAGACGATCGCGCTCGCGTGTTAGATCACGCTGATATGCTTCCACCGAAGTTATGGCTAGGGCGTTCTCCAGCGCAACCGCAACATGTCCGGCAATAGAACGCATGAGTTCGACATCAGCGGGACTAAATTCAAGTCTCTCTTGCCTGACGAAAACCAAAGCCCCGAGTTTTGTTCGCGGGGTTGAAATTGGAAAGATGTATGCGCTCTGCGCTTGATTAAATCGGGAGGCGAGTTCGGGATAGGCTGCGAGCTCCTGCCTTACGTCGGGAACGAATACCGGGACCTGGTCTTTAAGCGCGCGTCCGAGCCCCGTGCCCGCGTACATGATTTCTGTACCGACCTCGATCGCCGAATCGTCGTGACTGCGCTCGAAGGCACGCAGTGCCAGGCGTTGGCCAGAAGGATCAAACAAGAGCAGCGCGATATCGTCGAATGAAACTACGTTGGACAACAGGGTAGCGAGGCTGTGGAGAACCGCATCGACCGTGGGCTGCGCCCCGACGGCGCCAGAAATCTTTAGGAGCACACGGTATCTTGTTAGGTCACCACTGATGGCAACATCATCTTGGTCGGTCGTCAATTTCGCACTCATGCAATCGTTATGTTTGGTAGTTCTCTAACGGGGCGCGCCCGAATCTGGTCGCCAGTTTGCATAATCTCTCGGCTACTTCGGACGTACTCGCATAGCTAAAGTGCTCCTGCGCTTGTTCGATAAGGACGTTGTACAGCAACCGAGTTTCGTCATCGTTGAGTTCGATAATCATGAGATCCTCGCTAAAATTGGGTTGCGTGCGAAGCGTCGCGATTCTCCTCCACTGCCTTCACGTGGCCTTCGTGAAGCCATGTCATAGCATGACAATTGGCGCCGAGCACTGCCGCGTGGGACACGTTCAGGCGTAAAGCGCAATCTTGAATCGACGATCTGATTGCAACTCTGAGTACCAGGACTGCCCGGCACAGCGGATCCAATTCCGCAATCAGTTTTTGGGCGTCGGCTCCAAGAATGAGGTCGAGACTGGCCGCGCGTTCTTCAGCATCGCCTTGCGATAAGTGCTCGACATGTGGGCATCGTCGATCCTTGTACGCGACTTCATAGATGCGAGTCGCCTCCGTTCCGTGTGATATCGCATTGGCAATGGTCGCAGCCTTGGCCCACTCGAAAAGCCAATCGCGGAAAGGACTGTTTCCTTGAAGTGTCATCTCACAAGCTTGGACAACTGCCTGTTCCGCCGTTGCTTGGTCGCCAGTGATCAAGAACGCAAGCCCACCCAGAACATTTCTTTGATCCTGGAAGCAGGCCACGATTTCCGCCGGCGATGCATAATTGCGGGGATCGACTGCCGCTGTGCTCGAGTGAAACCAGGACATGATTCTCCTCTTTCTATGCTGCCCTCAAATGGCCTCAACTGGATGGGAAGGCCTAATTGAGGACCTCTCCTTGTTATTCCTATGCCGTCGCTTGCGTCGCTCGGCCGTCCTCTGCATAGGCGATAAACGCAGCCGGTCGCATACCGCAATTGCATAGACACTGCCGGCGACAAACAGTGCGCCGACACTAGCCAACCACTTCAGCAACTGTTCGCCCACGGAATCGATATAGCTCACCTCGGTGAGGTCGACGATCAAACCCTTAGGCAGTACGTCCTTTGTGACTAGGCACCTGGCCTGCTCTGCCCGATCAGCGACGAGTTTGCCTTCCAACTTCAGGGTCGGACCACTCGCTAACCACCGGATTTCTGCACGAAACATTGGCTTGATCCTCGAAACGCCTGTCGTGCTCTCCCTAATACCCGTTGGAGCGCACGTTTTGTGCCAATGCTGCTGCTGCTATGTGACTGATGTAATTGCCTCGAGGTGGAGACTGGTTCGTCCGAATTGCCGCAATGCGGTCATTGTCCGCATGCGGGCAGGGGCCCTTGGGGTAGAGCCTGCCCTTTGGAAGAACAACATCGAGGAGTATTACGCGACTTCGAGGGGCCTCTCAAATGCAACTGCTAGCGCTGGTGAATGCCCCACCTATTTAGGAAGGTTTTGACTTCGTTCAACAGATCCGTCTCAAACGATTGGCCGTTTGCCCGATTCAAGAAAACGTAGATACTTACCCACACCGCCGAGCGATTGCCTAAAGCAGGCAAACAGATAATTGAGTTTGAGTGAGAGTCGATGTTGTAGGTGAGGGAATTTCGGCTGAGGCTGAGCTCGCCAGGCATGAGGTCCGCGATCACGAGCAATACCGACCTCACATGGCGGCAGCTAGGGCATGCGGGATCGACGTGGTTGAGATCGGACGTATGAGAACCAATCAATTCCACTTCAAAGCCGACCAGAAGGCGCTCGCCATGTGCCTGTTCAAATTGCGGCCAAAATTGCCAAAATACACCGTATTTGGTTACGAGAGATTGCACCCTTGAGTTCAACGCCGGTGTTACCATTGTGCACCTGTCCACAAAATTGCAAATAGCTTGCCACTCGTTTTTCGACTCGTAACGGCTACTCACAGGATTTGATACTTGTCGCAGTTCGCTCAGGCCTTGGCGAGCTTCGGTGCAGGAGAGATTCTGCAAGGCGGCGAATGTCGCCGTCATGATCGTCGAGCGCCGAAACGAGCTCCTGGTACGCGGCCACGTTCCGTTTGGTGCGCCACTCCAAATGGCAAGCAAATAAGTACAAGGCGTCGCGATGTCCGATGTTCTCCGAAATGTCAGTCAAGTCGATCCTGTTGTTGTCGACTGACTCAACCGGAAGACATTTCAAAGCCGGCACCCTCCTTGGCCGTTCCTAGTAGTGTTTACCAGCGCCGAATACGTCCGCGACCGCGCTGCTGAGCGCATCAACCACGACAAGTACGTTCCTTGGTTCATGCTCTTTTTCCATCTCAGGCAATTCGAAACCGGGTCAAGACAGGAGCGAGTGGCAGGCGGTGCTCAATCGACATGGTCTCAAGTGAATATGCAAACTTCGCACCGCAGTCACAGCACACCCGGTAGGTCTCGCTTTGCAGTGTGAACACACGGCTGAGGTGAACGTGGTGACACCCAAAAAGGAAATCAAGGATAGCTAGGAGGATCGCCATAAACTCTCCTTTGTGAGTTTCCTGCTTATTTTGATCGCGTGATCCCTTGCCAACGTCGAACAGTTCGCTCTCCGGTAGATGGATTGGCTCAAGAAACAAGTCCGACTCCCTTAATACGGAACTAAATTCAACCGTGTGTACTGCAGGGCACTAACCACTTCGGTCATCTCGCTAACCCCTTGGTTCTTGGTGCAATCCCTACATCCAGACCGCCCGCTGTCGTGACCGTTCGAGGGCACTGCCCCAATGTGGGCACCAATCTCCAGCCCGTTGCTCATCCATACTCCCGCAATTCAGTGATTTGCCGTGCTACGTCTTTGGCGAGCTAAATGCCTTAATCGGGTGCGATGCATCGATGGCTGAACTGCTTCGAACGGCAATTCCGGCAGAGCTACCGCGGCATGAGAGGGTCAAGTAGGAGCGAAGGAGTCAATATGTACGTCACAAAAGCAGTCAATGGCGTCCCCGCGATCCAGCGCGATGGACAAAGTGTGTTGCGTGTCTGCGACCAAGATTGGGAGTTTGCAGACTGGCTATGCGCGCTCCTCAACGAACTGGGCCACAAGTCCGAATTGTTGCTGAACGAGCAGGCCTGGGAATGGCTCAATGCGAATCGCGCCTTCAGAAGGGCGGCACAGCATGCCTGATATCAAGACAGCCCCCACGATTTCTGTTGTTGTTCCTTTTCATAACGAGGAACCTAATGTCATCGAACTGTATGGCCGGCTGCAAGGCGTCATGGAGGAGCTCGGTCGCAGTTACCAGTTCGTCTTTGTCGATGATGGCAGCAGGGATCTTACTTACAAGCTGCTGAAGGAACTCGCCGAAATCGATCCTCATGTAGTCGCCGTTCGGCTGCGTCGAAACTTCGGCCAGACCGCAGCGCTGGCTGCAGGGTTCGCGCACAGCACTGGCGAATATGTGATCGCTATGGATGGCGACCTTCAGCATGACCCCGCCGAAATTCCCGCCTTCCTGGAGAAGATCGAAGAGGGCTACGACATCGTGAGTGGGTGGCGCAGCCACCGCATCGACAATTTGTTGCTGCGGAAGATCCCTTCCCGCTGTGCCAATTGGCTGATGGCCAAGCTCAGCGGGGTCGACATCCACGACTTTGGGACAACCTTCAAGGCGTACCGGGGCGACCTGCTGCGACAACTACCGCTCTATGGCGAAATGCACCGTTTCATTCCGGCTTTGGCATCGGCCTACGGAGCCTCGATCTGTGAAATCCCCATTCAAAACAACCATCGGAAGCACGGCGAATCGCACTACAACATTTCTCGTACGTTCCGGGTATTTTTCGATCTCATGACGATCCGATTTCTTCTGCGCTACATGTCGCGCCCGCTCCACTTCTTCGGCCGGCTGGGCGTGATCAACATGGGTCTAGGATCGGCGGTTGCACTCTGGCTGCTGGTATGGAAGGTCCTTACACGGACCGACGTCGTGCAGCAACATGGGTTGCTGCTGGTCTTTGCGGCCGTGCTGATCCTAGTAGGGATCCAACTGGTGGCGCTCGGACTTCTCGGGGAGTTGGAAGTGTGGCAGTACTTCAATCCATCCGCGCGAAGACCTTACGCCGTGTCTGAGGTACGTGATCTGCAGGCCAACCTGAGAGTTCCCCTTACGTCAGAGTTGGGTTCATGAGCATGCAACGAGGTCCCCGTAGCACGCGCGTTCGCGCCGCAAACCGGAGCATCTGTGCTGAGTGATGTTCAATATCGTTGCGTTGGCCGGTATCGGGAAGCCGTGATTGTACTCCTACTGACGGTCCTGGCATTCTCAGTTCGCCTCTACCGCGTCGACTTTAACAGCCTGTCCGAAGACGAGGTGGCCAAATGGGCGGCCGTTCAAGAGTATCGACACGGACACTTTGTCGGCGTCAATAGCGAGCACCCGATGCTGCCGAAGATGCTGGCTTGGGCCAGTCTGGCAGCGGGTGAACGATGGGGCCGAGTGGCCGCGACGCATGGCTGGTCCTCGCTAAACCCTGAGGGCTGGCTTCGTCTGCCCAACGTGCTATTGGGTGCCGCCAGCACCGCAATCCTTTATTTGCTTTGCCGTCAAATGATGGGTGTTGCCGGGTCTTTTGCGGCGAGTTTCTTCTGGGCAGTTGCGCCCTTGCCAGTGGCGTTGAATCGGCTTACGAAGGAGGAAACGCCGCTCACGTTTTTCACACTACTGGCTTGTTATTTCTACTGTCGCGCCCAACAGGCAGATGCGGGCCGGACTGCACGGCGATGGTACGACCTGAGCGCAATCGGCTTTGGCCTGGGTCTTGCCTCGCAGTACATTCTTCACCTTCTTGGCTTGAATGCACTCGCCTGGTTTCTTGCCGGAAGAATGGGGCTGAATCGCAAGCCGTCTCAATTCCGCTATAGACGGTTTTTCCTCGTGATGTTCCTCACCTTTGTTGTGGTGAACCCGGTCATTCTCTCTCCGGCCAACTTCAATGCCATCGTGCATTGGCTCCATCATGACGGGGTCAAGCACAGTGGCTACGATTTCGACGGCAGGCTATATATGAACTTCCCCTCGCGTCTGCTTGCTGGAGTGCCGTGGTTCTACTATCTCTGGCTGGTGCTGGCAAAGACACCGATTCCAATCCTCATGGCCATCATTGTTGGCTCGGCACTGCTTTTGCGAGATCGCCGGACACTCGCGTCGTGCTTTTTTCTATCGCTCGGGGTCGTTCAATTAGTCGGGCTCTCTGTCAGTGGAGCCAAGTGGATCCGATATTCACTTCCGCTCCTGCCCTTCCTCTACCTGGCAGGCGGATATGCGGTTCAACAAACACTGAAGGCCGCGAAAGGAAAAGTCCTGTCCCAGGCCCTTGTGGGTCTTGCCGCCGTCATTTTGCTGGGATGGCCGCTCCTTGAATTGCAGTCTTGGGCGCCCTACTATTCCTTCTACCTGAACTCAATTGGCGGAGAGAAGCAGAACATTACACGCTACTTTGCACCGGATGAGGTGTCCGAGTTTGACACGCATGAGGTAGCAAAAAAGGTGTGTCCGTTCGCGCCCGCTGCGGCGACGGTAGCAACCGCAAGACCGATGAGCATGGCGTATTACCTGCAGGCCTGCGGGCGCGCGGACCTTCAGATTGTGCCGCTTTACGACACGCATTATGCACCGCGAGACGGAGATCTGATCGTGCTTGAGCCTTCGCGCCGTTTTTTTGAGACGCAGAGATTTTTCGATGCTTTGGGAAACTCTGGGATGCCCCACAGTGAAGTCCGTGTCGGACCGGTTCTCGCGAGCACCATTTATCTCTTCGACCCCTCAGCGCCAGGACCAAAAAGCGGTAAGGAAGAGTTGATGCTAACTCAGTTGCGGGGCGCGCCACCTCGGTTCGAGAACGATGCTCAAGAAACCGCATCGACAAACACGAGCAGGTTTGGATTCTCAGATCTCACTAGGAGACTCATACAATGACTCCGCTTTACCACGCGAGGAAATCTGATGGGCGCTGGTTTGTGCGCGCATTCGCTTTGTTGATTATCGGCTTCCCGGCAGTTGCACAGCAGGGAAATGTATCTGCACCTCTGAGCGCTGATGAAGTGATGAGACGTGTCGTAGAGACGAACGAAGTGCGTGCCAAAGCACTCGAAAGCTACTCCAGTGTTCGCAGCTATCACCTGGAGTGCCACTGTCTGTCACATAAGAAGGCCGACATGGTCGTACGCACTGACTACCAGGCACCGAATAACAAAGAGTTCACGATCTTGTCAGAGAGTGGTTCCGGCACGGTGCGGGACCGTGTGTTCAAGAAACTCCTGGAGGCGGAACAGGAGTCGATGCGGGATGAGAATCAGCAGCGTTCGGCGATCACGCCCGAGAACTATACATTTCAAGTGTCTGATTACGAGAAGACCGATACGGACGAATTCTATGTGCTCGATGCGCAGCCGCGAAGCAAGAACAAGTTTATGTTTCGAGGCCACATTTGGGTGAATGCAAAAGACTTCGCCATAACTCGAGTCGAAGGCGAGCCGGCTGTCAACCCTTCCTGGTGGACTGTCAAAACTGACTTCAAGCGTCGCTACCAGAAAGTCGGCAACTTCTGGTTGCCGGAATCCAATGAGAGCGAAACGAAGGTGCGCGTTTTCGGCACAGCGGTTCTAAGCATTGAATATCGCGATTACCAGATCACGCAGGCTGGAGGCGCAACACTAGCCTCGCCCCACAGCGAAGCACTAGCAGCTATAGTAGTCGAAGAGTTTTAAAGGCAAACCCATGTCCTTGCCTACCGTTGCGCCACCGAAACCAATCGCGCCAGTGAGCACTTCGCCCGCCACTTCCAAACAGCTCCGAAAATGGATTGGGCCGCTGGCCCTGGGACTCATACTTCTTCTGATACCGGCGCCTTCCGGCCTGACCGCGACAGCGTGGCATTACTTCGCACTATTCGCCGCTGTCATTGCCGCCCTCATTACCGAACCGCTGCCCGGCGCAGCCATCGGTTTTATCGGCGTTACAGTTGCCGCCGCGCTACTGTTGGTTGGGAAAACGCCGGCCGACGCCACCAAATGGGCTCTCTCGGGATTCTCCAATGATGCGGTATGGCTCATTTTTGCCGCCAACATGTTCGCGCTGGGATATGAAGCCACCGGTCTTGGCCGGCGCATCGCGTTGCTGCTGGTCAAGGCACTGGGCCGCCGAACCCTTGGTCTCGGTTATGCCATCGCGCTCTCCGATCTCTTTCTTGCTCCGGTGATGCCGTCCAATACCGCGCGCAGCGGTGGCACGGTGTATCCCATCGTAAAGAACATCCCACCGCTCTATGGTTCGTTTCCCAACAATAGCCCGCGAAAAATCGGCGGATACCTGCTGTGGACCGGCTTTGCCACCACCTGCGTCACCAGTTCCATGTTTTTGACCGCGCTCGCGCCCAACCTGCTGGCAGTGGAAATTGCACGCAAGGTCGCGCACGTGGATATCTCGTGGGGCTTGTGGGCGCTGGGCTTTCTGCCGGTCGGGATCCTGTTGTTCGCAGCGACACCGTTGCTTGCCTATTTCCTTTATCCGCCCGAGGTCAAGCGTGGCGACGAGGTTGCACGCTGGGCGGCCGGCGAGCTCATCAGCATGGGACGGATCACTCGCCCTGAAGTGACCATGGGTTTGCTGGCCGTGGCAGCGCTGGTCGGCTGGATCGGCGGCAGCCGCTGGACAAGCCCGGTCACCGTCGCTCTGGCTGTAATCTCCGTGATGCTGCTCGCCAGGGTGGTTGCCTGGAATGACATCCTTGCTAATAAACAGGCCTGGAGCGTCCTGGTCTGGTTTGCCACGTTAGTTGCGATGGCTGAAGGGCTCGGCAATGTTGGCTTCCTCGCCTGGTTCGGCTCCCGGGTAGCTACTTACATGACCCGCGTTCCACTGGTTCCCATGTTGATCGCGGTCGTCACAATCTTCTTCGTCATCCACTATCTGTTTGCCAGCATCACGGCGCAGACGACCGCGCTGCTGCCCGTTTTCCTGCTAGCCGTCCTGTCGGTGCCGGGCGTTCCTGCCAGGGCCATCACCCTTGTTCTGGTTTACTCGCTGGGTTTGATGGGCGTCCTTACTCCCTACGCCAGTGGACCTGCGCCAATCTGGTATAGCAGCGGCTACATCCCCACCAAAGACTTCTGGCGACTGGGCGCCACCATGGGAGCGCTGTACCTGGCCGTGCTGCTGGCACTCGGCTTGCCATTTGCAATCAACTTCCTGCACTGACGGTGCGTTGTCGCCGGGCGTTCGTGCAATCTCACGTTGGTCGGCGCAGATGGGATACTTCAGCAATCCCGGGGAACAGAACCCGCAAAGAATGCGCCGACTCTCCTCCATTTCTCTTTCCTGAACACAGTTGAGAGCACCGTAGTCAAAGCAGAAATAGCGCACCGATCGAGGGTGCAAGGGATCCGGTCCACGGCTGTCGACCTTTGATGTTTTCGACTTCGACACATTGCGTATCAGTCCGTGCCCAGACCCCGCATCTGGTCATGACCTTTTGAAGGCAGCTGCCCTCATGTGGGCACACGCAATGCGATTTCAATGGTCCAAATCCTTCGCCTACAAGAAGTTGCACTTGGCCCTGGAAATGCTTTTATCAAATGCGTTATGGCAACCTGTGACCACCCTTCTGACTTAGTTCATCGCATTGCATACCCGTCTCTCGGGAGACCGGAGTTGCGAACTCATTGGCAGCTTCCAGCGTTATTGCCGGAGGAGGAAAAACGGTCATCTGCCTCTTCCAGCCTGCAAGGAGTAGAAGCTGGCGACTTATTTCGCGAAAGTCTGATTGCATCGGGGAAGTCACGACGGCGAAATCCATGGGCGACAGTTGGAGCGCTGGGCTTCCAGTTGCTCCTCTTACTAGCGTTAGTTGCCATTCCGCTGTTTCACACGGATCCGCTGCCCAAGAGAGAGACGCTGACGATGTTATATCTGCAGCCGCCAGCGGACGCGGGTGGTAATGCCACGAAGCTTCGAGCACCCAAGCCCGCGTCCACATACACTCCGGCTAGCACTGGCATTACGGCGCCAGTGCATGAAATGCAAGAAGCGCCACCACCTCCGGTCGGCACAACGGGTGGAGTGGTCGGCGGAGTTCCGGGTGGAGTGTTCAGCGAAGTGCTGGGCAGCGCGCGAAGCGTGCCCATCGTTGCGAAAACGCCCGAGCCGATGCCGACTAAGAGAATCCGTGTCGCCTCCCGGGTAGCCGAGGCGAACCTGATCCACGACGTTTCACCGCAGTATCCGCCGGAGGCTGGTCGGGCGCGCATTGAAGGAACTGTCGTGCTGCTGGCCGTGATCGGCACGGATGGTAGCGTGAAGGATATGCGAGTCGAGAGTGGTTTACCACTACTCGCGCAAGCCGCTATGGATGCGGTGAAACAATGGCGTTACAAGCCGTACATGGTAAACGGTGAACCAGTTGAAGTTGACTCCCGGATCACAATCAACTTCACCCTTTCCGCAAGCTAGGAGTGTCAACGATGCAGAACAATTCACACACCTCACCTAATAGGCCTTTGGAAGTGCTGCTGAAACTAACACACATATTGGTATTGATTGCGCTGGGCGGAGTAATCCTTGTAGTACCGGTGTCCGCGCAGTCTACTGAAGCGGCAAATACAAACACTGGAAGCATCCTAGGCACGGTGGTCGATACCAGTGACGATCCGGTTCCCGATGCCACTGTAGTCCTTCAAGGGCCAACCGGCGATAGTCACAAAGTCATAACCAGAGACGATGGATCCTTTGCATTCCACAATGTCACGGCGGGAATTGCCTACCAGGTTACCATCACTGCTGAAGGCTTTGCAGAGTGGAACTCGTCCATAACAGTCGAACCCGGGCAAGAGAAAACTATCACCGACATCAAACTCCGCATCTTGGCTGTGCAGCGGGCAGTTACTGTGAGTTATTCCGAAAAGGAGGTTGCTGCGCAACAGTTCAAAGCTGAAGAACAGCAGCGCGTTCTCCGTTTTATACCGAATCTTTATGTGACCTACGAACCTCATCCCGAGCCTCTCACCACGGGGATGAAGTTCCACCTGGCATACAAGAGTCTCACCAGTCCAGTTTTCTTCGGCCGCGTGGTTGGGTGGGCCGGCGTCGAGCAAGCTGCTGACACCCCCGGTCAGTGGCGGCAGGGTGCAGAAGGATATGGCAAGAGGGTGGGGGCTGGCTTCGCTGACGCCACTACCGCAGGCCTAATCGGCAACGCCATTCTGCCCTCACTCCTGCATCAGGACCCTCGCTACTTCTACCAGGGCGCCGGTACAAAGAAGTCGCGGGCTCTCCATGCCGTCTTAGCTACAGTTATCTGTAAGGGAGACAATGGAGCGTGGCAACCGAATTATTCTGCCTGGGGTGGCAGTCTAATCTCATATTCCATTTCCACCGCGTACTACCCCAGTGCGGATCGCAATGCTGAGCATGTATTCAGAGGTTTTGGGATTGACATCGGTCTACACGTCGCGGGCAGTTTGGCCCAAGAGTTTATTTTGAGCAAATTCACAAGCAAGGGTAAGCACTAATCGGAGGAAGCCGTTTAGCTCTGTCTCATTCATCACGACTTCGATGGAGAGATTTCCTCGCTTGGGGATCCTTCGAATTACCGTGGGTCAACGCTTCAACCCAAGGAATGTGCAGAACAATCTGTGCTCCTCCAACCTGGACGAAGTGCGAGAGAGGATTCGGCGACGATCTTACGTCCTTTACGAACTCCTCAGAAAAGAATATGGCGACGCGACTTCGACGATCGGCTCAAAGCTGAATCGGAGGTGACTGGAAAAGCCGATCCGCAATGACCTGCAGACGGCCACCGCAAGTGCGTTTATGCCGGCCTGTCGGAGGCGGTGACCTGGGGCGACAATTGCGATGCGCGTGGTTCGGCTCTCCCCCATCGCGCCAAAAGGCCACACGCATCGCACGCCCCTCCGACAGCTCTGCGAATGGCAAGTAAACGTGTAACGATGGGAGCAGATTGTCATGCCCCGAGGGCGTCCTGTCGATTTCCGATGACCCAATCCAGTGTCACGTAGCCTGCCCGGTTACGGTCAATGCCTCAATACGGGCAGCCTCCAGAAGAATCGCCCATGCTTGTGTAATTGCTGAAAAGCCGCTTACAGTAAGCCTGCTTTGGAGACCGGCTTGCGATCACCTGGTTGGAGTGGTCTCGTGCATTAGCCACTTTCAGAAGGGCAACAAACCAGATAAAGCGAGCAGGTTCTATGAATGGACTCAGGAAGTTCTCAGCGTTGTGGCTGGTCCTAGCTGTAATATGCCTGGTTCGGCCATGCCTTGTTCGGGGGCAGTCGAATGCGTTTACCGAAGAGGCCAACATTCATTTCGGTACTACTGTGCAGCCTCGTGTCTGCGATGAATCCGTACCTGACGACAGTGTCAAAGCAGCTCTCGGATTAGTTTGCCTTCGAGAGCGGCTTGGAACTCGGAACATCATGGTGCGGAATGCCGTCGTTATCGGCTTCGTTGGAGGGTTCGTTGGGCGCGATGACTTGAACCATCCTGAGGTGCAGTTCGCCGCACTGCTGCGTGAGAGTTATCCATCAGTTGTGCACGCGGAAGTGTTCGCGAACCACGACGGCAAGCGGGCTCTTCGGCGAGTGCTGGAGTTGTTAGACACCGATGGAGATGGCGAGCTCAATGCCAATGAAAAAGAAAGCGCGAGCATCATTATCTATGGCCACAGTTGGGGTGCTTCGCAAGCGGTCACGTTGGCCCGTGATTTGGGACGCTTGGGTATTCCGGTATCACTCACGATCCAGGTGGACAGCGTCCATAAACCAGGCCATGAGGATACGGTAATCCCCTCCAACGTTCGGAACGCCGTCAACTTTTATCAGACCAGAGGTCTCATTCACGGGCGGTCACGTATTCGAGCGGCTGATCCGGAGCGCACGAAGATCATCGGCAACTTTGAGATGACGTACCGTGATCGCCGAATCAATTGTGACAACTATCCCTGGCTTGCCCGCCACCTGAACCGGCCACATCACGAAATCGAGAATGATCCTCGGGTGTGGGGGCAGATTGCGTCGCTGGTCGACTCAGAACTGTTGACAGGAACGTCGGCGGTTGAAGCATTCTTGCCGTCCTTTCCGCTGTCACTAAATAGGACCGACGATGCAGCCCATTTCTAGTTGCTGGCACGTCCGATGTCTGCGAGGCCGGCGGAGGCAATCTCGTAATGGCAATTCTGAAGAAAGGAACAACCGAGAATGAGCAGCACAAACCGCACTCTATTAATTCACGAGAAGCACGAGGAGCCTGAATTTCGTCGTGTGCTCATGAAATGGGTCACAGTCACTGACACTCAGGGAAATCGACGGCCTCAGATGCACTGGTGGCGTAACTGCGGCTGGGACTAACTTCGGCTTGCTGCCCGAATTCGGTCAGTGCCCTTGGCGGGTCACTTGATGTCTGTGTCGGAGCTTCCGATCCAATTGGTAGACAGGTATTTTCATCCACTTACAACTGGCCGCTTCTGGCAGCCAGATTGCGAATACGAAGTGCGCGCTTCAAATTGCTCCAGGGGAGTAGGCCATGCTCGGAGAACTGATGAACATCCCGACTGACACACTCATTGACATGCTGTACATAATCCTTGCCGGTGACTTCGCTATCACTGCAACCGATGCGACGGAACTCGAACAAATTCAACGCGAGTTGCAACGTAGAGGCGGGGAGCAACGCTGGAGCTTTCAATGTTAACTGAGAGAAGCGTGCATCAGTTTTTGGATGAGTCTTGAACCACGACGAAGGCGGACGCTTGCTGAACCCTAAAGTGTCAGAAGAGCGCAAAGACGAGTAAGGAATGGAAAATGACCTCACTAACAGGAACTGAAGAACTAGCCGGACCACTGAGCGCCGAAGGGATTGCACGATCAACCGTTGCAGGTGCGCCGCTAGGCGCCCAGGAGCTGAATAGAATCGATGCTTTTTGGCGCGCGTGCAAATACCTTGCTCTAGGAATGATCTACCTTCAGGCGAATCCTCTCTTACGGGAGCCCCTAAAACCAGAACATATCAAGAGCCGACTGCTCGGCCATTGGGGCTCAAGCCCAGGGCTCGCCTTCATCTA
>Ga0181526_10001070_pt1 | contig 27164 bp, 28 predicted proteins | sample PEATcosm2014_Bin_35_FD_119750 | JGI IMG/M metagenome (GOLD analysis project Ga0181526, IMG submission 119750) | Peatland microbial communities from MTU Mesocosm Facility, Houghton, MI, USA - PEATcosm2014_Bin06_30_metaG | ecosystem: Environmental > Terrestrial > Soil > Wetlands > Peat | place...
AAGGTCTGCGGATTTTAAGTCCGCTGCGTCTGCCAATTTCGCCATCCGGGCATTGGATGTTGTGTCGTTGAATCTGCAAGCTTTAGTGTATGTTCCTTGTTCCTTGCACTGCCCATTCTGTGCACCCAAAGTCTGACAAATGTGCCCATTCTGTGACCAAAGATATCCTGACTCCGAGAGAACTGAGTTTTGAGACATCAATCGACCTAACGGAAGCACAATCCGCCGTGTCCACCCAAGGCTCATGATCTGTCGCCCTCTCTGCGATCGACGGAATCTATTGATTTGTAGCGAATTACCATTCCAAAATGGCCTCTATTCGACGGCATCAGATTCAGCCAATTTAAGCCCCATGTGCCCGTTCTGTGACCAAGTGCAACTTTCCGCCTCAATTGCCATCGGCGGTAGAGGTTTCAGAAAACCGCCAAATTTGCATCCGTACGCCTCTCGGGCACCTAATGATAACTCCGGCATAGTGGAGTATGAACGATTTGAAGGCTCTCGAGCGCCCTTAGCAAACTCTCGCGAAAGCTCGTCCGTTGGGACACTAATTTCCGGAACCCGAGGCCTGATTTGAGCAAGTCGCTGGCGAGACAAGCATCTTGCCCGAATCCCGAACACAAGCAGCCAGTAAAAGTGATTATCCAAAGGCAAGGACAAAGGCGGAGTGGAGTTCATGGCACATTTCGACCCGAAAAAGACGCGAAGTGCCACTTGAGTGTCGGAGTTCAGAAAAGCCAGACTGCGCACCAGAGTGTGATCCAGAGTCAGTAATCATCGAAGCTCAATTCTAGCATCTTCTCTTTTATTTTCAATCGCTTGCCTTAACATAAGCCCGCACGGGAGCATTGAATTTGAAGTATCGTATTGGCGCGGTTTGGCTCACATCGGCTCAATCCGATGGGCACACTTTTGGGCGGAACCTTGGAGCATCTCTCAACGCCACCCGGTTCAATACCATGATCGAAAGTCGAACCTTGCACGTCAAATCAGCTCGATTTGCGGGTCCCATTTGAAGGATCGAGATAGACCTGTCGAAATGGACCATCATGCCGGGCACAATTAGTGGACAAAGTCGTCGAAAGGCCTGCTTCTTCCCTGCCCGTACCCAGCGCCTATTCACCATCGCCGCCAAAACGGATGACTGGTTTCTGACCCGAACTTCTCAGTGATGGAAGCCCGCGCCATTCAGAGTTGGCTTGAAGCCGGGCTGCGTGGCAAACCAATCGAGGTGTCTGCTGATGTCGCGGACAAGCATACCGGCCAGGTCATGGCTGAATCCATTGCGCACCACGACGCGCTGGATGATCATATCCTGACGGTTCGCGGGCATCCTATAGGTTGGTACCTGCCAACCGCGATCTCGCAACCTATCGGATAAGTCGTAAAGCGACCAGTGCGCCGGGGCCTTCAGTCTCCAGGAAATCACAGGGAGATCCTCTCCCGAACTGAGCAGCTCGAACGGCCCCATCTCGCCGATCTGCCTGGCAAGCTCGATAGCCACTTCCTGGCAAGCCTCGTGGATGGCGCGATAGCCAGACTTGCCGAGCCGGATCAGGTTGTAGTATTGCGCTACGATTTGGCTCGCCGGGCGCGAGAAATTGATGGCCAGCGTGGGCATGGTGCCACCGAGGTAGTCAACACTGAAGACCAGTTCGGGATGCAGGTCCGACATCTCACGCCAAACGATCCAGCCGACCCCTGGATAGACCAGACCGAACTTGTGTCCAGAGGTATTGATGGATTTCACCCGCGGCAACTGAAAGTCCCACACAAGATCTGGCTGGATAAATGGCGCCACAAAGCCGCCGCTCGCTCCATCGACGTGAATCGGAATGTCAAGGCCGGTTCGTTCCTGCAAACGGTCGAGCGCGGCGCTGAGGGCGCTCACGTTCTCATAGTCTCCGGTAAACGTGCTGCCGAGAACGGTGACTACTCCAATGGTATTCTCGTCGCATGCCGCGGCCGCGCGTTCCGGATCAGTGACCGACTCGGTTCCCTCAAGGGGCAACGATTTGTCAGAGACATCCCAATAACGTGCAAATTTGTGCCAGCACACCTGGGTATTGGTGCCCATCACGAGGTTTGGCCGGTCCACGGGCTTGCCCAGTCGAGTCATCTTGTCGCGCCATCGCCACTTCAGTGCAAGGCCGCCCAGCATGCATGCTTCGCTTGAACCGATGGTGGAAGTGCCGATTGTCCGCTCAGGATCGGGAGCGTGCCACAGGTCAGCCAGCATGTGGACACAGCGCATCTCAAGTTCGGCCGTCTGCGGGTACTCGTCCTTGTCGATCATGTTCTTGTCGAATGTCTCGGACATGAGACGGTGGGCTTCAGGCTCCATCCAGGTGCTGCAAAAGGTGGCGAGATTGAAGCGCGAGCTGCCGTCGAGGATCAGCTCGTCATGGATCAAGTGATACGCGGTGCTGGGAGGCATTCCATCTTCGGGGATAGCGTGGCGAGGGGTTGGTCCGAGCAGAGATTCGCGCGCGTACATGGGACGCGCCCCAGCTAAGTGCCGTCTGTGCCCATCTTGGGGGACTGCAATGTCCGTTTTCATTTCTCTATCTCCGAATAACCCATGGTAGCTGCGGCCGTTGCGAATCGTGTGTCAATCCTCGACGAATCGTTTGGAACATCCAGTGAAGCGCTCGGCTGCCATCAAATTCTGATCCTGCGTCTATAGCTGTTCATTCCTAGTGCCTGACGATTGTGGCGAGCAAGGCGGAGAGGCCGTTCCAAGCAATCTGGGCGCCAATGCAGAGCAGAATGAATGCGATCACGCGCAGGATGCCATGCGCAGTCGAGGGCGGGATTGCCTTGGTTATCTTCGGAGCGTATGCATAGCAAAAGTAACAAAGGATGCTGATAACAACGACAGCGAGAAACACGCCAACGTGGCCAAGGATATTCCGGATCAGAACTGGACTTGAGATGTGCGCGGTGAGCGTCAGTAACCCGACCAGCGTGCCGGGCCCTGAGGTAATCGGGAACGTAAACGGATAGAAAACTCCCTCCTCGAGACGTTTGGTATCCGGTTGGTTTTGTGGCCCGGTCTCCTCGGCTTTGTTTCTGGAATTGGCGCCGGCGCTTCTCTCGCTCAGTACTCCCCATCCCATGGCTGCGATGACAATGCCACCCGAGAGTTGCACGATGGGTAGAGAAATGCCGAAGAAATTAAGAATCGTCGCACCCAACAACTCGATAATCGCGAGAAAAATGATGTTGTTGATGGCGATTCTGCGCGCGAGTGAACGGAAAACCGGCGTTGGCGCTTCACCAACCAGTCCAAGAAAGACCAAAGAAGACCCGAGTGGATTGATTAGAGGCAGAAGTACGCTGAAAGCAATCAGAAAGGAATTCCAGAGAGACAATGCGAACCCTCCCCTGGTCGAAGCTTAGGCTAGCGCCTGCGGCACAGCTTGTTCCCAGCGTCCCTGCGCTTTCAATATGAGTTCTACGACCTCGCGCGCAGCACCGTGCCCTCCCGACCGGCGCGTCGTGAAATGGCAAATCGCGGCCAACTCGGGTGCGCCATCGGCTACACACACCGCCAATCCGGCTCGGCGTGCCAGAGGAATGTCGGGAAGATCATCACCCAAATACGCAACTTCCTGCTCGGTCACGCCGGCCTTTTGCATACACTCTTCGAAAGCCTCCGTCTTCTTCGCTTGTCCAAGGTAAACAAACGTGACCTTCAGTTCTTGAGCACGCCTGGCTACTGCTGGCGAAGATCGTCCAGTGATGAAGCCGGTCTGAATACCCATCGTGTGGGCCAGCGATAGTCCTTGCCCATCGTGCGCGTTAAATACTTTCATTTCGGAAACTATCGGCTCTCCCGCGCCCTGGGCGCCAGTCGTTGAGACGAGGCAGACCCCACCGTCCGTCAGAGTTCCATCCACGTCCATGAGGAAGAGTTTGATACTACGAGCACGCGCGAGTACGTGTGGCGGAGCAAGGAACTCGATAGAATCGTCTGACATGGAAAGATTTTAAGGCACATTTCAGAATGTCTGCCGGCATCGACACATTCCACATACTCTCGGATGACCAACTCGGTCTCAGAAGAATGTGCCCGCGACCTATGCCTTCTTGGCCATTGTCTTAGTTGACCAAAGCCCCAAGCGTTCGGGCCTCAGAGAACTTGTCTTCTTCCGGTTACCAGGTTAAAGATCAGAATGGCTAGTGCAACCACAAGCAGCAAGTGAATCAGGCTGCCCGCAACGTGGAAGCTGAAGCCCAGTATCCACAAGAGGAGAACGACGACAAAGATTGTCCAGAGCATATTTAGATCCTTTCCAGCGTGCAGGCGTCCTTGCATGTGAGACTTAAAAGGACGCCAGCACCGGGTTCACGCACATGCTTCTAATTTGAGGCGATTGCCTGGGCCTTTGCGTCCCTGACTGCGTCAAGGAACGAGCTCGCCGCCGCCGGTCTTGCAACCTCGCCGCTTAAGATTCGAGCGTTCGAGACGTCATGGCCGTAGATCGCTTCGGTGGAGTCGTCATCGCGGCGAATTGAAGCGCCGTCCAGAGTGAGTCCGGCAAAGGCGCCCCTGGCGCGCGAATAGGTAAGAATCTCGGCGTTCATCTTCCAATCGGTATCGGCAGAAGCATGGCGTCCTACCGGTCCTGCCGCAGCGGAGGCATCCGCGCCCAGCTCGAATTTGCTGGAGAGCAACTGCTTCATGCCACGGTCATCCTGAATAATCATGACCAGGTCAATGCCTTCGACGCCGATCTGCAAGCCCCAGCTGCCGCCTGTGATGGCAAAGAAGGCCGGCGCGCTCCATCCTTCCGACGTCCGGCACGTGGCGACACCGCGGCCGTTCTCCGCACCAAACACGAAACCACCCTTGAGCAAATGAGGAACAACAGCAATGCATTTCGCGTGCTCGAGGACCTCTTGGGGAATGCCGTTATCCGGCGCGGCCATGATCTCGTGCAGCACTCTGCCGGCATGATCCAGCCGGTTGACCGTTGCTTCACGATCCGATTCTGCCCAGGCGGCGCTAGCCACACCCAGACCGAGTATTGCCACGAACGTCACAAACTTCTTCATGCAACTCACCTTTTTCTACTCATGCGCAGCGTCACTTGCTGTATGCGCGTTTGAGGCGCACAAGGTATCTCTCACCTTAGAGCTGTCGCATGAAATGATCTGAGCAATCCGGCTCAGGGAGTATAGAGAGCTATCGATCGACTAACGACGATCGCGGAGTGGGCATCTGCATTGAAGCGCTGCCCGCGCCCACGCTTGAAAATCTCGAAGAAGAACAAGCCAATTGAACCGAAGGCGCTAAAGCCCTGGCGCGCACCCTCGTGCTACGCTGATGTTGGGTATTTCTGTGGAAGCTCTCTGGATTGAGTGGCTTCCTGAAACTTTGGGTCTTCGACTTCTGTCGTTGTTCCCGACCGTCGCTGTAGTTGAGTGTGGGGGCGCATGGTCCCGGCTTCGCCTGTAACTCCGGGTGCCTGCGCAGGGTCCGGAAGGAGGCTGGTTCGGTGGCTGAGCTCAACAAGGTCCATTTTGACGTGGCGGCCTTTCTCATGAGCGCGGGACTGGGACGAAGAATTGTCCAATTGGCTCCCAAGGATGCCTTCTTTTCACAAGGAGAACCGGCGGACTCGATCTTCTATCTCCAGAAGGGCCGCGCTAAGATCACGGTTGTCTCCCATACCGGCAAAGAAGCTACCATCACACTCCTCAACGCAGGCGATTTCCTGGGAGAGGAAGCGCTCGTGGCAGTGGCGGGCCTTCGGCTGGCGACAGCCACCGCCACAACCGCATGCAGTGCACTCAAGATCAAGCGGGAAGAGATGATCCGCGTGATGCACGAGGAGCATGACTTCTCCGACCTGTTTCTGAAGTTCCTGTTAGCCCGCAGCATGCGCATTCAGGCGGATCTTGTCGATCAGCTCTTTAACTCCAGCGAAAAGCGACTGGCGCGCATTCTCCTCTTGATGGCGGAGTTTGGTCGGCCGGGTGAGCCGGAGACGCTGATTCCCAAGGTATCGCAGGAAACTTTAGCGGAGATGATCGGCACCACCCGCTCCCGTGTCAGCTTCTTTATGAACCGCTTTCGTAAGCTTGGATTTATCGAATACAACGGCGGGATCAAGGTGCACAAATCGCTACTCAACATAGTTCTGCACGATGGTTTAGCGGACGAGAACCCAGAAACTCCCCGCATATCCTGAATTCTGAAAGGCGTAGCTCCGTGCTCGCGATGCGCTGGGCCTCCAATTTCGCGATCGATCCGCCATTGTGGAAAAGCGTCGAAGCTAAAGTCAAAACCTGGCCAGAATTGAACAGCACGTCAGTTGGTTCAACCGGGATACTCTCTCCAGCAGTCATCAGCAAAGCATGGGGACGAGGTGAGATATGCCGGATTCGCCAATCAGAATCCTCATTGTGGACGATAATCCCGCGATTCGAATGTCGATGCAGCTTGTGCTCGATGAGCTTGGATACAGTGTGCGATCAGCAGCCGGTGGCTTCGCTGCGCTCCGTGAGATCCGTCGGGAGATGCCGGATATCCTTCTCGCTGACCTCGATATGTCCGGCATGTCAGGGATCGAGTTGCTCGCAGTCGTTTGGCGGCGATTTCCCGCGATCCAAAAGATCGCGATGGGCAGTGTGGACCCGAGCAACGGAATGCTTTCAGGAGTGGCTGCGGATTGCTTCTTCCATAAGGACGACGGGGTTGGAGAGCTTGTCGGGATCATCCAGGGGCTTCCGCCCGGTGAACACCACGCGCGCCAACGTTTCAACTCCAGTGCGCCGCTTCGGATCCATGTAGACGGGCACGCTGGCTCCTCAAAAGCATGCGTAACCATTGAGTGTCCTGAGTGCCTGCGAACCTTTTCCCAGCCTGTCGGCGGCCAGAAAGGCTTCATGCGCGAGACAGATTGCATCCATTGCGGAAATCCGATTCAATACGCAATTGTCGGCCCTCCGGGCCCCCTGCGACTCCGGCAACTGAAGCGCGTGACGAGTGCGACGCTCAGAGTTGAGCAGAATTGACCAGACAGCTGTTTCCACCCCACGTGATGATGGACAGAGATTGATCGTGTTTTCGGTTGGTCCTGGCAGAACTGCCTTGTGGGTCCCTACCCGAAAAACGCGGGCCACGTTGTTGGCGCTCGGTCGGAATAATAGACGCGCGCTTTTCTTCCCAAATCGAGGTAGTGTTTTGACAACCCATGCAGGCATTCCGTTCGACTCCGGCGTCTTTCTTGCAAACGCCGGACTTGGCCGCGTCATTGTCGAGTTGAAGCCAAAGCAGACATTCTTTTGTCAGGGAGACGCCGCTGATTCTGTCTTCTACCTGCAGAAAGGCCGTGCAAGGGTAACCGTGGTTTCGCAGAACGGCAAAGAGGCCACCATTACTCTGCTGTCTGCAGGGGATTTTGTCGGAGAGGAGTCCCTCGCAGCGATCATCGGGCTGCGTATGGCAACTGCCACAGCCGTGAATACTTGCTCGGCGCTCATGATCAGCAGAAATGAAATGATTCGCGTGATGCACGACGAACCTGCATTCGCCGATGTTTTCCTCAAGTTCCTGCTGGCTCGCAGCATGCGGACCCAGGCCGACCTCGTCGATCAGCTTTTCAACTCCAGCGAGAAGCGACTGGCGCGCATTCTCCTTTTGATGGCGGAATTCGGCAAGCCGGGTGAACCGGAAACCTTCATCCCGCCGGTTACGCAGGAAACGTTGGCCGAAATGATCGGTACCACCCGGTCTCGCGTCAGCTTCTTCATGAATCGCTTTCGCAACCTCGGTTTTATTAGCTACAACGGCCGGATCCAGGTACATAAGTCGCTGCTGAACGTGGTTCTGCTCGATCAACTGCCTGACCACAACGCGCAGAAGCCTGGCATCGCTGTTCCCTAAGCCTCTGCCCCGCCCGGTGCTTTATCCCCTGCGGCCGAGTCTTTGCCCTTAAGACCTGTGAACTTGAACAAGTTCGTCGAAGATCGTGCGGTATTGGATCATTGCTTTGCGGAGTTCTTCTGTGCTGGCATCGACCCGTCCGGGCCGTACCGCGATGGCGTTTGCCCGCCGATAGTCTTCCATCAGCTTTGGGTAGCCGACCGAGATATCCGCAGCACGCTGTTCGAAGCCTGCCTTGGGATAGCCAAGGGCCACCAGCAGCGCAGAGATAAGCACATCGGCTTCAGAAACCGCAGACTTCGGATGATCGACAAAGCGGGCTTGTACAGCCCGCCATTCGACAACAAAGCGTTCCCGTTCGGTGGCGGCGAGGTCGCGGATTTCGAGAGTTTTGACGCGAGTTTCACGATTGGCAAGATTCGTCTCGGCCTTACTCGAAGATCCGTGGGTGACAACGGCGCGGTCATACTCCGGCCCGAAACGCGCTCGGAAGCCGCGCGTTCTGGTTCTGCGGAATAAGTAGTACCCACCAAGAATGACAATCAAAACAATGGCGAGTGCAGCGCCGGCAACAATCAGTTGCGTATTCGTAAAGCTATCAAACATTGCATTCTCCTATACGGTCATCTTGCTGCCGCAAGACGGTCGACTGGGGGTCTCGGGGGAGGGCCATACGGTACATCCTAAGCAACCGCGCTCGTAAATACTGCCCAGAATAGCTCACCCTTTCCACGCAGGACTGTGAATCTCGCAAGGGGCCTTTCCTAGTTGGCTAGAGCGACATGCTCATTGATCGCTTCGCCGAAGCCGCTTCTGGCTACGATCAGACGGATAACCTTTGGCTCGCCCCATTCGCATTGCGAGGGGCCCTCATGCGCGTCAATTTGATGTCCTTCGCAAGGCCGAGCAGCGCCAGCATGCGGATGAGCCAATAGTTGAAGTCCATTTCCCACCACGCCATGCCGTGCGTCGCCGATACGGGATGTGCGTGATGGTTGTTATGCCAGCCCTCTCCACCGGTCAACAGAGCGACCCACCAGTTATTGGTTGAATCGTCATGCGTATCAAACCGCCGCGAACCCCATAGATGGGTTGCTGAGTTGACTAACCAGGTCACATGGAATCCGACTGTGACTCGCAGGAGCACTCCCCAGAGCAGCCACGAAAGGCCGAGCTTCCATCCACCGATCAAGGCACCGCTGCCCAGCAGCACCATGCCAGTCAGTGTAATCGGCAGCCAGTGCCAGACTGCCAGCCAACGGTAGAACCCGTCCCTCTGCAGATCGAGCGCATAACGCGCGATCATAGCAGTTTCGTTATGCAGAGCGCCACGTAGGATCCAGCCCATGTGCGCCCACCATTTTCCATCCCGAGGGGAGTGCGGATCGCCTGGCCTGTCGGTGTATTGGTGATGCATGCGGTGCACGGCAACCCAGTAGGTAGGGCTTCCCTGCAATGCCATCGCGCCGCATAGCGCCATAGCATGCTCCAGCCACTTCGGCGTGGTGAAACCGCGATGCGTGAGCTGGCGGTGATAGCTGACAGCAATGCCTACGTTCTGGCTTAAGAGCCAGGTTGCAAGAAATATGGCCAATGAAGACCAATGGAAGCAGAATAGAGCCGCCAATGCTCCCAGATGAAAGGTTACGATCACGACAAAGAAGACCCAGTTCAACTCGTTTGATTGGGTCTGCTTCAGTTCGCAACTTGACGAGAGGACAAGCTCTTGTGGTTCTGCAATTAAAGGTGACATGGCAATTTGCTGCCTCCGTCTTTAAGTCACCGGCTTCCGTCGTCTTTGCGCTATCCCGACAGGCCGCGTATTCCCTTCATGAAGCTTTAGCAGCTCGCCCGCAAAGCATCTGAGCAGAATTGCTCACGTCCAGGCTTATGTTTTCGGGGACCACACGTTCCCGAGCAGGCATTTTGACGGAAAAGGAGATATTGATCAGCACGCGGTCTTTGCGGATGACACCTGAGCGCCGCTCTTGTGTTCAGATGGATTCTAAAGAAAGATGGAGCACAGATGCGTTTCGTTCCGAGGTTTGTAGTATGTCTGGCTCAATAGATTGGGGCGCCACAGATTCGACGATCATCTTTGGCCTGAAGAACTCATGGCTTTGCCTTCCGCTTTTCTTCGCGCTCGAAGGTTATCCAGAATCTTCTTGACAACGATAAGTGCTCGGCCTACGGTTAGCACTTAGAAGGCTAGAGTGCTAAGACTCTACTGGTGGAACTGCTTGAACGGGTCCGCTGCTCCTATCTTTTGAGCCTCCGTCCGCAATATCAGAAGCCTCCCTTTTCAAAAACCACCGAAAACACGCGTGCGGGGATCAACCCTGTTCGCGCTCGAATGTGAGGCGACAAATGACAGCAACATCCGTAACCACCACATTCATTCCACTTCATGACCGCATCCTTATCCGTCGTGTCGACGAGGGCGAAACGGTCCGCGGTGGAATCATCATCCCGGATAGCGCCAAGGAAAAGCCCCAGGAAGGCGAAGTCGTCTCTGTTGGCAAAGGCAAATCCAACGATGAAGGGAAGATCTTCCCTCTCGACGTCAAGACGGGCGACAAGATTCTCTTTGGCAAATACTCTGGAACCGAGATCAAGATTGACGGCGAGGACTTCCTGATTATGCGCGAGGAAGAGGTCCTCGGCATCCTCAAGAAGTGAATTGCAGTGATCAGTGGGTAAGCGAAACCCCCACATGGTACTCCGATCGTCACTGAACGCCTGGTCTTGATTGCCCGCGACAACTCACTTACTTACAACTGAACATTGACTAACGGTCACGGTTCACAATTCTTAGGAGTTACAAGTATGGCAAAGCAAATTCTGCACGGTGAAGAATCCCGCCAAGCGATCCTCCGCGGCGTGAACATTTTAGCCGACGCCGTTAAAGCAACGCTCGGGCCGAGGGGCCGTAACGTTGTCCTTGAGAAAAAGTTCGGCTCGCCCACCATCACCAAGGATGGCGTAACGGTCGCCAAAGAGATTGACCTGCAGGACCCGCTGGAAAACGTAGGCGCGCAGCTAGTGCGTGAAGTGGCGTCGAGAACAAGCGATTTGGCCGGCGACGGCACCACGACCGCGACGGTTCTCGCACAAGCCATCTTCCGCGAAGGCGTGCGGACTGTAGCAGCTGGTGCGAATCCGATGGCCTTGAAGCGCGGCATCGACAAAACCGTGACGACTATCATTGGAACTCGCGACAAGGACGGCAACTGGGTCGAGGGGGGCGCACTGGGCAAACTGTCCAGACCTGTGGACGAAGATTCCGTCGCCCAAGTAGGTTCCATTTCGGCGAATGGAGATCAGGAGATTGGCGAGATCATCGCCCGGGCAATGAAGACGGTGGGCAAGGATGGCGTCATCACTGTCGAAGATTCGAAGACGGGCCTAACTTTTCTGGAAACCGTGGAGGGGATGCAGTTTGATCGCGGTTACCTGAGTCCCTACTTCGTCACCGACCCAGGACGGATGGAAGTGGTGTTGGATGAGCCCTCCATCCTGATTTTCGAGAAGAAGATCAACAGCATGAAAGATCTTCTGCCCCTGTTGGAGCAGGTCGCCCGCGGTGGCAAGCCTCTTCTGATCATCGCCGAAGATGTGGAAGGCGATGCCCTGGCGACCCTGGTCGTGAACAAGCTGCGCGGTACCCTGAACGTGGCAGCAGTGAAAGCTCCAGGCTTTGGCGATCGGCGCAACGCGATCCTGAGCGATATCGCTGTCCTGACCGGCGGCAAGGCCATCACCGAAGATCTCGGCATCAAGCTCGACGGCGTGAAGCTCGAAGATCTCGGCAAGGCAAAGCGCATCACCATCGATAAAGACAACACCACGATCATCGACGGCGCCGGCGAGGCCAGCAAGATCAAAGGCCGCGTGACCGAGATCCGTGCGCAGATCGAGAAGTCCACTTCGGATTACGACAAGGAGAAGCTCCAGGAGCGGCTGGCCAAGCTCGTGGGTGGCGTTGCCATCATCCAGGTGGGCGCTGTCACCGAGACCGAGCTGAAGGAGAAGAAAGCTCGCGTTGAGGATGCTCTGCATGCTACCCGTGCAGCAGTCGAGGAAGGCATCGTCCCGGGCGGCGGTGTGGCACTCGTTCGTGCCATCCCGGCCGTCGACGCTCTCATCAAGACGCTTGAAGGCGACGAGAAGATCGGCGCGCACATCGTGCGGCGATCCCTCGAGGAGCCCTTACGCCAGATCGTTGCCAATGCGGGCGAGGAAGGTGCGGTTGTCGTGGCCAAGGTTCTCGCATCGAAGGACCATCACTACGGCTATAACGCAGCTACGGGCGTGTTCGAGGATCTGGTGAAAGCCGGTGTCATCGACCCAACCAAGGTGACCCGCACGGCACTCGAAAACGCAGCATCGATTGCCGGCCTTCTGCTGACCACCGAAGCTCTCGTGGTCGAGCTGCCCGAGGCCCGGTCTGCGGTACCGGCCGGCGGCAACGGCGGCATGGACGGCATGTACTAACTTCGAATGCGGACCGCTCAATCCAGTGGTCGCCGCACAAGAGCAGAAAGGCCCTCAGCTTTGGCTGGGGGCCATTTTCTGCTAGTTCGATCAGAGCCCCACCTGCGGTCTGTGTACAAGCTGGCGATCGTACGCGTAGGTCAAAACAGGACTGACTTTCAACTATTGAACGCACCATAATAAGGCATGAAAAAGATTTGGCTTGGATTGGTTCTACTCTTCTGCTTCGCAGTACCCTATGCGTCGCAGGCGCAGGTTGTGGTGGTCATACATCACCGCCATCATCATCACCACCACCATCATCCTAACCTTGATCAGTAAGAATCGAGGACGCAACCGTCCACACATCAAGAAGACATCGTCGCCGTGAAAATGGACGTCAACCTCAGATTGAAAGCTCAAACTAATCCGGACCTATTGCGCGACTATGGGTACCAATTGAATCTATCGAGGACCTATGAATGAAGATCGTTCGAAAGGCACCATGGACGAAGTAGTGGGAAGCCTGAAGCAAAAGGCGGGTAAGTTGACGGGTAATACTCCGCTCCAAATCAAGGGCATTGCCCAGCAGGTAAAGGGTAAGCTTGAGAATAGCTGGGGTGAGGCCATACACGCGGTGAATGAAGCAAACGAGGAGTCGAGAACACAAAATGGCACACGTACGATTGGAAGCGGGCCATTCGGCGGGGCTGGTCGCAGACAGTAAGGGCGCGTAGTGCCTCTGGCTTCGCCACGGAACCTCGCGTTGTAAGATCGCTTCCCGCTTTGCCCTCACCATCCGACTGCAATCTGGTTCGATTTGAGGGCCACGTGAACCCATGACAGCCGTGCGCGCATCTGTCACGTCTCGATGGTTTCGAGCCCTTCTAAAAGCGCTCGGCCCCGGCATCATCACCGGGGCTGCAGATGATGACCCCTCTGGTATCGCAACATACTCTGTTGCCGGTGCACAGCTCGGAACAAAACTTCTTTGGACCGCACTTCTGACCTGGCCGCTCATGGCTGCGGTCCAAATCATGTGTGCTCGCATTGGCCAGGTAACGGGGCAAGGCCTGGCCGCGAACTTCAAGCTGCGATTTCCAAGATGGCTGTTGCTTGGCTTCGTGATCGCGCTGCTGGCCGCAAACACGATCAACATTGCGGCCGATCTTGCAGGCATGGCGGATGCCGCTTCCATGCTCTCGGGCATCAATTCTCATTGGTTCGTGATCGCGTTTGCGCTCCTGATTTCGTGGGCAACGGTCAGGCTCCCGTATCAGCAGATTGCGAACGTCCTCAAATGGCTTGTTCTTGTCCTGTTCGCGTACCCCATAACTGCATTTGTGGTGGGAGCCAATTGGGGCAAGGTGCTGCGCGCTACCCTGGTGCCGTCGCTGCCGCGTAGCCAGGTCGAATGGGCAACTCTGGTTGCAATCCTCGGCACCACAATCAGCCCGTATCTATTCTTCTGGCAGGCGAGTGAAGAAGTCGAAGAGGAGAAGTCTGAAGGTCGGAGTTCGCTTGCGCTACGCAGAGGGGCCACGCCCGAGGAACTCGAGCTTAGAAATATTGATGTAGGCGTCGGTGCGTTCTTTTCGAACATGGTCATGTTCTTTATCATCCTCACCACCGCCATCACTCTCAACAGACACGGCATCACGAATATCGCGACCTCGCGCCAGGCCGCCGAAGCCCTTCGTCCGTTCGCCGGCAACTTTGCAGCGACACTCTTCACCCTGGGCATCGTCGGCGTCGGATTCCTCGCCATTCCCACGCTGGCCGGATCGGCGGCATACGCCTTTGCCGAGACGCTCGGTTGGCGCCAGGGCCTGAACAAGAAACTCAAACAGGCCCGCTGGTTTTACGCTCTGATTCTCGTCTCAACTGCGGCAGGTGTTGGGCTGGACTTTATCGGCGTCAATCCCGTAAAAGCGCTCTACTGGACCGCAGTCATCAACGGGTTGTTAGCGCCCTTCCTGCTGGTCGCAATTCTGATTGTCGCTGCGGACAAGAAGCTGATGCAGGGCCAGGCGAGCTCCCGGCTCGGATGGATTGTCGTGGCTCTCACGACAATCGCCATGTTCGCCGCCGGCATCGCCATGTTTGTTGTATAGATCGCCGCTCTCGCTGGATTCGCGACGGGTGAGCATTTGTGCACAGACTCGGCCAGAAATCCATGGGAGCTTGACCTTGGCACACTGCGCCCCAGCCTACTTCTTCAAGCGCCCCGCTTCGATGCAATTCGGCTGGGCCGCCGGTGGATGACCTGGCAAGGAGATTCCTATGCGTACGATCCGATTTCTATTGGCTCTTCTGATAATGGCCATTCCGGCCGCTTCATTCGGACAAATTGGCATAAGAGTCGCTATTGGCCCACCTATGCTGCCCTCCTACGAGCAGCCGATCTGCCCTGGGGATGGCTATCTGTGGACGCCCGGCTATTGGGCCTATGACGAAAGCGTCTCCGACTATTACTGGGTTCCGGGTACCTGGGTTGAGGCGCCGGAAGAAGGCTACCTCTGGACACCCGGCTATTGGGGTTGGGGCGAAGGCGGTTATTTCTTCAATGAGGGGTATTGGGGACCTACCGTCGGCTTCTATGGCGGCGTCAACTACGGTTTCGGTTACTTTGGCGAAGGATACGGAGGCGGCCGCTGGAACAACGGACACTTCTTCTACAACCGCTCTGTCAACAACATCGATGTAGTGAATACCCACAACGTCTACAACGAGCGCATCGAGAACAACACACAGAACCGCGTGAGTTACAACGGTGGACGGGACGGGATCGAAGCGCGCCCAAGCTCGCAACAAGAGGCCTCCGCAAGAGAAAGACACATCCCGGCAGTCGCAGCACAAACTGAGCACATGCAAGCCGCGCGCACCAATCCGAACCAGCGCGCAAGTATGAACCACGGCAATCCGGCAATCGCAGCCACCCCGAGGCCTGGAGATTTCAACGAGGCACATGGAGCGGCCCGCCCAAACGAAGCAACGGAGGCGTCCAGAACTGGAACAGGCGGTTCTGCAACCGAAACCCATGTCATGGTGCATCCGAACGATCTTCCGCCGATTGCCCGCCCCGCACCGGTCAACTCAGGAAATGCGAAGACAGACCGGAAATATGAACAGCAGCAGGACAAGTTGATCGCCAGACAAACTCAGGAGCGGCAGAGTCTTCAGCAGAGGCAGGACGTGGAACATCAGCAATTGACTCAGCAGAAGGCAAACGAAGCCAGAACGCAGCAGGTGGAACAACAGCACCAGCAACAGACGCAGCAGTTAACGCAGAGACACGCAGAACAGCAGCAGACCTTGCAATCTCACCAACCTCAGGCGAGGCAGCAGGACCGCCCCCACGAAAAACCTTGACTCTCTGCAGGGCTTGCATTTGGCCGGGTTTAACCTACCCGGCCATTCCTTCTGGCTTCGAGCCGCCTCACCGCGCAACCTGAGGGAGCGACCGATGGGCAAGTCGCAGGAACGCAGAAAAGAGACGAGCCAGGCTAGTTCAGTCCGCGAGAGCTGGTTCTGCGCGCGACTCGTGTTTAGCCGCCACATCGGACTTGCGAAGGCTGCGGATCTTCCATATCCCGAAACAGGCTCCGGCTACCATGAGTCCCACGAAAACCCAAAGCAGCGGTGCCGACCATTTCTGCAGCGAGCCGGACCACAGGCGGATCACGCCGCGCCCGTACGCCACGCCGAGCCAGGCGATAACGGAATAGCGCAGGGTGCGCGCCGCGCCGAACACGACGAGAAAGCGGCTTCGCGAGACACCTAGCGAGCCAGAGGCAAGCGCAAAAGGCAGCAAAGGAATGGGCGGTGGAAGCACTGCGGGAAGAAACACAGCAAGGATGGGGTGATGTTTGACCCAAGCGACAATGCGCCTCAGAATGCGGGCCGGGACGTAGCGGCGCAATGCCGCCTCCCCTCCTCTGCGCCCGACGTCCCAAGTGGTGTAGCCGCCCACAAGGCTGCCGAGGATGGCCATCGCTGCAAGCAACCATGAATTTCCACCGTGCGCCACCAGCCAGAGGAGCACGAGATCCGTGCTACCCGGCAGAGGCAATGGAATCACGGAGGAATCGACCACCGCAATGAAGAAGAGACCCAGCGCTCCTATGTGCACGAGCCAGTTGGGCAACAGGGAATGATGCGAGCGCGGCGCAAGAAACTGGGCCTGTTGTCGAAGAAGACTTTTCATGCAGACTCGGCCTTACAACGGGAGGCTCTTAGTTTCGGAACAACCAATCGTTCGATGCGGGATGGTATAGGGCGAGATGCATCGTGCACTTCTTCCGCGGGCGCGCGCCGTTCGCGAGCATAGATCTAAGAGCCACCCTACCTGTTGACGCGCCAATCGTGCGACACTAGATTCGACCAATGAGCAGAAGTACAAGGACAAGGACCAACCCCAATCCACCGCTGGGATAGTAGCCCCAGTTTCTGCTATGCGACCATCGCTGTAGAGCGCCAAGCAGCGCTAACAGAGGAATCACCACCAATACGGTTCCTTAGCATATTTGGTTCCTCACTTTCCTGAATGAAGGCAGGGTGTTCAGCATCCTCTGCGTCTCTCTACGAGCCCGCAGAGGATATGCCTTCGAGTGCTTACTGCACACTTCCGATCGTTGCGTTTGCTGGGGTTCCAATGGCATCGCCGGATACAACAAGTTCCACTCTCCGGTTCTCTTGCCGGCCAGAGGAGCTGTCGTTCGAGGCGACCGGCAGTGTGTTGCCGAAGCCCTGTGCTGTGACGGTATTGGTTGTTACGCCCGATTGCACGAGGTAGTCGCGTACTGCGCCGGCACGATTCTCAGACAGCTTTTGGTTCATCGCATCACCCCCGACGTTGTCGGTGTATCCGCCTACTGCAATGTTGAGGCTCGGATAGGCAATCAGGATTCCGGCTACCTTTGCCAGCTTCTCCCGTGCACCCGGCTTCAACGAGTATTGACCCGTATCGAACAACACATCGGACATGCTGACGATGAGTCCCCGTGCAGTGTCCCGCGTCTCAAGGATCCTGTTGAGTTGCTCTGACAATTGCGCACGCATAACCGCCTTTTCGCTATCTGCCTGGTGCTCATTCTGTTCTGAGAGCTGTGCATTCCGGCGAGATTGGTCGGCGTCAGCCTGCGCTGCGGTAATCGCCGCCGCCGACCTTAGTTGATTTGCAGCCAAATCAGCTTCTGCGTTTGCTGCATCCGACTGAGCTTTTTCCTTTTGCCGTGTCGCCTCATCAGCTTGCGCCTTCGATTGTAGCTGTGCGTCGCTGGAGGCCTGGTTTTCGTTCTGCGCTTGCTGTGCGGCTATGCGGGATTGGGCGGCATCGGCCTGAGCAGCGGTGATTGCCGCCGCGGAAGCCGTTTGGTTTGTGGCCATGTCAGCGCGCGCCCGTGCCTCAGCGGCTTGCGCGCCTGCCGTATCGGACTGCGCCTGGTCCTTCAGGAGGATGGCGTTGTCTGCCTGGGCTTGCGATCTGGCTTGTGCGTCCGTCGATGCCTGGCGTTCATCCGCCCTGCGAGCCTCCTCGATCTTTGTGACCGCGATCGAGCGCGCATCTTCCGCCGTTTGGACGGTTTCACGGGACGTCGCAATCAGCTCCTTCTTTTGCAAATGCTCTCCCATAGCGTACGCGTCCGCAGTGTTCATCAATTGGACCGCATGTTGATAACTATCGCCTGCGTATGTTTCGGCCCCCTCGGATTTCGCGATGCGCATCGCATTCCGCGCCTCCAGGAATTCCAGGGGCAAGCGGGCATCCAGAACCACAGGGTCGAACTTGTATCCGGTAGGAATATAGCCCCCACGCTCCATGAGCTCGTATTTTGCATCCACGGCTTCAGTCGTCCCCTTGGTGTCGGCGCGTACAAGGTTTTCAAGGACGACCACATTACTGGGCTGATGAACGGCATAATACGGCTCCGCCGTAACGATCAGCGCGAATGCTTGCAAATTGGTGGTCGCCTTCAGCTTGCTTCGATCGTTGTCGCCGATCAGCACTTCGCCCAAGTTGGCTGCGCGGCCATCCGGTGAAATCGCCCAAAGGACGTAAGTGAGATATTCATTGCCAAAGGTCGTTGGGGTTTGCAGGTTCCCGAATTCCGCTTCCACTTCCATGGTGCCACGCTTGCTGCGCACTTTGGCAGTTCCGTTGGCTGAAGGCAGCAACGCGGTGCCCGCGAAATCCACGCTGGTGGACCCACTTTGATGCTGATAGTTGACTGCTTCGACCGTGCGGCTCACTTCGTTCACGACAAAGACAGGCGTTGTGCCCGCAGGGACGAGAACCATCCTTTGTTGCGAGCTGGTTTGAGCAAACGCGCTCAAGCCGAGGGCGCTTCCGATTACGAACATCAACGGGTATTTCAAGGTAACTCCTACAGGCAGAAAGCTGCCGTACTGAATGTTGTCTCAAGTTAGCGGGCCAATCGATGGAGGCTGCCGCGCTGCGATCGTTCAATGCCCGACGCGGAATTGCCGAAGGTGATCAAACAACCCATAGAGGTTTCCGATCCAAATGACCAAGACGATGACGACAACGGCATTTAGTATCGATTTGATTTGTCCCTGCATCGGGATGAAACGGTTCACAAGCCACAACACGACTCCTGCTGCGACAATTGTGATGAGAACGGTGGTAAGTGGCATTTCGAACGCTCCAATCTTGTTCTCGTCCCCGGTCCACTCGCAGGGCGCACGAGAAGTTCCAAGCATTCGGGCCGAATTGCCTTCCTGCTTCCTACATGGCTTCCCTTGGTCGATCCCTTAGTGCGTGAAGGCTGCCGAGATGTCAACAAGAGACAGGCAGATGTTGAGTTCTATTCATCATGCAGGCTGCTAAGAGATAAACAGACAGACTGAACCACTTAGCATGGGAAACCGAACGGAAGAGAAGGACGATGACCCCTATTCCGCTTCATTCTGATTTTTTCAAGGTCACGCAGAAATAGCTGAGCTACTCTGCTCACCTCGGAAAGACAGCTTGCTGGTCAGGTCGCCCCGGCTGTGCCATGCGCTATTGCTTTTGAGCCACAGCTGGCGTGATTGGGACCGGCCGGTCGGCATTGGCAATCGGCACGCTCCCGGTCGGCAGCAGCTTGTCGGCTGGCATCTCCGTGCCTGCCGCGAAAACGAGAATCTGAATCGATCCCCACTCGGCATCGACCTTCGCGCCGGTTTGCTTTCCCATTCCTATTGTCTTCAGCAGGGAGTTATCGAATCCGAAGTTCTCGGCTAGATACGCACGCACAATCATGGCTCTGGCTTCGGTGAGCACCGCGTCCTTTTGAGCGTCGCCTTCCATGCCGGTGGAAGCCACAATGACCGCAACGCCAAATTGGTTTTGTGCCAGGAATTCACCGGCGTCGTTGAGAGATTTCTGGTTCTTCAGCTTGGCCGAATCGCGGCCGTCGAAGAGTTGCTTGACCGTGAAGGTAAACGCCTTTACAGGCGTGCCTTGCGGAAGGCCGCTGATCGCATTGGCTCCGAGATCAGTAGAGTCTTCATATCCCCGCTTCTTAAAGTATCCGCTCAACAAGAAGTTGTGCTTCAGCGCCTCCATATTCTCCTGGAAGTCTGTTACGCCGGTCTGCGCCTGGAGCATCGTTGCGTGCAGGGTAGTCGTCGTCTGTTCGAGGTCGCTATAAAGTTGCTTGTCGTTCACCAGTGCTCCTACGGTTCCCTGTCCCGAATCGATCTTGTTGCTCACGGAGCTAAGATGCGCAGTTGCCATGGTTACGTTCTGGACGGCCTCCTGGCTGCTATCCAAAATGCCATTTGTCTTCCTCAGCAGATCTGCCATCTCGAGGGGTGGCTCACTCTGGATGGTTTCGCCGTCCCTTACCTCGGCTTGCCCGGCAGATCCGAACGAAATGGCCATGTACTGATTGCCTAACAGACCCTCCGTTTGGATCGAAGCCACAGAGTCCCGCTTAACAATCTCGTGCGTGGACTTGGCTAGTTCCATGACCACTGTGACCTCGTCTCCCGGCTTCCTCGGCAGCTCGATGCCGGTCACGGTTCCGCTATGAACCCCTCCCACCTGAACATCAGCTCCTTCGGCCAGACCGACCACGTCTTTGAACTGCGCTCTCAATTGGTAGGTGGACCGGAACAGATATTCCTTGCTGCCAATAATGAAGACTCCGGTTGCCAGAACCGCCAACGTCACAACGATGAATGCGCCTAACCGTGCCACTCTCGACATATGTCCCCCTACGACAGCGTTAAGAATTCCTTCACGAACGCGATCTCGCTATGCTGAAGGTCTTCATAAGTGCCCTCGATCACGACATCGCCCTCGTTCAAAATGGCCAGCCGATTCGCAATTGTTTTGGCACTGTGCAAATTGTGTGTCACAACGACAGAGGCCATCTGTCGCTCACGTTGGAGCTTCAGAATCAATTCGCCGATCTCCGCCGAGCTGATGGGGTCGAGGCCGGCTGTCGGCTCGTCGAGCAGCAGAATCTCAGGGTCCAGGGCGAGTGCCCGCGCCAGGCCCACGCGCTTTTGCATTCCACCGGAGATATCGGAAGGCATCTTCTCAAGGTTCCCTTCCATTCCAACTTCCGCCAGCAAATGGTTCACGCAGTCGGCTCGCTCGGACTTCGACATGTCCCCTCGGTGGTGCTGAAGAGGAAATGCAACGTTTTCTTCGACAGTAAGCGAGTCGTAGAGCGCTGCATGCTGAAACAGGAAACCCATCTTCTTTCTGATTTCTCCCAATTGATCGAGAGCCAGGCCGGCAATGTCCTGGCCATGGATGCGAACTGAACCTGAGTCCGGTTTCTCAAGACCGATGATGAGCCTTAGCAGCACGCTCTTGCCCGTGCCGCTGCGCCCAAGTACGGCGAGGGTTTCGCCACGGCCTACACTCAGGCTGATCCCATTGAGAACGGTGTGCCTGCCAAAGCTCTTCCGCACGTTTTCGACGACGACAACAGGCGCAGTACCCTCTCCCTTCTCGTTCCTTTGTTTCACCGGATTGTCAAATGCAGTGGCCATTTTGGTTCTGCGAGCGGTTCAGCAAGCGTTAGGGAAATACAACGAGAATGAATTTGACCAGCACAACATCGGCCAGGATAAGGAAGAGCGAGGCGAGCACGACCGAGTTAGTAGCCGCACGGCCTACTCCTGCGGCGCCGCCGGTTGTCCGCATCCCCTGAAAGCAGGCAATCAGCCCGATAATCAGCCCGTAGACAGCGGTCTTAAAGGTCGGGGGCAGAAAGGAGTTAAACGTGGCGCCATGGAAGCCGCTTTGGATGAACTGATGAAACGAGAGCGGCTCAACAAGAGCCTGGGCGAACCAGCCAGTTAGCAAGCCGCACGCGTCCGCGGCAAGTGTCAGGAGCGGCAACATCAGAATGCAGGCCAGGATGCGTGTGGCCGCCAGGAACCGATAAGGGTTGATCGCGGACGCTTCGATGGCGTCAATCTGCTCGGTCACTTTCATCGACGCAAGCTCCGCGCCGATCCCGGCGCCAACGCGGCCGCTGACCACCAGGCCCGTGATGACCGGACCCATCACCTGAATCACGGAGTACACGAGAGTAGCGGGGAACATCGACTTCGCGCCGAATCGACTAAGACTGTAACGGGCCTCCAATGAGATGACAACACCGATCGCAGCTCCCGCCAAGGCGACCAGCGGCAACGACTTCGATCCAACCTCATCGAGTTGCCGCAGTAACTCGCGACCCTCATACGGCGGTGTGACGCCTGCTTTCAGGACTTGCCAGGAAAAAATCCCCAGGCTGCCGAACCACTCAAAGAAGCCGTTCATCAATCCTGAAGCAAACCCTGCAGCGGAGGATATGCCGACGGCCCGCCGCTCTGGAGAAGCAGGGTCTATGCCTACAACGGCAGTGGATCCAAGATTACTCAATGATTTGGACCTGGGCCCGGTGCGCCGTGCGCATTGTTCAAGTGCATACGTGAGAGCAACGAGTGGGGTCCGCTATAGAAGAACTCCAGGCTAATGTTTCCGCCCGCCTCTCCAAGCAAGATGTAGTTGCCCATTCGGAATGCGTCTTTGGCTCCGAAGCGGCTCGGATACCATCCGTAAACCGCGGTCATCGAACCCGCATAAGGAGCCACGAGCCCGGGGATGGAGAAGACGCGATGGCCATCTTCGCCCTGACGACCGGTTAAGGTCGATAGAACAGCGTGGCGCAATCTCGGGAAAAGACCTTTGCACTCGCAGCGGTAGTACAAGGTATCTTCTCCGAATGCTTGTGAGAGCCCGTAACGCGCCGTAGTGCTGACAGCAGCGATTGCCAAGTCGGACCCGAATCGCTTGCTAAAGCCTTCGACTCCCTGGTTCCACTCTGGCGGCGAATTGGTGAGCTGACCAATGCCGGCTGCGAACGCAGCACCAACAATGGGGTACGGACCGAATGCGTCGAAGACATAATTGTTCACTTTTGTTCTCTGCGCCGGCCGGACGTAAGTCAGGTCCAGTTGCCCTGCGGTCGTGGCTCCTATGCTGTCCGAGGCGTCTCCCGAAGTAGACAGGGCTTCCGAGCCGGCCGTCATTGGAAGCGCCGTCAAAAACAAGGCAACCAATGACGGGACCATCGACCGGAGGATGCTCAACGCAAGAGCCTCCATGATCGATTTGGCCCATCGCGCGCTCCGGTAGACGTGCACGGATTGTTTCTCCGAAATCCTCATAGAAAACGTCAGGCACTCCTTGGATCGACTTCGCCTCTCGAACCCACGCTGACGGCTCAATCGCGTGCCTCCGTATAGGTTCGCCCTCAGGAATCTTGTCAGAAGGGACATCTCCGAGAATGGTCAAATCTGCACGTGATCGCGAGGGATGTTCTTGAATCGACCGCACTAGGCCTTCTAGTGCCTCGTCGCGCCTATTCTTTTGAGCTGAGCGATTGACCAAGCCACCGGCATTCCAGAACCCATGCGACGAGTGTCGGGGGCATGTCTTCACAACACAATGCGCACTATTGCTCAGACTCCGACGATTGCGATGCCTAGAGTAGGAGGCGTAGGGATAGGTAGATAGGCAAGAGCCCCCGACATTGCGAGGGCGCGCACCATGAACTGAAATCCTTATGGTGGCTGATGTTGCTGGATTGTTCTTTACAGCGACAGAACATCCCACGCAAAAACATCAACCGCAGACACCTCAAGGGGGATCAACCATGCGCGGACTAAAGGCTCTAGTTTCAACCACAGCGTTGCTTGCCGGCTTGGCCTTGGCCCCGGCGGCTCATGCGCAGATTTCGATTGATGTCGGCGTCCAACCCGTCTGTTCGTACGGTTACTACGGCTACGCGCCCTACGCCTGTGCTCCGATGGGGTATTACGGCTCAGGCTATTTCTACAATGGCATTTTCGTCGGTATGGGCCCATGGGCCGGCTGGGGCTATGGTCACGGCTGGGGAGGCCACCGCTTCAATGGGGATGGTGGAGGAAGCTACCACGGTGGAGTTGGCCGCGTAGCCTACAGTGGACGATCGGGCGACGGAGGATACCGCACCAATGGTGGGGGTTCCAATGCCGGCGGACAGCGCCCGAGTGCAGATCATCGTGCATCGCCCGTCTCGGCACCGCGCGGCGGTGCTGAAAACCGCGGGACCCCGCATGCGGGTGGAGCGCGTCCTAACGCAGCTCATGCTGAATCGCATGCCTCGGCACCGCGCGGCGGCGGTGAGCATGGCGGTGGAGGACAGGCTCACGGCGGTGGAGGACAGGCTCACGGCGGTGGCGAACATTCCGGCGGGACCGACCATAAGTAATCAATCGCTGCCGTGTTAGGCAGCGGGTTGTGCAAACCTCGGCGGAGCCTACCAGCTCCGCCGCTTTGCATTTGGAGAAGAGATGAGGCAGCTGATGCGCTCAGAATGATTCGCAGGTGTACAAAGCGTACTTCCGCTTAGGTTGAGCCGGATCTAATGCGCGTCACAAACGCTTTGATTTGGATCCTTCTTCGGCAGTCCGCGGTTAGATTTGGCTTGCGGCTCGGAAACTTTGCGGCGCTGCCGCTCAATCTGGCTCCGCTAGAGAGCCATGGCCTACCGGTTGCGCCGTTGACGCCCGCGAGGTGGTTTGGTTCCCGCCCTCGCGCGGTCTCTTCTTCAGGCGAGGATGCTCAGCGCAGACGTGCTGATCGAATGCGTCATCCAGGGCGCCCTGGGACCGCTCATCGTTCGGAACCAGCGGTGGGCATCGATACTCCCAACTACACGCGCCGCAAGTTCCATATTGAATGCCCTGCTCGAATGACTCCGTCAACTCGCGCCTTTTTGCTGAGCTCATAAGCTTTCCTGTTTCTAGACTTGAGAGAAGCCAGGCTGCACCGCAACCGGAGGTCGGAGCGCCAAGATATGGGTCGTGTCATCTCGAATGCGACCGCCAGGAGGTGGTTATGCAGAGAGTGCATCGCGTAGTGCACGCCGCGCCTTGTGCAACTGCGACTTCGAGTTCCCCAAAGTACAGGATTGCATGGCAGCAATTTCGCGATGCCGAAAACCCTGTACGTCATGAAGGATGTAGATGGTTCGATAACCGGGCGAAAGAGCCGCAACGGCGCGCTCGATGGCCACACGGTCCACGACGCCGACTTGTGTCCGATCGCAAGTGCCGACCCTGCGCATGATATGTTCGCAAGGAGCCTCCGCCATCACGCATTCGAGTGGAACAACTGCCAGCACACGCTTGCGCAAACGCATCAACACGATATTGACGGTCATCCGGTGCAGCCAGGTGGTGAAAAGTGAGTCACCGCGAAAAGATGTGAGCTTGCGATGCAGCTGAAGAAATGTCTCCTGCGTCAGGTCCTCTGCCAGGGAAAACTCGTGCACCATGCGCATGCAAATCGCGAAAACACGTGTCCTGTGTTGCGAGTAGAGTTCTGAGAAAGCGTCTGAGTCGCCAGTCTGGGCTCGTGCCAATATAGCGTCAGCATGCGATTTGGTCGAACTCGCAGGGCGCTTACTCTGCGAACCCGGAGCACGAGTTGAATCGAGCAATCCAACGGGAAGGGTCGAGGTAGCCATGTGCCTCCAAAGCGAAGCTGTTGTTGCCCGCCAGCGGGCCTTGATCGTCTTGATGCATCTTCTGCATAGACAACGCAAGGACGTGCGCAAGTCAAGGTTGTCGACATTCACCGCTTCAAAGCTGTCCCTTGGCATGGAGAGTGCTGGCATTGGCATGCGAGTTCTGTGATGCCCTTTGCCTCTTGGCAGACTTCACTGCAGAATGTCTTTCCCTCCGCGGGGACACAGTTGCAGGAGGGATGGGCGCATTTTGGCGATGTATTCACAGATCGTCCTTTCAAAAGCGCACTCAAGTTGGCTTCTCACGCGCTATGCCAGCGTGGCACAAGCGGCCGTGATATTCCGTTCAGTTTTGCTCATAGGAGCAAGTAGCCAAGCCCGGACCAGGCGCTGCAATTTGTTCTGGTATTGAAGGTCCAGCTGTCCGTCGCTTGATGACTCATCGGGATGCAGCGGCGTCGAGGTGCCCATTGTGAGAGTCCGTATGAGACTCCACATTCTGAGCCGACACAGGTACCGGACCGTATGTGATTCCGCTTGCTGCTGCCCTCTCTCTTAGCGCCTTTTCCTGGCCTAGCCCCATTGTCAGTGCCGTCAGACCGGCGAGACCACCCAGTTGCATCGATTCGACGGCCGTACTGGGTACAATCACGATCGTTGAATTCTGCTTCAAACCTTCGTAAAGCATGTTCATCGCTCTAAGATGCAGAGCCACTGGATCGTTCGCATAGGTCCTGGCCGCCTCGCCAAACTTCTCCGCAACCTGGCGCTCGGAGTCACCGAGAATGACACGAGCCTGACGCTCTCTCTCGGCCTGCGCCTGCATCGACATTGCATCTTCGAGCGCTGAGGGGATGAGCACGTCTTTGACCTCGACGGAAATGACGTTGATTCCCCATGGTTCGGTGCGCACGTCGATGATCTTCTGCAATTCCGAACTGATCTTGTCCCTACCTTCGAGCATATCGGAGAGCATGGTCTTGCCAATCACATCACGCAGTGCTGTTTGCGCAGCCCAGTTGATTGCGCTTTGGTAGTCTGCCACATCAAGAGCTGCCTTCTTAGGGTCGAGGATCTTCCAGAACAGCACTGCGTCCACATCGACTGGAACCGTGTCTTTCGTGAGCGTTTTCTCCGCTTTAAATGAGCTTGTAAGGACGCGCGTGTCGATCCAATAGGGAATGGACTCGACGATCGGGATGATCATGAACAGCCCTGGGCCTTCAAGAGATCGGAACTTGCCTAACCTCAGGACCACAGCCTTGTTCCATTGATCGGCAACCCGGATTGCGGAAGCGGCGACATATGCCAATACGAACGAACATACCAGGACGGCTATGGCGGCCCCGTCGGCGGAAGCGCGGTGGAGACTAAATGCCACCGCTCCGCCCATGGCCAGAATTACGGCGAAAATCAGAGCTGGGAACGAATTGCTTTGCTTCATGTCAATTGCCTCTCATCCTGTGTTGAGACGGCTGGGCTGAAGGAGGTTTGCCTTCTGGGCCCAGATCGGCGGCGTGCACTTCTACCGATAGTTCAGGCGTAGACCGTCTCGCCATGAACGGTGTAAGACCTGTGTTCGGTTCCAGCAATGATGTCCTTGGCCTTGTCTATGTCATCCGGTGTGCCATGGACAACGAGCAAGAACTTGTCGGTCTTCAAGGCCACGTCATACTTCACGACGCTGTCCTTTGGGATGCCGATGCTTACGAGGCCTGCTCCCACTGCACTAACTCCTCCGACAACTGCGGCCCCTTCAAGACCGGCGA
>Ga0181526_10001072_pt1 | contig 27156 bp, 18 predicted proteins | sample PEATcosm2014_Bin_35_FD_119750 | JGI IMG/M metagenome (GOLD analysis project Ga0181526, IMG submission 119750) | Peatland microbial communities from MTU Mesocosm Facility, Houghton, MI, USA - PEATcosm2014_Bin06_30_metaG | ecosystem: Environmental > Terrestrial > Soil > Wetlands > Peat | place...
ACACTGCGGCGTCGTTCCAATTCGTGGTCGAGCTTTTCCAGCCGTAATAATTGCTGTTCGGAACTCCTCCCGCATAAGCCACCAGCCAATAAACGATTGGATTTGTAAGACTTCCAGTCTGGGTAAGGGGGTTGGTCGCCGGCGGCTGAAAGCAGAACTGCCACACGGCCGAGTCAGTGGCGAAAAAGCTGTTGCTGGGGTCCCAAAAGGTCTCGCTGCCGTTGGTGTAGATGTTGGAAGAGTATTGGCCGGGCAGATACGCCTGCTGCCAGAGCAAAGTTCCGGGATAGCTGTAACCGTAGGGGTTGTTCGGGCCTGCCGGCGTATCGCTGTAGATGAAGAGATAAAAGTTGCTTATCGAACCCACCTGATCATTCTGCCACGATCCCCACAGGTGAATGTCGGTAATCGGCCCGGTATTCGTGCAAAGAAAGTCATCAGCCAAAACAACTTTGTGGGTGTCCAGCACGTCAAAGCCTTCGAAAACTTGGGGAGGCTGGAGCCACTTCTCGGTATTGGTCGTGTAGCAATAGTCAGCCTGGACAGGAGCGCCTGATGCCATTAGCACCAGGCCTGCCACAGCCAGTGTTTTGAGCAGTCGATGGGCGGTGTGCGAAGATGTTTTTTTGAATGTTTTGCAATTCATAATTCCTTCCATGATTTCACGAGCGTTTTAGGTTTATAGGTTTATTGCGCGAGCAGGCACAGGGAACAACACTTTCCGGCAGAGACACTCCGTCCTCCTCCCTCAACGGATTACACCAGGCCGGCTGCCATCGAAAGATGACTTTGCAACCGCAAGGTGGCATTATTGATTGCACATTCCTGCCCACTGCCGCGATATTCAATTATTCACATCCAAGTCCCACTGTCAAGGAAACAGTTGTGTCAATCGTGTGAAATACCATTCACTGACATCCCATCGTAACTCGCGCACAAACTGCTTCTGTTGCATGACAGCGGCAGTGAGTTTTGTCTTCATGGCTTTTGCTACAATGTAAAGTTTTACAGAAGAAAGGACGTGACGCTATCCCCTTTTGGGACATCTTGGTACACTTCTTGGCCGCTCATTCTTAGTGGTCAAGATGCCAATAAACGCTAACAGGATGCTGCAATAATTATGTTTCCAAAAAACGCCGAAAATCACCTTTGATAATCAACGACTTGTAACAACTCCGGTGGACACAAAATGAGTTTTGCAACACTCTGCTAAATGCCTTATGGAAGCGCAGCGACAACTCAGTGCGGAACAGTGAAGGCTGGCATTCACCTGAGTTTATACCCGCAAGAATTCTCCCTGCTCCCATGGGACAAATGAACTTTGCATTTCAGATTATCGCCGCCTCATATCCTTTTATGAATGCAATGACCTTCATTGCAACGGGTGGTGAAGCGCCGCTTCCAAAACAGGATCTCGTCCTGCCAGAAAATCACCGAGCGAACGCCGCACGGCGATGTCCGGTTCGAGCGTTGACGGATCGGCGTCCCGGATCAGCAGGAAATGCTTTGTCGAGTAATGCACCATCAGCTTTGAGTTTGGCAGCATAAAGTGTTGCTGCTCCCCATAATGGTTGGGTTTATTGCCGGCGGGTTCGCCAACAAGGATGGCGTGAAGACCGTCGCGGAATTCCATCGCCGCAAACATTGCTGAAGAGAATGTCTGGCTGCTGATGAGCGTGTAGAGATGTCCCTTCGCCGTGAGCGTGGGCCGCGATTTCAAACCATCCACCAGCGGCTTGACGACGCTTGAACTGCCGCCGCCATTAAAGCGCAGGTCCATGATGACGCGCTGGATGGAATGGGTGTCCGCAAAGTCGAACAGCTTGCTCGTAAAATTCACGAAGGGATTGCCCGGTTCATTGGCGCATTTGTTGTATTGGATGTAAAGGGTGTGCGTTGCCGGCAGGTATTCATCCCAGTAGAAATCGTTCGGGTGTTTGCGGCAAAATTCCTTCGGAATATGCAGGGCTTCGGCGGCATTCATCCACTTCCGTCCGGTTTTGGCGGAACCTTCCGGCGCCATTTCCAGGGTAAATTCCCCCCCGCTGGCTTTGACGCACGTCAAACGCAAGCGGTCGGTGGGGTCCGCGATCTTTTCGTGCTGCATCAATTCCACAAGCGTCATGTATCGCGGACTCTGGGCATGGAGATAAGCGTCATTCTCGCGGGCGATGTAAGGAGCCACCGCCGCTTCGGCTTGTTCGGGTGTTTTCGACCCAATCCGCACCACGCGGCTGCCGAGCGCCACCTGGTACTCCGGCGCCGTGGCCACAACTGCCAGCCCGTCTGAAAACCACTGCATTCGAACCGGATAAGAATGAAGTCTTTCGGTGGCGGACCCGAAGGCGACGCTCGTGTGCGCCACACCCAGGCTGGCCACAAGGCGCATGACTTCAAACAGAATGTCCGCATCCGTAAGTTGTGGAGCTTGACGCTTCAATTCTGTGACTTCGCGCTCAAACCTGTTCTGGGGCATGAGCTTGAAGAAGTCTTTTTGCCTGATCGGAAGTTCCCTGGCGAAAAAGTCGAGGTCCTCCTGCCAGCGGGCCACGCGCGCTGCCGGGTCATTGACAGCCGGAGCGGCAGCCAAATGACATGGGGCACAGAGCATAATGCTGGCGAACACTACTGCTGCTTTCATGGCTGACCGTTTCACCATTTCCATAAGAAATGCAACCAAAATCCCACATAAGTACTGGCAACGACATAGTTGCGCTTTGCGGATCCGACGCCGCCCAGGCGCGCAGAACGTGCCAGGTCTTTGCCGCGCAACGGATTGCGCCCATTTTCTTCAAAAAGCCCCGGGTCCCGGCAAAAAATAATTAAAAAACTGACTTGATTATTGAATATTCTGTGCGATTTGTAGTCTAAGAGAAGCATGAAGAACGAAAGTATAGACAGGGTCAGGCAGACATATGCAAGGGCGGAAAAATCAGAACGCCCATCTTTCTGCCATTCTTCCCCTTGGCCTAAAACCGGGAAGCCTCCGATTCCGTCGCAGCGGCTATCGGACTTGCGCAGTCAAACTCCAGTCAAACCGGTGCTCCCGCTCAAGCTGCCGGACAATCTATGCAAATACTTGGAAAGAAACCACTTACAGCTTCAGTGCAGTCAAACCGGGTCAAGGTCAGTCAAACCGGGTCAAACCAATTTTTGAGGAAAGTGAACGCATGGAAAATCCGGCTTTATCGTTAAAGACCGAAATCATGGAAATATCGAATGCCAGCCCCATTCTCCTTCACCGCAACGGTGGAGGTCGGCGAATTTGTTTGGCATCGGCTCTCCGGCTTCCCCTATCCTCGCCCCTTGATGGCAAGTTCACCCGCCAACTTTTTAAACGCCGCGGATTGGAGCATCATCGTCCTTTATTTGGGCGGCATCATCGCGCTGGGCAGTTGGTTTGGCAGGGACCAGCGCAATACGCGCGATTATTTCCTCGGCAGCAGGGATATCCCGTGGTGGAGCATCGGGCTTTCCATTGTGGCGGCGGAAACCAGCGCGCTGACCATCATCGGCGTGCCGGCCATGTCTTACGCCAGCCAGGGCGATTTGTCGTTCCTGCAATTGATCATCGGCTATGTCATCGCCCGGATCATTTTGGCGGTCGTCATGGTGCCGCATTACTTCAAGGGGGAAATTTATTCGCCCTACCAGCTCTTTTCCAATGCCTTCGGCAATGGCGCGCGCCAGACGGCCGGCGGGTTCTTTTTGTTGAGCGAAACTTTGGCGGCGGGCGTGCGGGTCTATGTCGCCTGCATCCCCGTCAAGTTGATGCTCGGCGACAAATGGCTGGGACCTTTTGGCGGCGGCGATCCGATTCTGGGCGCCATTCTTTTGTTTATCATTTTGTCGCTGGTCTATACTTGCATCGGCGGGGTCAAGGCGGTGATCTGGACCGATGCGGTTCAGTTCGGACTTTTTCTGTTGGGCGGCCTGTTCACCTTGTTTTACATCCCGCGCTTTTTTCCGCACGGGGCCGGGGAAGTGTTTCGCATGGCGGCGGCGGCCGGAAAACTGCACTGGCTCAATGTCCGCGTCAATGCCTCCACCCTGTGGCAGGAGCCGATCAACCTCTGGATGGGCGTCATTGGCGGCACGGTCATGGTCATGTCTTCGCACGGAGCGGAGCAGTTGATCGTGCAGCGGGTGCTGGCCTGCAAGAGCGTGGCCGACGGACGCAAGGCGCTGGCCTTGAGCGCCGTCGTCATCTTTCCGCTCTTTCTCATATTCTTGCTCGTGGGCGTCATGCTGTGGGTTTATTATCAAAAATTCCCCCTGGCCATGCCGATTCCCGAAGTGCGCCCGCACAGCGGCATCAAGGCCAACGATTTCATCTACCCGATTTTCATGCTCACCGGCGCGCCGCATCTGTTGAAGGGCTTGCTCATCGTGGCCATTCTGGCGGCGGCGATGTCCTCAGTCAGTTCGGCGCTCACCTCGCTGGCCTCGGTCTCGACCATGGACTTTGTCAAAAAGATATTCCCCGACCGGTCGGAGGCGTTTTTCCTGCGCTTCAGCAAAATCTCGACCGTGGCCTGGGCGGCGGCGTTGATTCTTGTGGCGTACTTGAGCCGCGAAGTGGCTTTCGTGCTGGAGGCGGCCTTCAAGTTGCGCGGGTTGACCAGCGGCGCTTTGTTGGGCGGCTTGTTGATGGCGCTCTTTTGGAAGCGCGGCCCCGCCGCGCCCGTGATCACGGGAATGCTTTGCTCGCTTGCCGTGATGACCTGGATCAGTTGGCCGCATCATCATCTCGACATCGCGTTTCCCTGGTACACGCTCATCGGCGCTTCCGTGACTCTGTCCGTGGCTTTCATCATGTCGAAGCTGATGCCGAAAACCGGCCCGAACATCCAACATTGAACTTCCGCCGCTCTTTGGCAGAATTAGAATCATGGCGATCACACCCCGGCAATTCGAGCAGATCCAAGCGAGGCTGAGCGGCTCAAAGCGCACGCCCGTCCCGGTTTTTGGGAGCAGTTATCGAGCAGGCTCCAACAGAAACCAGATCATCATTGGCGTGGACCCTTCGTTGCGCGGGACCGGCTATGGGGTCATCCAGTTGGCCCGGCCAAATCCGCGCGCGCTGGCCCACGGCACCATCGCCTGCCCGGCGGCCTGGGAACGTTCCCGATGCCTGGTTAAGATCATGCAAACGTTGCGCGAGATCGTGGCCAGGCATCAGCCGACGGTGTGCGCGATCGAGGGACTCTTTTACGCGCAAAACTTGCAGACGGCGCTGATCATGGGCGAGGCGCGCGGAGCGGCCCTGGCGGCGCTGGCCGAAGCCGGGTTGGACATTTTCGAAATCGCGCCGCGCAAGGTGAAGCAGGCGGTGGTGGGTTATGGCGCGGCGCAGAAGTTGGCGGTCAGCAAAATGGTGCAGCGCTTGTTGCAGCTTCCCGAACCTCCGTCGCCCGACGCCGCTGACGCGCTCGCCCTCGCCCTGGCCCACGCGCAGGACAGCAAGAGGACCTTCGGCGCGGGAGCGAAGAGGATTTAAGTGAAACGGAGCTTCATAAATCCGCCAGATACAGGCGGCGATTGCGCCACAGATAAATGGCGCCGGAGGAAAAGGTCAGGGTGACGGCGACCCATAAGGAGAAGGACGTAATCCACCCAATCCAGGGCCGGCCGGAAGGGTAGCCAAGGAGGGTCCGTCCCAAAGACCCCCATTGCTCATAACTGTGAAAAATCAGAATCAGAAGAATGGCCACAATTTGTGAAATCGTTTTATGTTTGCCAAATCCTTCCGCCGCCAGCACCAGATTCTTCGAGGCGGCCAGCAGCCGCAATCCCGTGATGGCCAGTTCCCGCGCCACCACGATGACCGCCATCCACGCCGGCATCCAGCCCCGGCCAACAAAGGCGATGAAGGCCGAACAGACCAGTATCTTGTCGGCCAGCGGGTCCATGAGAATGCCGAAGTTGGTGATGAGCTGGTCGCGGCGCGCAATCTCGCCGTCGAAGTAATCGGTCAAACCCGCCGCGCCGAAAAGGGCCAGGGCGATGGATTCATGAAACGGGATGCGGGAAAAGATCGCGGCCAGGAAAAGCACGGTGATGGCAAATCTGGAGACTGTCAATTTGTTCGGAACGTTCATTCACATTTTGGGAATCATCATCGGCAGCGATATAAAGCCAGATTCCGCCCGCGAAGCAAACATTTCCTGAGCACGGTTTAACCACGGAGAGCAAAATGAGGGATAACGGATAATGGACAATGGGGAATGGAGAATGGAGAATGGACAAGGGGCAGGTGTTTTGAATTTCTCAAGAGCAACTTGCGTTGAAGCATAATGACCCGGAAAGAACAGTAAAAAATTCCGCATTTTCAAATTAAGTGGTTGTCAGTGAGGGGCTTACACAATTGACAATGGACAATGGATAATGGTCAGGTTTGCCGCGAAGAATGGGAAGATATGGATGATAGGTCGGGAAAACCCGCAACACCGCAACAAGTGTTGATAGTCAACGATTTAGACCGCAACATTTGCCGTTACAAACCCGCAACAAGCCCGTTACATTAACGATAAAGCCAGCTTCCGAAGAGAATTAAGATGACAGATCATGGAGAATCGGGGAAAGCACGGAATCATTTAACCGCGAACCATGCGAACCACGCGAACAAAATTGCAGTCGGCATTAGCGAGACATCACGACGGTGGCGCACACGGTTGATGCGACAAAAGGTCGGACATGTCGGACAGGTGGGACGGGAGAAGGAGAGGGCCTTCTTTTGCGGCCTCACAGGGGTTCGGCGAACAAATCGTAATCGGTGTGGGCGGTGATTTTGACGCGGGCGAATTGGCCTGCTTCCAATTTGCCCCGAATATAAACCCGACCATCTATGTCAGGCGCGTCGGCCTGGCCGCGCGCGATCAGGAAACTGCCGCGCCGGGCGGGTTCCGGGCCAGCCGGGCCGTCTGCCGCAGCGTTGGAGGAACGGATCAGGCCGTGTTCCCATGAACTGATGTTGTCTTTGGGTAGATCACGCCAGTGGGCTTCGCGCTCGACAAGGACTTCCATCTCACGGCCAACAAAAGAGGCGGAGATGGCGCGGGCAATTTTCAATTGTGCGGCCATGGCCAGCTTTTGACGGCGCTTTTTGATGGCGTCGGGAATTTGGGCTTCCATCTTGCCGGCCCGCGTGCCGTCTTGCCGGGAGTAGGTGAAGACGCCCATCCGCTCGAATCGGGTTTCTTTGATGAAGTCGAGCAAGGTCTGGAAGCAGGCTTCGGTTTCGCCGGGGAAGCCGACGATGAAGGTGGTGCGAATGGCTATGCCGGGGATGCCAGCCCGGATTTTGGCGATCAGGTCTGCGATGTACTGCGAGGAGGTTTCGCGGCGCATGCGTTCGAGCATGTTTGGATGGATGTGTTGCAGGGGCATGTCCACGTAGCGCGCCACTTTCGGGCATTGGGCAATGGTGTCAATCAGTTCATCGGTCCAGTGGGCGGGGTGGGTGTAAAGGAGGCGCACCCAGAAATGGCCGGGCAAGGCGTTGAGTTGGCGCAGAAGGGTGCAAAGGGTCGTTGCCCCGGCGGCGAGGGATTTGGCGGTGGCGGAAAATCTTTCCGGCGAGGATATGGCGCGGCTGGCGTTGGGGCGCAGATCCAGGCCGTAGTAGGTGGAGTCCTGCGAGATGAGATTCAGTTCCTTGACGCCGCCGGTGATGAGTTGGCGGGCCTCCTGGACGATGTCGGCCTGGCCGCGGCTGCGATGGGAGCCCCTCATGCGGGGAATGATGCAAAAGCTGCACGGATGATTGCAGCCCTCGGCAATCTTGACGTAGGCAAAATGTTTGGGGGTCAGCCGGAAGCGCGGGGTGGCAAAATCGGGAATGTAACCGGGCCGAAGGTTGACCTGGATGAGCGGAGCGGCGGGTGATTCGGCCGGGGCGGGTTTCACCCGGGCCAACGTGACCAGAGGCGGGACGCCTCTGCCACGATTACCAAACGCTTGGGCTGAAGCCGGGACTCCAAGAATTGGAGATTTGAAATTGGAAATTGGCGGGCGGGCCAATTTTTCCCGGCGCCGCGCCAGGGCCTGGCGGACAATATCCGCCGCCTGGGCGACTTGATCGATGCCCATGAAGGCATCGACTTCCGGCAGGAGAGCGGGCAACTCGTCGCGATAGCGTTGGGGCAGGCAGCCGGAGACGATGAGGCCCTGGCCGGGCCTGGTTTGCGCGCGCAGCGCGGCGGATTGCAAAATGGCATCAACGCTTTCTTCCTGGGCGGCGTCGATAAACGAACAGGTGTTGACAATGACAACGTCGGCCTGGCTGGCTTCGTTGGTGATTTCCAATCCGGCCTTGAGCAGGGCGCCGAGCATGATTTCGGCATCGACCAGGTTTTTGGCGCAACCGAGGGAGATGAGGCCGACGCGCACGGGCGTTGTTGTTGGAGTTTTCGTCACGGGGACAACTTGCGATGGATCATCTCAAATTTGAAATTTCAAATTTGAAATCATCAATTGGGTTTGGGCAGGGGCAGGGTTTCGCCGGCTGGCGGGGCTTGATAAAGACCCGGGCCCAAGCCCTGCAACGGGTCCTTGTGCTGGTAACGAAGCCAGACGAAATAAGAGATGACGACCACCATCGCGACGACAAGCAACCCGACTGCGGGCAAGGCCAGCCGCCGGACGAACTTCGAGAAGTGGAACATGGCGTCATCGAGCGCGCCACTGGCGGGCTGGGACAAAACAGGCTCCTGCTGTCCGGAATCGGCCAGTTCCCGGCTGAGTTGCAGAAGGATTTGCGCGGCGTCGAGTTTCAAGAGGGTGGCATAAGTGCGCACAAAACCGCGAATGTAAACAGGGGCGGAAAAGACACTGTAATTGCCTTGCTCGAGGGCGCGAATATGGTCGCTGCGGATTTTGGTCCAATCCGCCACCTGGTGAATTTCCAAATTTTGCGTTTGGCGCGCGGTGCGCAATTGTTCGCCGACTGTTGGCATGATCAGGAATTATAGCGTTATTGGGCGGGAGTGGCAACCGTTTTGTAGCCATATCGGGAGGGGCAGGGCCGGGGGCAAATTCATCCTGTCTGGCGTGGCATGTTTTTCCTCCTTTCGGGCTGTTACCTCACAAAACCCCTTTTAAATAAGGGCTTTTTGTCGTGGCACAGTGGATGCTCTCAGGGGTTGAAATGATCGGTGCCCAAAGAGTTGATGAAGGGGATTGCCAGGCCGCGCAACCGCCCGTGGTATTTGACCAGCCGGTTTTGCGGCAGGGGGCGACATCGAAGACCTTGAAGGCGGCCGAGCTAAAGAAACATGAGCAGGAAGCCGTGAATTATCCATGATAGAAAGCATTAAAAAATTAATCGAAGCCCTCCGCGACGAGTTGAAAAGCTACGGCGAAATGCTTGCCCTGCTGGACCGGCAGCAGGAGTACCTCATGACCCGGGCCGCCAACGAAGTGTCCCAATCCATCAGCCTGGTCCAGGCGCAAGGGCTGGCCATCCAGGAAGCCCGGAAGGGCCGGGAGGATTGCCGCCGGGCCGTGGCCGAGGCGGCGGGCGAGTCGGAGAATACGTCTTTCAAGGACCTGATACCCTTGTTGCCGGCGGATTACCAGCCGCTGCTGAAGGCGCTGGTGGATGAAAACAACGAACTTTTGTTCCGGGTGCGCCGCCGGGCGCGCCAGAATCATTCGATGCTGAAACGCTCGGTGGAATTGATGCAGCAACTTTTGAATTCACTTTGCCCCCCGGTCCAGACGTCCAATGGCAACGGCCAGGACAGGTTGCCGGCCCTGACGCGGGCAACGCGACAACTGCAGGAGGAGGTAAACTGACCGATCGAAATTATGATTGCATTACTTGACACCGATGTCAAAAAACGGGCCCGCCAACAACGGGCCATTCAAGCCGCCGCCCCCGCGCTGGCGCTGGCAGGCTGGGAAGGGAGAGGAGTCGAAGCCGCGGTCATTGCCGAGACGCGCGATCCCCTGCTGGACGCCCAACTCCAGGCCGAAGCCAGTGTGGCCGGCTCGCTGGCCGCCCAGCATGCGAACCTGCAACACGCCGGGACCTGCCTGGATGAGCTGATGAGTTTCAGCGCCGCGCCCAACGGCCTCAAGGGACTGGACGCCGATCTGTCGAATTTGTTCAGCTCCTTTGAAACCCTTTATCGCGACCCGGCCAACCTGCCGCTGCGGCGCGGCCTTGTGCGAAGCGCGCAGGACGTGGCCGCGAGATTCAACCGCGCCTCTTCGCGGCTGAACTGTTTGAGAAACGATTTGAATGCGTCAATTCAAAAGGACGTGGTCCGGGCCAATCGGAATCTGAATGATATTGCCGGCTTGAACCAGCAGATCATCGAGGCGCGGGCATCGGGCGGGCGGGCCGGCACTTTGGCCGAAGAGCGCGAGCAATGCCTGGAAACCCTGTCCAGTTGCGTCAACATCACGGCCACGCCCCGGGCCGACGGCGGCGTTAACGTGAGCATCGGCGGCGTCGCCATGGTTACCGGGTCAAAGACGCCTGACAGCCTGGCAACGTATCCTGACAAGAATGAAAATTTGCGCCTCCAGGCGCAAAACGCCGGCACGCGGCTGAAGCCGGCCGGCGGCAGCATTGCGGGGAAAATCACCGTTCGCGACGGCGGATTGGCCGGATTGCAAAGCGGGCTGAACCATCTGGCCTCGCAATTGATCACACGGTTCAATTCCATTTACGGCTCCGGCTGCGACGTGAACGGCGGGACGGGCCGGGATTTTTTTACCGGGACCGACGCGTCGGACATCGGTGTCAACAGCACGGTGGCCGATGATCCGGCCCAGTTGCAGGCGGGCGGCGCGACGGGAGCGAACGGAAAGGATGCGGCGGCGCCAGCCCTGGAGACCTTCGGCCAAAGCTATGCCCAAACCGTTTCCAACCTGGGCCGCACGTTGACGAAGGTCAGCGACGAATTGAGCAGCAGCCAGGCGGTGACGCAAATGCTGGCCAACGAACGCGAGTCGGCGCACGGCGTGTCGATCGGCGACGAATTGACCTGTTTGCAGCGGTATCAGCAAGCTTGCGCGGCCTCCGTCCAGACGCATGCAATGCTCAATGAGCTGCCGCCCCTGTAAGGACCGTTTCCAGACTGCTTACAAAGAGGTGTTTTCAAGGAAGGAGCCTCTTTCTGCTTTCCGTTCCAGGCCGCGCTGCTAGTCTGGGGGCGCCACATGACGACGGGCCAAAACAAGGCTGAACATCCCAGGCCGCTTCTGCCTGAAATTCCCAATTGGCTCTGTCTCTGCCTGCTGGCCGCGTTTACCCTGGCCGTGCTGGGAAAGGTCTTGTTTGTCAGTCCCCACGAGGTGCTGTCAGACGGGAGGATGGACTTGGCGCACCAACTTGTCCCTTGGCGTTATTTCGGGTTCCATGAATTGAAGTCGGGAAATCTGGCGCTGTGGAATCCGCACTGCTTCTGCGGCGCACCTTTTTTTGGGAACTTCCAGCCGGCCCTGCTCTACCCTCTGAATTTTCTATATTTGCTGGTGCACTTGGAGGCGGCCATAAACTGGACGATTGCGTTGCATGTATTCCTGGGCGGCGTTTTTACGTTTTATTGGGTGCGGCGGCGCGGGTTGCACTCGCTGGCCTCACTGTTGTCGGGAATGATGTTTATGTTTTGCGGGCCGCATTTTCTGCAAATTCATGCCGGGCATTTGTCCAATCTCTGCACTTTGATCTGGGCGCCGCTATTATTTCTGGTCATCGAGCAGCTGACAGACCGGCCGGCGCTGGCCCCGTGTCTGATGGGGATGTTCGTAGTGACGATGTCGATACTGGCGGGGCATCCGCAGTATGTATTTTACATGGGCGTGGCTGCCGGAATCTATACGGTTTTGATTGTGGCGCGCGCCCGGGAGCGTGGCAAAGTGATACTGGGGCTTGCCGGGATCGTGATTGGGGGAATTTGCCTGAGCGCGGTCCAATTATTCACCGGCTTGGACGAAGGGCGCGAATGCATACACAGCGTGGGAATGTCATACGAGTTCGCGTCGTCCTATTCCTTTCCCCCTGAGAACTTTCTGACGCTGGTGGCGCCGTGGTGTTTTGGCGACGGGTATAACGTCGATTATTGGGGCCGGTGGTATGTGACGGAGGTGTCACTGTTCGTCAGTGTGATTGGGCTGGCGCTGGCGATGTATGGGATGGCGCGGGGCGCGCGGGCGACGCGGCGGTTTTCCATCAGCATGCTGATCATTGCGCTAGTGCTGGCGCTGGGCGGATATACGCCGCTGTTTCATTTGCTGTTTAATTATGTGCCTGGCTTCAACCTTTTCCGGGGCATGGATAAATTCTTGTGGCTGGCGGCCCTTTTCCTCTCGATGCTTGCGGGTGTGGGACTGGACCAGATGCTGCGGGGGCGGGAGGTGCCGTGGTGGCTGATCGGGGGAATGGCTGGCGCAGGAATCGCGTTATGCGGTCTCTCCGTTTTGCCGCGCCAGTTGGATTGGTGGGCCGGCGTGCTGAAGAAGATCCATCCGAGCGAAGGCATGTTTCCAGACACGGCTTATGCAGAACCGAGCTTCATTGCGGAAACCAGCGCCCAGTGCATCCAAAGCTTGGTCCAGGGGGCGTTTTGTTTGTTCCTTGCGGCGGGCCTTTTCACCCTGGCCAAATCATTCCGCCGGATCGCGTGTGGCGGAATGCTTTTAATGGCAGTGATCGAACTGGCCTTCTTCGCTCAGACTTCGCTCGTGACATTTGTAATTGACGCGCCCTATCCGCCCGGCATTGTCCAATTCCTGGCGCAACATCCCGGGGACTATCGAATCAAAAGCGAGAATTCCAACAGCGCCATGACGGCCGGAACTTTGGACATTGGCGGGAATGATCCGTCGGGGTTGTTGCGGTATAATCGCTACCTGAATTTTACAGAGGGGATCGATGACGGCACGGTGTACTGGACAAGGGCGAAAAAGTACGACACCCAGGCATGGCGAATGCTGCGGTGCCGTTACCTGATTTCGGAGAACCAGAACGCCTATATGACCATTGAAGGCGCGTTGCCGAGGCTGTTGTTGGTGGACCGTTTCCGCGTGATGACCAATTATCTTGAGATATTTTCCACGCTGACCAACGCCAGTTTTCATGTGGAGCGAGAAGTTATCCTTGAGAGCCAGCCCGCGCCCGCGCCGCAGCCGGACGGAGAAAAGGGCACGGTCAGGATACTCGAATCTTCCACCGATTATCTGACCTTCGAAGCGGATGCGAAGACGCCGTGTCTGCTGCTGATGACCGACGCCTACAGCAGCGGCTGGCGCGCCCTGGCGCTCCCGGGCAGTTCACAGCAGCGGTATCAGATCATGCCGGCCAACTATTGCTTGCGGGCCATTCCACTGGCGGCGGGCCATCATTTTTTGCGCATCGAGTATTCCCCATTGGGCTTCCGAATCGGGAAGGTGGTTTCGATTGCGGCATGGCCAATCTTTATGATCTTGGTTGGGTTGGCAGTGAGGCTCAGAATTCCCAGTGGAACCTGACGCCCAAAATTGAAACCGGGCCGCGGGCCGCGTTGTACGCTGGATCGATCACATACTGATAATCGGCCGTGGCAAAGATGTTTTTCCAGATTTGCGCTTTGTAATAGGTTTCGAGCGTTTTCTCCAAACCGTAACTGAGCGCTCCGTCTCCAGCCAGGATGCCGAGGCCGCCCGCGGCAAAGAAATCCTGCTGGACGCGCGAAATGCCGTTAACAATCCCCGCCAATCCGACGGTATCGTTGGGGCGGTTCCAGAAAGCGCCCTTGATGCTCAACCCCGCCGAGCCGGACTTGGACACATCGTCATAAGCCCAGCCTTCGGTCTGGCCATCGTTCCATCCCAGGCGCGAGAAGACGCCGATGCCCTTGATCAGTTCATACTCGGCGTTGAGTCCGAAGCCGTATTTGAAACGGTACTCGCGTGTGTCAACAATATCGGCCGGGCGGGCAGGGTTGTCATCCGCCTCCGCGTAACTGCCCATGTGGGCGCGGTTGAGGAAGGCGAGCCAACGCACCGCGCCCGGGTGATCGTGGATGGCAAAGCGGCGTTCCAATTCCGTGACCATGCCCCAGGCATCGAGGAAGGCGTAATCTTCGGCCATGCCGTTGGAGACGCGCGGCATCTGGAAAAAGCCATAGCGGGCCGTCCAGTTGGGCTGGTTCAATTCGGCGGCAAATCCGGTGATATAGCCCAAGCTGTTGGCCGGATAGTCCCACGCTTCGTTGCCGACCAAGGCCCAGTTCAGGAATTGCGTTGTCGGATCCCCGGCGTAGGAGTTTTGGTCAAAAACATCCAGGACACTCATTTGTCCGACCGTCAGGGTGATGCGCGATATGTCCTGCCGGCCGCCGAGGTGGAGGGCGTCATCGGCCACCGGTTCCTGATCGCCACCCAGCCCGATGGTTTGTCTGATAAAGACGCGGACTGGGGCGACATTGCCAGCTTGATTGCCAACTTTGTAAGCCTCGGCATTGGGAAAGGCTTCCATGCCCAAGGTGTGGTTGAATCCAAACCCCTGCCAGTAGAGGCCGTCCACATGAAATTCGGCCCCGTGCCATAAGCGCGCGCCGAGGTACAGGTCGTAATCGACCGTTTCCGCTGATTCGGCATGGCTGTCCAAACTTTGCGGGCCGGAATATTGCGCCGGGAAACCGGGGTGCCACTGGCCGATATAAGTTGCCTCCATGTGGAGATTCCAAAACGGTTCATTCGTGGCGGCCGGATTTGGCGGCGTTGGCGGCGGCGCGTTGTTTGTCCGGGCGGCATCCTGGCCGGAGCAGCGCCCCGCCAAAAAGAGGGCGGCGGCCGCCAAGCCGGACAAAGGCCGGAGGTGAAAATTACTCATAATGTCAAAAAGACATAACATATTTTGCTTTATCGCACGAAGAATATGTTTAGTCAAAGAAAAAATGTATTATCCTTAAAACAGTGAGGAATTACTGGTGCAACGGGAGTCCCGCTTCGTAGCGCTGCAACTCGCCGTTGAGCTTGCCCGCCAAATCCTGCCGCCCCGCCGCCCGGGCCAGATCAATGGCCTTTTGCGCGCTTTGCACCGCGTCGCCAAATCGTCCGGCCTCGGCGAAGGCGGCGGCGAGGGTGCCAAGAATGACCGGGTTTTTTCCGCCGGCCAGTTCATTGGCCTGCCGGGCCAGTTGCACCGCTTTGTCACCGTTGCGCAGCGATGCCTGCGGGCAGGTGGCCAGGCACCAGGCCAGGTTGTTTTGGGCTTCCATATCCGCCGGTTCGATTTGCAGCGCCAATTGGAATTGCGCGATCGCCTGGTCCACTTTGCCCTTCTGGTAAAAAGCCCTGGCAAGGTTGAAGTGGACTGACTCGTTGCCGGGCATGATTTGCAGGGCCTCCTGGTAATGCGCGATCGCTTCGTCCACCCGGCCCTTTTGACGAAGAATGGTGCCGAGGTTGTTGTGCGCCAGCCCGGAGTCTGGATTTCGCGCGAGGGTCGCCTGCCAGAGCGTTTCGACGCCGGCATACATCCCGCATTGCCGCCACGTCAGCGTACCGAGCGCAATCAGCAACGCGGCGCACAATGCCGGCTGAAGAAAGGGTTTTCCCCATGCCGCGCGGCCCAGTGCCACCTCCATTCCCGCCGCCGCCAGCGCAATGGGTCCGATGCAGGCCAGATACTGGTAATGATCCGCCACGAACGAATATTGAAACGTGTAAATCATGATGAATCCGAGCAGCGGACTCAATGTCGCCACAAAAAACGCCGCCGCCACCTCGACGCTTCGCCCCGTCCAGCGCCGCGCCCGCCAAATCACCACCCCCAGGGCCGCTGTTGCCAGCACCCATCCGTAAGCGCGCGGATCAGACGACGAAATCGTCCAGCGCGGATAGCTGAAGGTCAGATTAGCCGGCCAGAGCAGCTTGCCGGCATAAAACCACACCGCCCGGCTCGCAATCAGCACCCGCTCCATCAGCCCGATTTCGAGCAATTTGCCCTGCGTGCCTTGATGGTGGCGCTCCCACCAGACCGTCACCAACCCCATGCCGATTCCCATTGCCACAAACGGCGCGACCTGTGCCAGCCGCCGCCAGTTGATGGGCATTTTTTTCAGCCACAAAATCAAAAGCAGCGCCGCCGGCAGCGTGCAGGCTGTTGTTTTGGCCAACAGCGCCAGAGCAAAGAAGAACAGCGCCAGAACGTAATAACGCCGCGGGCGCTTGCTGTGGCCATCGATGAACTTGATCCAAGCCCACAACGTGAGCAGAAAAAGGAAGCCCATCAGCACGTTCTTGCGCTCGGTGATCCATGCGACCGATTCCACCTGCACCGGATGCAGCGCGAAGATCGCCGCTGCCAGCCACGCGCCCGGCACGCGCAGCCGCGCCAGCACCCGCCACACCAGCAGCGCATTGGCGGCGTGAAACAGGAGGTTGACCCAGTGATAGCCCGCCGGATTCAATCCCCAAAGGGCGCGCTCCACGTAAAACGTGGTGTAAGTCAGCGGAAAATACTGTGAAGGCGAATCGTGGGAAAACCAAATCCGCCGCAAGCCGTCCGGCGCTGTCAATAATGGGTTTTGCGTCAGATACGCATCGTCGTCCCAGATGAACCCGGCGTGCCATGCCGGCTGACAGGCGATCAGGGTGATGGCCACCAGGAACAATCCAAACAGCCAGCCATGACGCCACGAAGAGGGCAGAAAATCCACCAAACCACGGCTCTCCGGCGCTTTCTCACCATTCATAAAAGGGTCACCCATTATCTCAGCCATCGGATCACAACAGAATCCTGCCAGAAAGGCGCAAGAGCCGTCAATCCAACGCACACCCGAAAAAATGGGCCTGGCCTTTCAATTCTTATTGAATCTTATTGAATTTGAGTCGGAAACACTTTAAAAGGATGGCGATGACACTGGTTGCCATTTGGAGGATTAGCCTGCAGTGTAGGGTATTCCTGGCGAAGATGGTGATGAGGTCGATGAAGAAACGGACAGCTTCAAGCTTCGTCATGGAGAACTATTGTTCGCGTGCCTGGATGGCAAAAGAGTTTGAGCCGCCGCCATGCGAAAGCCTGCCACCATGAAGTTCAACCCCTCCGAACGCCGTGTGGTGATAACTGGAATGGGGCTTATTTCGCCCAGTGGCAACGACTTGGAAACCTTTTGGTCGAACGTGCGCGGCGGGATCAGCGCGGCCGCTGCCGTCACCCGCTTTGACGCGAGCCGGTTGCCGGTCAAGATAGCGGCGGAAGTGAAGAATTTTGACGTTTCGGAATTTATCAAGAGCCGGAAACCGGGGCGGTTTGACTTAAGCATCCAATATGGGGTTGCCGCGGCGACGCTGGCGATGCAGGACGCGGGGATCGATCTGAGCGGCCTGGATGCGGACCGGGTGGGCGTGGTGGAAGGCACAACGATCAGCGGGATGGAAAGCAATCTCAAGGCGCACGACAGTTACCGGGAGAGCAATTATAATTTCCGGGCGGTGCATCCCTATAACGTCGTGGCGGGGTATTGTGGGGAGGGAAGCAGCACCATCAGCCTGCATCTGGGGATTCACGGCCACGCCGTGACGTATTGTTCGGGGTGCGCCTCCGGCAGCGACGCCATTGGCCACGCCGCACGCATGATCCGGCTCGACGACGTGGATGTGGCGCTGGCGGGAGGCTCGGAAGCGACAAGCGAAGGGCTGCATGTGGGTTTTTGCCGCGTGCGAACGATGACGGAGCAGACCGGGAATCCGGCCGGGGCGATGCGGCCGTTTGACCGGTCGCGCGATGGTTTTGTGCTGGGGGAAGGCTCGGCCTTCTTCGTGCTGGAAGAGCTGACCCACGCCTTGGGGCGGGGGGCGCGCATCTATGCGGAAGTTGCCGGGCACGGCCACAGTTGCGAGGCCTATCACGCGACTGATCCGCATCCCGACGGCGTGGGCTATGCGCGGGCTTTGGAAAAGGCCTTGCGCGACGCGCGGACGCATCCTTCCGAAGTGGAATATATCAACGCCCACGGTTCGGCCACGCCCTTGAACGATCCAATCGAAACCAAGGCGATCAAAAGAGTTTTGCGGGAACATGCCAAACGGGTGGCCATCAGCGCGACCAAGCCGATCACGGGGCATTTGATGGGGGCCTCGGGCGCGATTGAGACAATGGTTTGCGCGCTGGCCATCAGCCACGAGGCGATTCCGCCAACGATCAATCTCAACGAACCGGACCACGCCTGTGATTTGGATTATGTGCCCGGCGAGGCGCGGGCCTACCCGGTGAAGGTTGCCGTGAATTTGAACGCGGGTTTCGGAGGGCGTTACGCCTGCCTGGTGTTGAAGAAAATCTGAAGCGCCATGAACGTCATTGATGTCATCAGGATCACGGCGCTAACGGCAACGGTGTTCAACGTCATTTTGACGTTGCTGGTGCTGGGGCGGGATTTTCGTTCGACCTTGCACCGCGTTTACATGTTGTGGGGAATATCGATCACACTCTGGAACTTTGGCATCTTTCATCTCAGCCAGCAAAGCATCAGCCACGAAGACGCCATTTTTTGGGCCAGGGTGTTGCAGTTGGGCGTCATTTTAACGCCCATCAGTCTTTTTCATTTGTCCCTCGTCATATCCAAGACGCGGATGGGCTGGGTTCTGCCGGCTTTGTATGTGGCCGACGCTTGTTTTGCGGCCAGCCTTTTTTTCAATTGGTTTATCATCGATGTGCGCAAGCTCGATGTGGGCTACTGGTCGGTCCCCGGCCCCGCCTTTACCGTCTTCACCTATTTTTACCTGGCGCTGACCAGCTCGCTCGTGCTGATTTTGTATCGCAAGCAAACAGCAGCGCCGCCGACGCAACGGACGCGGCTGCGGGCGCTGCTGCTGGCCCTGCTGGTCTTGTGGGTTTTCGGGAGCAACGACATGATGCCCATTTGGGGTTTCGACCACTACCCGTTTACGCATATCAAGTTTTATCCGCTGGGCAGTCTGGGGGCGATCATTTACGCGGTGATCGTCGGCTACAGCGTCCTGCAGCACCAACTGCTGGACATTCATGTGACCATGAGCCGTTTGGCGGCGCAATTCGTGCGGCTGCTCTTCATGCTCCTGGTGGGATTCTCGCTGCTCCTGCTGCTGTCGCGGCTGGAGCCGGGGAGCTTTTCGACATTTTCGTTTGGAGCCTCGATGGCCGTGTTGGCGGTCAGCGCAGCGGTGGCGTCGCTTTTCTTTCCGCAGTTTTTCGGCAGAGGCACTGACGCGCTGGAACGGCAAATCCTCGGCGACCGTTTTGAATACCATGCGCGGGTGCAGAACCTGATCCAGACCATGAAATCCTTTCCCGAGCCGGAATTCCTGCTGCAGGAATTCGACACTTTGCTGGTGAGCACGATGAAGGTGCGAAGCTATCAGATCATTCTGCTGGACGACACCATGCGGGGATTCGTGCTCCTGCACTCCCATCCCGCGCGGGCGGCCATTGATTTGTCCGACCTGAACATTGACTCGCCTGTCTTCCGGTATTTTCAGCAGACCCATGCGAAGTCCCTTTCCTGCAATCTGGTTTATGAGGCGGAGTGGGAAACGCTTTTGCAGCGGGATGCGCGCCAGCAACTGAGAGCGTTTGAGCCCGAGTTCTGCTTCCCGTTTTTTACCGGCAATGATCTGGTCGGACTGATGTTGCTGGGGCCCAAGGACAATGGCGACCTCTTTACGCCGCACGATCTGCGGCTGCTGACGGAATTGTCCTCCAACCTGGGCCTGTTGCTCAACCAGATCCGCCTGCGGCACCAGTTGCAGGCGGTGCATGAACAGGATTTGATGGGCCGCATGTCGCGCGGGCTGGCGCACGATCTGAACAACTTGCTCACCCCGGTGCAGACCTTGCTACAGTTGTTGCAGGAGTCCAGGATGAACCAGGAGACCATCGATGAATTGTTGCCCATGAGTTTGCGCAACCTGGAAACGGTCCGCACCTATGTCAATGAGGCGCTCTTCTTTTCCCGGTCGTCCAAGCTGCAAGGCAAACCGGGGTTGTTGGATGAAACGGTGCGCGAAGCCATGTCGCTGGTGCGGGCCAATGCCGAAGCCAAGGGCGTCGCCATCACGTTTAAGGGGGAAAGCGAAGTGGTCATGGAAATGGACTCCGTTTTGATCAAGCGCCTGGTGTCCAACCTTCTTTCCAACGCGATCGATGCCTCGCCTGCCGGTTCACAGATAGAAATCCAGCTTGCCTCGCTGCCCAAGACGGAATTAAGCCGCGATTGGTATCGGCTCAAAATCGTGGATCACGGGGAGGGCATCAGTCCGGAAAACCTGCGGCGGGTCTTCACGCCCTACTTCACGACCAAGAATACAGGGGGCGGCAAGCGCGGTTTTGGCCTCGGCCTGGCCATCGCGCGCAACATCGTGCAGTTGCACGGCGGAAATCTCAGCATTGCCAGCGTGGAGAAAAAAGGGACAACGGTGCAGGTGGATTTGCCCAGCAAATTGAACCAGGCGCAAAATCAGCCGACAGTGGCCGCCGGCCAGAGGCGGGGGATGGTGCCGGCATGAGAACGGTCCTGGTCATCGCCCCAAACCCCGCCCTGACTGCCGCGGTGCGCCAGGCGCTGGCGCCGGAGAGATACCGCGTCATCGAGCACACCGCCCTGCGCGAGGATGAGTTGCGCATGACCGCTTCCGCCGTGGACGCCTGCGTGTTCGACGTGGACCTGACGTCGATCGAGCCGATCCGCCAGGTGGAGCGCTTGCGCCGCGTGCTCCCGCATTGCCCCATCATCCTTTACGCCTCGGATTCAAAGTGGAACTGGGAGGAGGACGCCTATCTCCTTGGCGTCAATCATATCTTGAGCAAGCCCGTGCGGGCGCGCCTGCTCAACTCGTTGCTGGATGGTCTTCTCAGCGCGGGCGCGCCGCCCGAAGCGCGGGCCACCGAACAGCCGCGTCCCGAAACCCGGCCGGCGCCGGACTCGGACCGGATTTCAACCCGCACGCTGGAGACGTTGCGCAGTTATTCCTCGATTCTCTCCCATACGCTTTGCGCCGAAGCGATGTTGCGGGAGTTTTTGCTTTTGCTGCGGGAGATCATCGGCGTCAACCGCGCCGCGATTTTCCTGCGCGAGCCGCCGGGCGATGCCGGTGATTCGCTGCCCCCGATTGTGGCGCGGCGGATGCATTCGGCCTGCGCCATTGGATTGACCCCGGGTTTGCTGCAACATCTTGAACTGTCGCTGGAGACCGGAATCGGCGGCTACCTCTTCCGCTCCGGCCGCCTCTTGCACAGGGACAGTGCGGAAGTGGCGGGCGACCCGCAAATGCGCCGGGAATTTGACTTGCTGGGCGCGCAGGTGGCCATCCCCATTTTGGACCGGGAAACCCTGGTCGGCGTGACGGCGTTTGATGGACGCGTGACCGGGGAACCCGTGAGCAACGAGGAACTGGCGTTGATCTTCCATTTGCTCGAACCCCTGGGCCTGGCGGTCAAGAACATCTGGTTGCACGACAAGGTCTCGGCCAGCCACGAAATGATGTTTGACATCCTGCGCCAACTCAAGAGCGGGTGCGTGGTGGTGGGGCCCGGCTTGACCGTACTCCATGCCAACAACATGGCGCGCATCTGTTTCCCGCGCCCGAACCGGCCGGCGGAGAGTTTCGATTTCAATGATCTGCCGCAAATGGTCGGCAGCAAGGTGTTTGAAGTGCTGAAAACGGGCAAAACCATTGCCGATTTCCATTACCAGCCCGTGGCCGCGCCCGGACAACATTATCAAATCACCATTACCCCGTTCCGCAGGAACGATGCCGCGGCGCCGACGGCGGCGTTGCTGGTGGTGGAGGATTGCGCGCCGGCCGACCGCATTCGTCATTTGGAAATCGAGACGGCCAATTTGCGGCTGGTCCAGCACATGGCCGAACGGCTGGCGCACGAGATTGGCAACGCCGTCGTGCCCATTTCCACCCATCAGCAACTGTTCAAGGAACGCATTGGCAACGCGGAGTTCCAGCAATCCCTGGCGGCGGCCATGGAAGACGGGGTCAAGCGCGTCAGCCGCCTGGTCGATCAAATGCGCTTCCTGGCGCGCGACCGCGCCGCCCAGATGGAGTCTGTGCCGGTCAAACAATTGATCGAAGAAGCCTTCCGCGAAGCGCGGGCCTATCATCCGTCCACCACCGTCCTGCTCCAATTTGAATCCTCCGGCGAGCCATTGAGCGTTTCGTGCGACCGGCAGGGTTTGCAGCACGCCTTCGCCGAGATCATCCTCAACGCCCTCCAGGCCAACACCCAATCCTGTCAAGTGCATGTCCGCGCCCGCACCGAAACGGATTCCAGCGGTTCGCGCTGGGCGCAAATTGAAGTCCAGGACAGCGGGGCCGGCTTCAGCCCCGAAGCCGCCGGCAAGGCCTCCGAGCCATTTTACACCACCCGCAATGTGGGCTTGGGCCTTGGCCTGGCCGTGACCCACAAGATCATCCAGACCCATTCCGGCAAGATGGAAATTCCCACCCCGCGCCTCGGCTCGCCCGGATTGGTCCGCGTCTCGCTGCCGCTCGGGCCGGCCGTCGAAGCGTCCGCGCCCGCCAAACCGGCGGCCAACTGAGGTCCGGATAAAAACTCTCCGGGCGTATGATAACAAGAATCGGCCTATGAACATAAGAACCGCGTTGCTCACCGCCATCGTTCCACTGATGGCCCCGTTCCTCACGGCGGCTGAGCCCGGCGGCGAGGCCATGCAGTTCTGGCCGCAGTGGCGGGGTCCGATCTCTTCGGGCGCGGCGCCCCTGGCCGATCCGCCCTTGCAATGGAGCGAGACAAACAACGTCAAATGGAAAGTGGCCATTCCCGGCAACGGCGATTCCACTCCGATCGTTTGGGGCAACCGGGTTTTCGTTTTGACTGCCGCGCCGGCCGGCAATGGGGGGAGCGGCAAATCCGAAACCCCTGATCAAGAATACCAATTCATTGTTCTCTGCCACGACCGCCAAACCGGCAAGGTGCTCTGGCAAAGAATCGCCCGCCAGGAAGTGCCCCATGAAGGGCATCAGGAGAACAACACTTTTGCCTCCGCCTCCCCGGTGACCGATGGCAGGGTTTTGTGCGCCTTCTTCGGTTCGCGCGGCCTGCATTGCTACGATTTCGACGGGAACTTGAAATGGGAAAAGGACTTTGGAAAAATGAAGACTAAAATGGCCTTCGGCGAAGGTTCTTCACCGGCATTATCCGGCGACACGGTGGTCATCTACTGGGACCAGGAAGGCGCCGGTTTCATTGCGGCCATGGACAAAAACACCGGCAAGGAACTTTGGCGCCAACCCCGCGACGAGTCCACGGGCTGGTCCACGCCGCTGATCGTTGAGCACGATGGCCGGCGGCAGGTCATCGTCAATGCCACCCGCAAGGTGCGCAGTTACGATCTGGCCACAGGCAGGCAAATCTGGGAGTGCGGCGGCCAGACGGCCAACGCGATTCCCACACCCGTTGCCTCCGCCGGTGTTGTCTATGTGACCAGCGGTTTTCGCGGCAGCGCCCTTCAGGCGATCAAACTCGGCCGCACGGGCGATTTGACCGGCACCGATGCCATACTGTGGAGCCACGGCAAAAGCACGCCCTATGTGCCATCGCCGCTGCTGGTGGATCATTTTCTATATGTCGTGGCCGGCAACGACGCCATCCTGTCGTGCTTTGAGGCCGCGACCGGCCAGGCCGAATTCGAACACGAGCGTTTGGAAGGCATCCACGCCATTTACGCTTCGCCGGTGGCGGCGAAGGACCGCGTTTATGTGCTCAGCCGCGATGGCGTGTGCCTGGTCCTCAAGAAAGGTCTCGAGCCAGTAATCCTCGCCACCAACAAGCTCGATGACCAAACCGATGCGTCGCCAGCCCTGGCCGGGAGGGAAGTTTTTATCCGGGGCCACCACAACCTTTACTGCATCGCCACAACCGAAAAGCCGTCCGGCCTATGAGCTGCTTATTGACACCCTCAGCGGGTAACGCGCAGGCGGGTGATTGGGAATGAAAGCGATGAAAGCAGTCGCCAGCAAAGATCGCCATGAGGCGCCCAGCGCTGTGCCTGGCGGCTGGAAGGTTTGGCCTTGGTTGTGGATGCTGGGTATCCTCGGGATGCTTCTGTTGTCTTTTGGTTTCTTTTTCCCGACAGTTGCCCCGCCACGGTTTCTGACCTTGCCACTGGGAGTGCTGGGGTGCTTCACTCTCTCTATAACCATCCATGAACTCGCTCATTTTTTTGTTGGGCGCTGGGCAGGGTTGCAGATTTGGCGTTTGAGAATCGGGAACGGCAGGGTTGTCTTTGAGAAAGACTTTCGTGAATTCCGTTTGGTCTTGGGGGAGATACCTTTGTCTGGCGGAGTGTATCCGTTCATTTTCGTGGAAGATAACAAGCGAGTCCGCTGGAAGAGATTTCTTATGGTGGCTGCAGGACCGGCAAGCAATGCGGCGGTGCTTATCGTTTCCGCGATGGCAGCACCCGGAGGGGATATTTTTGACATTTGGAGTTGGTCGAGACCGATATCCATCGCACCGATAATGGCCAAAGTGAATGTTGTTATTGTTTTAAGCAGCCTCATTCCTTATTTGGGGAAGGTCGATGGAGTTCAGACTGCAAGTGACGGCTTAAATCTCGTTCGCCTCTTTTTGAATCGAACACCCAATATGGAAGGTAATCCCCTGGGCGTTCAAGGCAACTCGAGCCATTCCGGGCCATCCTGGCACTGGACGGTGAGGAATTCACGTCCAGAACCTTTCCTCCGCAAATATCGGGAGTATCTGAACAAGCCAAACCAGCCAGCGGTAGACCGCCATCAGGTTCTTGACGCCTTTGCTACCTGCGTCCTCATGCACGGCGCGCATGATTTCCTGCCAGAAGCAGATCGGTATTCCGAAGAACTCTTCAAAGCCAAGCCGGACGAGTGGACGGTGAAAGGAACGCGCGGAAGCATCCTCGTAGATAAAGGAGACATCGAGGCTGGAATAACGATGCTTCAGGATGTGATGAAGCACGATCCGAGTGAGTTCGATCGTGCAATTTGCGCCTCCTTTCTGGCGGTGGCTGAGATCAAACGGAACAACATTGAGGAGGCGTTGCAATGGATCCGCATGGCACGCAGCCTGGATTCGGACTGCGGCGCGTTACCACGAGCTGAATCGCTTTTGACGGCTGTCTCCTCAACAACCCATTAATGATTAGAGCACGCCTTGTGGCGACTCACTTGGTGGCGGCGGACTTGAGCGCCTCCAATTCCTCCCACCGTGCGTAAAGCTGCGGAAGCTTCTCTTTAGCTGCCTTCAATTCCACCAGCAGTTCGTTGGTTTGTGTCGCGTGGGTGCGATGATAATCCGGCGACGCAAACAATCCTTCAATCCGCTTGATCTCCTCCTCCAGGGCGAGAATCTTCGGCTCGATCCCTTCCAACTCGCGCGCTTCCTTGAAGGTGAGTTTGCCGGGTTTGGCCGGCTTCGGCCCGGCTCCGGCGTGGCGGGAGACCGACACCGCTGATTTTTTCGGCGTGGTTTGCAGCGTCCGGCGCGCGGCCGCTTCCGCCGCCTTTGACTTTTTCTCCAGATAATAATCGTAGTCGCCGGCGCTGTGATGGATGACCCCGTCGCCCTCGAATGCCAGTATGTCCGTGCAGACTCGGTTGAGGAAATAACGGTCGTGGCTGACGACGCACACCACTCCCGGGAACGCCAGCAACGCCTCTTCCAGCACGCGCAGGGTTGGCAGGTCCAGATCGTTCGTCGGCTCGTCCAGCATGAGAAAGTTGCCGCCGCACTTTAAAATGCGCGCCAGCAGGAGGCGGCTGCGCTCGCCGCCGGAGAGAAGCTTCACCTGCGTCGTGATGCGTTCATCGGCGAAAAGAAACCGTTTGAGGTAGCTGCGCAGGGAAATTTTGGACTCGCCCCATTGCACAAACTCCGTGCCGTCGGCGGCCTCGTCCAGGACGGTGCGTTCGTCGTCCAACTCCAGCCGCGACTGGTCCACGTAGTTGAATTTCGTGAGCCGGCCAACTTTCACCGTGCCTTCGGTCGGCGCGAGCTGGCCGATGATGAGTCGGAGCAGGGTCGTTTTGCCCAGGCCGTTTTTTCCGCAGATGCCGACGCGCCGTCCGTTTTCAAACGCGAAGTTGAATCCGGTGAACAGCGCGCGTCCCCCCAGTTCCATTCCCAGGTTCAGCAATTCCACCACGCGGTTGCCCAGCGGCGGCGGCGGCGGAATGACCAGTTCCATGTCCTCCTCGACAGCCGCGCCCTCCTGCGCGGCGGTGTCGTAGTAACGCTCGAAACGGTTCTTCTGTTTGCTGCGTTGCGCTCGGGCGCCCTGGCGGACCCAGGCCAGCTCTTTTTTCAAAAACATCTGGCGCTTGTGCTCGATGCTGGCGTCGGCCGCCTGGCGCTCGGCTTTGTCGAGCAGGTAATCCGTGTAATTGCCGGCGTGCCCGAAAAACTTCCCGTCGCACAACTCCACGATGCGGTTGACCACCCGGTCCAGGAAATAACGGTCGTGCGTGACGACGAGAAAAGCGCCTTTGAAATTCTCAAGAAAGCCGGCCACCCATTCGATGGACTCGGGGTCGAGATGGTTCGTGGGCTCGTCAAGAATAAGAAGTTCCGGCTGCGACACAATGGCCCGGGCCAGCGCCACGCGCCGCTGCTCGCCGCCGGAGAGGGAATCCACGCGCCGGCCGCCCGGCGGGCAGTTCAGATGCGACATGGCGGTTTCAACCCGTTGGTCCAGCGTCCAGCCCTCGAGCGCCTCGATGCGGCGTTCCAGTGCCTCGTGCCGTTTCGACTCGGCGGGCAGTGATTCGAATTCCGCGATCAAATCCAGCGTGCGCCACGCGCCCCGGCGGACATTGCCCCGCACGTCCAGCGACGCCTCCAGCGTGAAATCCTGCGACAGATAACTCACCACCAACTCGCGCCGGGCCGTGACTTCGCCGCTGTCGGGTGTTTGCAGGCCGGCGAGAATTTTCAGGAACGTCGTCTTCCCGCAGCCGTTGCGTCCGACCAATCCGATGCGGTCGCCCTCCTCAATGCCCAGCGTGGCGGCATCCAGGATCGTCCGTTCATTGTAGCGGACAACCAAATCAGTGTAAGCGGTAAAGGAGCGTCCCCCTGTTGATCAGCGGGTGGCGGTGGTAAAAATGGGGCCATGAAGACATCCAATGGTTCGTTTCTCCGCCGCCGGGCTCCACGCCTCGACGCCGCCCGGC
>Ga0181526_10001075_pt1 | contig 27058 bp, 19 predicted proteins | sample PEATcosm2014_Bin_35_FD_119750 | JGI IMG/M metagenome (GOLD analysis project Ga0181526, IMG submission 119750) | Peatland microbial communities from MTU Mesocosm Facility, Houghton, MI, USA - PEATcosm2014_Bin06_30_metaG | ecosystem: Environmental > Terrestrial > Soil > Wetlands > Peat | place...
AAGTGGTTTCGCCCGCCAATTTTAACTGCCCAGGCCAAGTCGTGATTTCAGGGCACAAGGGAGCTGTGGAGCGAGCCGTTGCGCTGGCCCGAGGGCGGGGCGCCAAGCGCGCCATTATGTTGAATGTCAGCGCGCCGTTTCATTGCGCCTTGATGAAACCTGCCCAGGAGCGGCTGGAGAACGACCTCGATGGCGCGGCAATCGGCGACCCTAAGGTCCCCTTAGCAAACAATGTGGACGCGGAGTTGGTTGACTCGGCGGATCGAGTTCGCGTGGGGCTGAAACGCCAGGTGACGGCGCCTGTCCGCTGGGAACAAGCGATGCGGGTTCTGCGGGGCCAGAACGTAGATTGCTTCATAGAGGTCGGACCCGGAAAAGTGCTTTCAGGATTGCTCCGGCAAATCGATCCGCAAGCCGAATGCTTACGAATTGAAGACAGGGCCACATTGAACGAAGTGCTGGCGCGGCTGGGCGCTGCGTAGCGCGGAACCGCGAAGTTCCCTGAAGTGGAACAAGATCATTAGCCGTAGGTGAAGCCTACGGACTCAGAGAGAATGGCTATTCGACCCCGCAGGGGTCGAACGTCAGCACGCCCTGTTTCCCGTGGGTTCCACCCACGGCTAATGACCTTCGGCCCCTTCGGGGCCGTGAGAGAAAGCAGGTGAGAGCCATGTTTGATCTGGAAGGAAAAGTGGCATTGGTGACGGGAAGCGCGCAAGGGATTGGAAGGGCTATAGCTCTTAACCTCGCGCAAGGCGGCGCTCGCATTGTCCTGACGGATATGCGCCAGCCCAAGCTCGATGAAGTTGTCAAAGAGATCGAGGCGCTCGGCGGGAAAGCGATTCGCTTTGTCGTGGACGTGACAGACCGCGAGGCGGTGCGGAAGGTCGTGGATCAGAGCTTGGAAACCTGGGAGAGGATCGACATCCTGGTAAACAATGCGGGCATCACCCGCGACAGTCTTGTCCTGCGTATGAAGGTCGAGGATTGGCAGGCGGTGCTGAAAACGAACCTGGATGGGACGTTCTACTGCATCCAAGCAGTTCTGCCCAGCATGGTCCGCCAGCGTTACGGGCGCATCGTCAGCATTGCCTCCGTGGTCGCGCAGGCCGGAAACGTCGGTCAGGCCAACTACATCTCCTCGAAGGCAGGGATCATTGGCTTGACGAAAGGCGTGGCGGCGGAAGTGGCGCGCCGCAACATCACCGTGAATGCGGTGGCGCCGGGTTTCATTGCCACGCCGATGACGGAGAACCTGCCTCCGGAGATCAAGGAGAAGATGTTGAGCATTATCCCCATCGGACGAATGGGAACCGACGCGGAAATTGCCACCGGAGTGCGTTTCCTGGTGTCGGAGGAAGCTCGCTATATCACCGGACACGTTCTCAATATCAACGGCGGAATGTTTATGGCGTGACGCTGTAGCGGTACTAAATGGGCGCCGTGCTGAGCCAAAATAAAACCCGTCCCGGGGGAGAAGCCTCCTCGAGTGCCTTTTATGCGGGTGTGTTTCTCACCTGCGCGAGCACGCTGATGTACGAAATCGTGCTCACGCGGCTGTTGAGCGTACTCTGCTGGTACTACCTTGCCTTCGTTTCGATTTCCATGGCCATGTTTGGCATGACTGCGGGCGCGTTGGCCGTTCAATTTCGTCCCGGTTGGTTCGGGCCCTCCGAGGTTTCAAGACGTCTCTCCCAGGCCGCGTTCGCCACGGCTGTATCGTTGCCCATCGCTCTCCTCGTCCTGTTCGCGGTGCCGGTCGACATCTCTCTGTCTATCGAGACCTTGTTCAGCTTTCTGCTGTTCTCCGCGGTCATCGCAGTGCCCTTCTTCTTTTCGGGTGTCGTTGTATGTCTCTCGCTCACACGAACGAGCTTCCCGATTGGCCGCATCTACTTCGCCGACCTCGTGGGGGCTGGAGCAGGCTGTTTCGCATCGGTGCTGCTGCTGAAAGTAGTGGACGCTCCCAGCGGCATCTTTGCGATCTCGGCCTTTCTCTTTCTGGGCGCCGCCTGCTATGCCGCTTATGCCGAGGATGGTCCGCGACGCCGGCAGTCGTATGTTCTGGCGGCGGGGATGCTGGCTGTTGCCGGCCTGAATGCTTCCACGCTTTACGGCATTCAACCCATCTGGGCCAAGGGCGCTATTGACCGCCGCATCCGGCTGGCGGCGGAAGTCTGGAACCCCATCTCCAAGGTCCGTGCCGAGAAGCCACACGGGGGGCCACCGCAGATGTGGGGGCCCAGCCGCTTCGCTCCTCAACCCTGGATCGAGCAGATGGCGCTCATTATCGACAGCTCCGCCGGCACCGAAATCCTGCACTTTGATGGGGACCTCAGACCCTTAACTTTCCTTCGCTACGACGTGACCTCACTCGCGGCCCAATTACGCCCCGGCGGCTCGGCCGCCATCATTGGAGTCGGCGGCGGGCGCGACGTGCTCAATTGCGCGCTCAACGGATTTCATAGGATCGTCGGGATTGAGATCAACAGCGCGATCGTGGACCTTGACACCCGGCGCTTTGCCTCGTTTTCGGGCTTCAGCAAAATTCCCAATTTCGAACTTCATAACGATGAGGGGAGAAGCTATCTCACTCGCAGCAATGAGAAATTCGACATCATTCAAGCTTCCTTGGTAGACACGTTTGCGGCCACCTCAGCGGGCGCCCTCACCCTTACCGAGAATTCACTTTACACCGTGGAGGCCTGGGAGATTTTCAGCCATCACCTGAAACCCGGCGGATTGATCACGTTCAGCCGGTGGTTCCTGGAGCCCGAGTTCACCGAAACCTATCGCATGTTTTCGCTGGCCTGCGCCATGCTGCTTCGTGAGGGTGTGACGGACCCCTCGCGTAATATTGCGCTGGTGGCCGCGGACCGCGTGGCCACAATTCTGGTGAGCAACCAGCCGTTATCAGCGCAGGATCTTCGCAACATTCGGACCATCGCAGGCCAGATGGAATTCAGGGTGCTTTTCCTGCCCGGGGAGAAGACGCCGGTTCCTGAATTGCGAAGCGCAGCGTCCGCGCGCACCCTGGGAGAGCTGCGCCGCCTGAGCGATGCCCAGGGATTCGATTACTCTCCGGTTTTTGACAGCTCTCCTTACTTTTTCAACTCCATTCGGCTGCGCGACCTTCCTCGAGTCCTGAGGGGAGGCGCGGAAATGGGGAATGTTCGAGCTTTGTTTTTCGTCCTGGCGTTCATGCTCGCCGCTTCGATTCTGGTGGCTTTGATTATCGTGCTGCCCCTCAAGCTTTGGGCCGGACGGCAGGCCGGGGTTACGCCGCCGGCGTGGGGCGGCATCGCCTACTTTATCAGCATCGGAATGGGATTCATGCTCGTGGAAATAGCCATGATGCAGCAACTGTCGATCTTCCTCGGGCACCCCGTCTACTCTCTGGTCGTGGTCTTGGCGGGCTTGATCCTCTCGACCGGGGTGGGCAGCCTGGCTTCCGACCGGCTGCGTCTGGCTTCGAGCGCCATCAGCCGCGTGCCGGCCCTGGCGGTAGCTCTCATCCTCATGCTCTATTCGGCTGCGGTCATCCCGATCATCCACCGTTTCATTGCCGAAACGCTTTGGCAGCGGGCGCTTATTTGTGTGGGGCTGGTGGCGCCTTGCGGTTTCGTGATGGGTTTCTGCTTTCCGATTGGACTTCGCTGGCTGACCCTGCTGCGGCAGAAGGAGAATCTGCCCTGGATGTGGGCGCTGAACGGCGCTGCCGCGACTCTGGCAAGCTTTATGGCAATTGTGATCTCGATGGAGTCCAGCATCGCGACCTGTGTGCTGGTCGGCGCGGCGTGTTACTTCTTGGGAGGCGTGGTTCTGCCTTCCTCAAGAGGTGCGCGTGTTAATTTGGAATCTTCGGCGTCACAGGGGTTTTCAACGGATCGCACCAGCCGGGTTGAAGGACCGGAGGTGCGGCTAGCGGGTTGAGCGCTGGAAAGCGGGAGAGAACCGATGGGCCGGCGGCGGCAGGCAAGAGGAGAGAATTCACCGAAGCCCGCTACAGACTGGTATAATCACTTGTCACTCAACAGTTGTCACTGTTAAAATGTCCGCCCGCAAGTAATCGGAAAAGGAGAGAGCGATGGCATCGCCCGAAGAGAAAGTTAAGCAGATTATTGTGGAACAGCTTGGCGTAGACGAATCGGAGGTCACTCCCACGGCACATTTCGTGGACGATTTGGGAGCGGACTCGCTCGACATTGTGGAGCTGGTCATGGCCTTTGAAGAGGCGTTCGAGATCGAGATTCCGGACGAAGACGCCGAAAAGATTCAAACCGTGAAAGATGCGGTGGAGTACATCCAGGGACATATTAAGTCGTCGAAGTAACTGATGCGGCCCACATCCCCTGCTCAGCGAGCAGGGGGACTCCGGGGTGGCGCCCTCAGAAGGAGTCAAGCTTGACCCGTCGAGTTGTAGTTACAGGCGTAGGACTGGTGAGCGCGGTTGGCATTGGCACGGAGGAGACTTGGCAGAGCCTGCTGGCCGGCCGAAGCGGCGTTGCGCCCATCACCCATTTTGATACGACGGGCTTCGCGGCGACGATCGCCGCGGAGGTCAAGGGCTTCGATCCTTTCCTCTACGTTGAGAAGAAGGAAGTAAAAAAGATGGGCCTCTTCATTCAGTTCGCCCTGGCGGCCAGCCAATTCGCCATGGATCAGGCCCAGCTTAAGATCACTCCGGACCTCGCCGACCACACGGGCGTGTATATCGGCTCAGGCATTGGCGGGTTCGACGTGATTGAGCGGGAACACACCGCCTTGATGCAAGGGGGACCTCGGAAGATATCTCCCTTCTTTATCCCGGCGGCGATTGTGAACCTCGCCGCCGGATTTGTCTCCATCCGGTGGGGAGCCAAAGGCCCCAACTCGGCCACTTGCACGGCCTGCTCGTCAAGCACACACGCCGTAGGCGATTCCTTCAAGCTGATCCAGCGCTGTGCTGCGGACGTGATGATCTGCGGAGGCGCGGAGGCGGCGATCACGCCCATGGGCGTTGGCGGGTTCGCGGCCATGCGAGCGCTCTCAACCCGCAACCATGAGCCCACCAAAGCCAGCCGGCCTTTCGACCGCGACCGCGATGGGTTCGTGATCGGCGAAGGCGCGGGTATTCTCATCCTGGAAGAACTGGGCCTGGCCCTGAAGCGCGGCGCGCCGATTCTGGCCGAAGTAGTCGGATACGGCATGTCCGGCGATGCTTTCCACATTACGGCGCCGGCGGAAGATGCCGGCGGTGCCGTCCGCGTGATGCAAAGCACCTTGGCAGACTCCAGCGTCTCGCCCGAACAAGTGCAGTACATCAACGCGCACGGCACGTCCACGCCGTACAACGACAAGCTGGAAACGCTCGCGATCAAGAAAGTGTTCGGCGAGCACGCCTCGAAGCTGGCCATCAGCTCAACCAAGTCCATGACCGGGCATCTGCTGGGCGGCGCGGGGGGACTCGAGGCAGGCATCACGGCATTGGCGCTCCGCGATCAAGTCATGCCCCCTACCATTAATCTCGAAAACCCGGATCCGGATTGCGATCTGGATTACGTCCCGAACCGATCTCGCAAGGCGGAAGTCGAGTACGCGCTCTCGAATTCCTTCGGATTCGGTGGGACAAACGCTGCGTTACTGTTCAAGCGTTATAGGTCTTAGTCTCTCTCTAACTCTGGTTCCTGGGGAACTCTTTGCGCCGTGAAGATTTTCTTCTCCGTGTTCTCTGTGGCCAAAACAAAGCTCAACACAGAGGTCACAAGAACCCTCTGTGGACTCTGCGTTTAGGCTTGTGAGGCACAGAGAACACGGAGAAGTCCAATTTGCTGCTGCCCCTGGCACGCGTCGTAAACACTTACAGGAGTGATCAGCACCATGAAAGTCGTAGTTTGCCTCAAGCAAGTCCCTGCACGCGACTCTATTCTCCGGATTAACCCGGCCGGAACCTGGATCCAGGAAGCCGACCTAGGCTTTGAGATCAACGAGCCGGACATTTATGCCCTCGAGGAAGCATTGCGCCTGAAAGAAAAGCAGGGGGGCGAAGTGGTACTCTGTTGCCTGGGTCCGGCGCGCGCGCAGCAAGCCATTAGAGAAGCATTGGCTAAGGGCGCCGACCGCGCGCTGCATCTCGACGACCCGGCGTTCGTGGGCCTCGATGCCTTCGGCGTCGGGATTGCCCTCTCCAGGGCTATTCAGAAGGAGCAGCCGGATCTCGTTTTGACTGGCTTGCAGTCCGACGATTTCGGCTTTGCTCAAACCGGGGTCATCCTGGCGGAGCTGCTGGGCCTTCCTTACTCCACCATTATCATGGAAATCCAACTGGAAGGTGGAGCGCTCAAGGCGAAGCGGGAACTCGAGGGCGGCTGGTTTCAGTGGATCGAGATGCCTCTGCCGGCGCTGCTGACGATACAGTCGGGCATCAACAAACCGCGCTATGCCACACTGAAAGGCATCATGGCGGCAAAGACAAAGCCGATAAAGAAGTTGAACGCGGCCGACCTGGGATTGGGCGCGGCGGACCTCGCGCCAAGACAGCGCGTATTGAAAGTCTATGCACCGGCCAAGACGAATCAAACGCAGTTTTTGCAAGGCAATCCCAAGGAAGTTTCCGCCCTCTTGGTCGACAAACTAAGGAATGAGGCACGCGTGATTTGAGGAGGCTTGCCATGTTTGCTCATATCTGGAGAATGCGCGCGCGCAAGAAGAGAACCAAGGATTACGAGACCTTCGGACGCCAAGTAACGCTGGCGGCGCTTCAGAAGATTGACGGCTGCGAGCAGGTTTACTTTATTAAGGTCTTCCAGGCCCGCAAACCGGAATATCTCTGGGTGGTATTCTGGCGGGACCACAAAGCTCTCGAAGCGGCGCGCACAAATCCCGCTTGGCGGGATCAGATCAGGAAGTTTGAAGCGGGGAAATTCTACAAGACTATTCCGCTCGAGTTGGTGTGCGAGTGCTTATGCTCGTTCGGCGGAACCGCGGCTCGCGCGGCGAAGAAAAGTGCTAAGCGTGCCGCCTAGCGCGGACCTTTCACACGCCTCGGGAAGGGCGAGGCTCTAAATCCTGTGTGAAAACCTGCCCTGGACTCTCATTCCTCGCCGCCTGCGGCTCCTCGGAATGACAGACTAATCGAGTTTTCACACACAGGTACTTTTGCCCAGCCCTTCCGGTGCGCTCCAATTGTGGTAAGGAGCAGGAAACGAATATGCCTGAATCGGTTTTGGTTTTCGCGGAACATCAAGAAGGCAGGTTAAGCCGGCCCACCTGGGAAGCGATGGCCGCGGGCCAAAATCTCGCGAAGCAAATCGGCGGAAAGGTGTCTGCGGTTCTCCTGGGGCACCAGATCGCCCCACTGGCTTCAGAACTTGCCGCTCTCGAGCTCGACGAGGTCGTGTGCGTCGATTCCCCCTCGCTGGCCGATTACACGCCGGATGGCTATGCCCAGGCGCTCCGTGAGGTTGTCCAGCAAAAGCAACCGCGTTTGGTGCTCTTCAGCCATACCTATCTTGTGCGGGACTTCGCTCCCAAGCTGGCCACTTCACTTCAGCAGGCGCTGGTGAGCGACTGCCTGGGCTACCGCTCAGAAGGAGGGCGCCTGGTCTTCGTGCGGCAGGTTTTCCAGGGGAAGTTTGTGGCGGATGTGGAATTCGCGGGACCGCCACCCCACTTCGTATCCTTCCAGGCGGCGGCATTTCGCGAGGACTCAGTTCTGCGGGGGGCTGCTCCTGCCAAGATTACTTCGGCGTCAACGACTCTTTCGGGGGACAAAGTCCGCACCAAGCCGGGCGAGCGTTTTCGCGGCGCCAAACAGGCCGTGGACTTGACGCAGTCGGAAGTCATCGTCGCCGTCGGACGCGGCATTAAGGCCCCCGAAAACATCGAACTGGCCAAGAAACTGGCGGAAGCGCTGGGCGCCGAACTCGGCGCTTCGCGCCCCATCTGCGATAGCGGCTGGCTGCCCATGGACCGCCAGGTGGGAAGCTCGGGGCAGACCGTGGCCCCTAAGCTCTACGTCGCGCTGGGAATCTCCGGCGCCATCCAGCATATGGTGGGAATGAAAGGCTCGCGGACGGTGGTGGCGATCAACAAGGATAAGGAAGCGCCGATCTTCGAGGCCGCGACTTACGGAATCGTAGGCGACCTTTTCGAAATCGTTCCGGCGCTGACGGAAGAAATCAAGAAACTGAAGACAACCTAACAGCCCCGGGCCGCTTACCTAATCCAGCATCGCTCGAATCTGTTCCTCAAGCGTGGCCAGCTTATTCTGGATAATGTCCCAGATGAGTTCGGCATCAATTCCGAAGTACTCATGGATGAGAATATTGCGCAACCCTACGAGCTTCTTCCACTCCACCTCCGGATGTTGTGATCGAAAGGCTTCTGGAATTGTCTTCGCGGCTTCCCCGATGACCTCCAGGTTTCGGACCACAGCATCCAGAGTTTTCGCATCTCCCGCAAACGCGGCTGGCGAGAGGCCAGCCGTATATTGGCGGATTTTTGTAATCGCCTGGAGGATGTCCTCCAGATAGACCTCATAATCCCGGGGCATGAACGGTCTCGTTAAGAATTGGCTCTCGAAGCCTCGGCTTTAGGGCATTGGCCAGCACCAGGTCCACCGGGCAGTCGAATAGGTTTTCCAGATATGCCTTTAAATCCATATAGGCGTCGAAGGATTTGTGGTCGAACTCTACCAGCATATCCAGATCGCTGGCGGAGGTGTTTTCTGCCCGAGCCACCGAACCAAATAACCCGAGGCTACGCACGCCGAAACGCCGGATGTTGTCACGCTCCTCGCTTAGCTTTGCCAAAACCTGCTCTCGTGTAAGCTGCACTTATGCCCTCACTGCCGACGGCCCCTATGCGTCGCTATCTCGATACTAGTCGAGCCTAATCGTTTAATCAACCGGTTCCCGCGGGGCCTCGTGGGGGAACCCTGCCCTGCTCGACTGAGGGTTCACTTCTGACCTTCTAGCTCGAAAATCGTCACTTGCCGCTGCTTTTCGGTGTCCAGGTAAACGGCCCCCAACCCGTCTGCCGAACCTCGCAAGTGCTGCAATCAAAATCCCTGAGAATTTCTCCGCCCCCAGTAATGCGGTCGGCAGAGACGAGGTCCACCTCGAAGCGAAGGATCATCGGGCACATTTTCGTCTTTCCGTCGGGCAAGGGGCATCCGAGAAGAATGCGCGAAGTGCCAATCCACCGCGATCCCGTTTTCCGGCATTCACTGCGAATGTAGGCGCCTTGCTTGGCAGCTTGGGATGGGATGTTGGTCCACTCGGCAGTGAAGCGATCGCCCTCAACCTTCACACGGTATTCCTTGCCGGTCGACACGGATTTCCAGACCTCAGGAAGCGCGCCGCTTTTGGCGGCACTGGCGGCCGGCTTCGCGGCGCCTTGATTTTCGGAACTGAACAGCAGGGATCCAGCAACAAGAACTACGCACAGCAGAACAACGATGAAAGAGACTTTTGCGCTCAAGCAGATTCCCTCACTTTCCTGGACACCCAATCGCAGGCTGAACCCAAGGTTGGTAACGAGGTTAGCGTCTGGCAGAGACCGATCTAGACATTTTGGCACTTTCAAATCCTGGCCCCTTCAGCCGGATCTAACTATATGTGTTTTCAATAACATCCCTGGAATTATGACTAACCACCTTTGTTTTCATAGACATTCTCCCTTTGCTCGCCACTTCTCCACGCCGATCGTTTGTTTTCATAGACATTCTCGCTTTGTTCCGTCGAAAAGGGATTCTTCCCAAACTCGCACTGGCTGTCAAGTCCTATAAAAGCGGTCATTTCGACCGGTTTTGACCAGGCAAAAGGAACCTTGCGCCGAGTCATTGCCATCGCGTGTTTCTCTCAGAACGACAAGTTGTCATACTGTCGCTCTCCACAAGAAATAAGCTAGCATTGTAGCTTATGTGTGGGCGCTTGTCAAGCACAAAATTCCGCCGTACCTTCCGGACCGAGCGGGGCGCGTTCGTCGGTGGAAACTGCTCCCCCGCCGCGGCTTTGTGAGGCCGCATTTTTCCGCCATCCATCGGCAACCGCCAATCCTGCCACTGTCCGAACTCGGGACGAGCTAATCCCAAAAACGAACACCTACTCCTGCTTATTGGTCTCCTTTTCCTCCTAAGCCGTTGGAAACAAATCGCGGTATGCAGAAACAGGATGGCAAGTAATGTGCCCTAAAAGCACCAACGGAGCCGAGCGACGTCTCGGGCTGCCTTGAAAGGCGCCTCTGAGTCTCGACAGGCCAAAGGGCATCGCTGGGTTCTAATGAAACGCCGGCAGTCAACCCTGCCCAGACCTGCTTAACGAGAAGGAGGAATCCCGGTTGAAGGGAGAGAAAACGATGAACTCCAAGCATGGGGTATTGGACATCCCGCGCGAATCCAATCAGCGCCAGCGGCGGATACGCATGGTTATTTATTCCGTCGTGGGTGTTGCAGCCATCGCAGGCATCACTGTTTTTCTGTCGCGCCTTAAACCTGCCGCGCCGGTCGTGGACAAGACCGCGGTCTGGATCGACACAGTGAAGAAAGGCCCCATGGTGATCGGGGTGAGAGCGTTAGGGACCGTGGCGCCTCAAACGAAAGGCGCCAAGGCGCCGTCTAACAGCACGACCGTGCAACTGAGAATCCCTCAGGCGCAGGCCAAAGACGTGAGAGTAGGCGAGGCGGCGACTATCGACACGCACAACGGGATTGTTCCCGGTCACGTGGCGGGCGTAGTGCCCGTAGTGCTCGGAGGGGTCATGACGGTCGAGGTGAAACTGGATGGCCCGGCGCCGGAAGGAACCAAGCCGGGCCAGGAAGTGGACGGCACCGTCGAGATCGAGAAACTGGACAATGTGATCTTCGTGGGCCGTCCGGTTTTCGGCCAGCCTGACACTAACATATCGCTGTACAAGGTTGACCCGGACGGCAATGGAGCCAACCTCGTACAGGTGCGTCTCGGCCGCGCCTCGGTGAATACCATCGAGGTTCTTAGCGGCTTGCAACCCGCCGACAAGGTAATCCTGTCCGACATGTCGGCATGGGACAGTTTCAACCGCATCCGGCTGGAATGAAGTTCGCCACCGAGGCACAGAGACACTGATGGATACGAGTAGAGGAAGGAGTTTTCGGCGTCTCGGCAGTTCAAATAAGTATCCCAATGGAGAAGTGAAAATGGTAACAAGAATGGCATTTTGGCGAATGTTGGTGACGGCAGTATTCCTGGTTGTGGTTTTAAGCCAGCCGGCAACTGGGCAAGGGGGCGGGAAGGACCCGGGGCCCGAGGAGGCGACGCACTTCGATTTCTCGCGTAGTCGCGCCGCGTTTCCCAACATTTTCGCGCCCTATTTCGGCCGCTATGTTCCCGGGCCGCGGCTGGAGAACTCGGCCCGACTGCAAGAGCTTATTCACGACGGCAAACTGGTCCTGACGATCGATGACGCCATCGCGCTGGCGATCGAGAACAATTTGGACGTCGCGGTGGCGCGCTACGAGCTCCCTATTGCACAAGCGGACTATCTCCGCACGAAAGGGGGAGGAGCGTTGCGTGGCGCGGCAGGCGCATTTCAATCCACTACAGCTTTTAGCGGCGCTCTCGGCGCAAGTGGGGGCAGTAACGGAAGCGGTGGCGGAGCTAGCGCGACCAGCAGTCTGGGAGGCGGCATCAACCTCGGGGGTGGAGGTTCCTGTTGCGATCCGTACTTCTACACCTTGTATGGCTGGAGCAATGCCATCACGCCTATCAACTACTTCCTCCTGGGCGGTGTGCCGGTTGAGACCTCACATAACGAAATCTCTCAGACTGGTTACGGCCAGGGATTCCTGACCGGCACAAGCTTCGCTGTGTCGGAATTCACTCAGCGTTATTCCTCTAACACCGCAACCGATTCCAGCCAATTCAATCCGGTGTTTTCTTCGGGGCTTTCGGTGTTTTTTAGCCAGAACTTATTAAACGGATTTGGCTACCGCGCCAACGCTAGATCGATCCGGCAAGGCCCCAACGAGCTGAAGATCGCCAGGAGCAACTTTCGAAAGGCCGTAATTACCCAGGTAGCGGCCGTGATGAGCACCTACTATGATCTACTGGCCGACCAGGAGAAAATCCGTGTTGCGCAAGAAGGGCTGCAAAATGCCCAGAAGCTCTTGGAGAACAACCAGACGGAGTTGAAGATTGGCGCCGTGGCCCAGTATGACGTGCTGCGGAGCCAAGAGGAAGTAGCCTTGAGGAAACAGGACCTGCTGACGGCGGGAAACACCTTCTCCCAGGATGCCCAATCCCTGAAAGCCAAGATCTCCAAGAGCTTCAACGAGGAGTTGGCCAGGGTGGATATTGTTCCCACGGACAAGCTGCCGGAGCCGCATCCGGAGGATGTGCCCACTTTGGACGAAGCTACGAAAGAAGCTGTAAGCCATCGTCCAGAGATCGAGAAAGCCGATCTCGATTTGCGCAACCAGGAGTACACGATCCAGCAGACACGCAATAACCTCTTGCCTGCGCTTACAGCTTACGCTTCCTACACCTTCCAGGGGCTTGGTGGGGCCCTGGGTCATACTTTCTCGAATATTCTTGCAAACGACTATCCTAACGTCGCCTACGGAGTTCAGTTGCAGTTCCCGATTCGCAACCGCATTGCTCAGGCCGACGCCGCTCGGGCTCTCATCGAGCAGCGGCAGTTGCAAGTGACGCTTCAGCAGGCCAAGAACCAAGCCGTCTGGGACGTGGCCAAGGCGGTGAGCGCCGTCGAGCAGGCCAAGAGCCAGCTTGACGCGGCCACGAATCTGGAGGCGATTTCGCGCCAGGTGCTGGGCATGCAACAGCAGAAGTTCACCCTGGCTTCGGCTACGGTCGAAGATGTGATTACCGCGCAGACCAACTTGGCAAACGCACAAGGCACTGTGGTGGCGGCGCGCGCGGCCTATGCGAAGGCACTGATCCAGTACGAACAAGCCGCGGGATCGCTGCTCGATAGGAACCACATTGATCTGTCTGAGGCGGTGGGCGGGGAGGTCAAGCGGGCGTCTAATATCCCCGGCGCACCGGTGAACTAGCTTCGTACGGGCGGCCCTTGTGGCAGCACCTACGGCACCCAGTCCCGAACTCGGGACGGGTCGTCCCAAGATCGAACAGTTGTGGATGGCCGCATTGCGGCTATTCCACCTAAGACATTGAAATTAAAGGATGTAATCCACAATTAACTTGGCAGTGCTATTGCCCTAACTATCCCCGGGGAGTATTGACATGGACATACCACGTGAAGATGCAAAACGACAACGCCGAATTCGCAGGATCATTTATTCCGCAGTGGGCCTACTAGCCATCGCTTCTGTGACTTACGGCCTTTCGCGCCTAAAGCCTGCCGCGCCCAGCGTGGACAAGGCAACGGTCTGGATCGAGCCGGTCAAGAGGGGCCCGATGCTACTGGAAGTAAGAGGGTTGGGTACCCTGGTTCCCGACGAACTCTTGTGGATCCCTGCCACCTCAGACGGCCGGGTAGTGCGCAGGCTTCTGCCCGGTATCCACTTGAAAGCTGACACGATAATCATGGAATTGCAGAATCCCGAACTCGAGCAAGCCTCCCTGGATGCCGAATGGCAACTCAAAGCCGCCGAGGCGGATTACAACAGTCTGAAGGCCCAGCTGGACAGCAAGATTCTGGACGAAAAGGCCTCCGCCGCCACGGTTCAGGCTGATTACACCAACGCGGTGCTCAATGCTGAAAAGGACGACGCGCTGGCCAAGGCCGGCTTGGCGGCCGAACTTAACGCCAAGCTCTCGCGAGCCAAGGCCGAGGAATTGACCACGCGCAATAAGATCGAACTGGACCGTCTGGCCGTAAGCGCCGCTTCCGCCACGGCCCAACTCGAGGCGTCGAAGGCCAAGGTTGAGCAACTGCGAGCACTTTACCAGTTGAAGCAAGCGGAACTTGGTCGGCTTAAAGTACGCGCAGGAGTCGACGGGGTGCTCCAGGAAGTGCCGGTGGAAGTTGGCCAGCAGGTTACGGCAGGGACGATCCTGGCCAAGGTTGCCCAGCCGAACAAACTGAAGGCAGAGTTGAAGATTCCAGAGACGCAGGCGAAGGACGTTCTAATCGGGCAAGACGCTTCCGTCGACACGCGCAATGGCATCATTGCCGGCCATGTGGAGCGGATTGACCCGTCGGTGATAAACGGAACCGTGACCGTGGACGTCAAACTGGAGGGCGAGTTGCCGAAAGGCGCGCGCCCCGACTTGAGCGTGGAAGGCACGATCGAGATCGAAAACTTGAAGGATGTAGTCTACGTAGGTCGGCCAGCGTTCGGCCAGCCGAACAGCACGGTGGGAATCTTCAAGCTGGATGAAGAAGGCAACGGCGCCTCGCGGGTGCAGGTGAAGCTGGGTCGAAGCTCTGTTAACACGGTCGAGATCCTGGAGGGACTCAAACCCGGCGACCGCGTCGTGCTGTCCGACATGTCAACTTGGGATGCGTTTAATCGCATACGGCTGAACTAGCTGTCAGCTGTCAGCTTTCAGCCGTTTGCTGTCCGTGGTCTGTGGTCCGTCGTCCGTCGACCGCTTTCAATTGAACTCTAGGGATATTCCCGTAAATAGAGGTCTGCTGAAAGCTGACGGCTGATAGCTTTGTTGAGGCAAATCATGGGCACACTTCTTCAAGACCTTCGCTTCGGTTTTCGCCAGTTGGGCCGCAACCCTGGCTTCGCAGTCATCGCCATACTTACCCTGGCGCTGGCGATCGGCGCCAACACTGCCATTTTCACCGTCGCCAATGATTTCCTTTTCCGCCCGCTGCCCTTTGGCAATTCAGACCGAGTGGTAATGGTGAAGTGTCAGCAGCGTAAGATCATGCAATCGGGGATGGCTACCGCGGGAGGCTGGGCAGACCAGCCGAGTTTCAAGTACTGGCGCGACCACAATCAGGTCTTTCAAGCCATGGCGGCCTGGGCCGAGGAGTTTGAGCAACACAACTTGACCGGTCCGGAAGGCCCGGAGCGGGTCCGCGCCAAGCAGGTAACGGAAGGGTTTTTCCGCGTGCTCGGCGTTACGCCGATTCTAGGCCGGACTTTCACCGTCGCGGAGGATCAGCACGGCGGCAATCGTGTAGCCGTTATCAGCCACGCGCTGTGGCAAACGCGTTACGGCAGCGATCCGGGGATTCTCGGGAACAAGCTTACCTTGAACGGCCAATCCTACGAGGTAATTGGCGTCCTTCCCTCAAACTTCCGCTTCTCCATCGCGTCCGATGACGTTTGGTTACCTCTCCAAGCTAATCTCGATGAAGGTCCAGGCGGCTATTACTTGCACGCCCTCGGACTATTAAAGCCCGGCGTCAGGCTTCCGCAGGCACAGGCTGACATGGAAACGCTCGACGTGCAACTGGCCAAGATCTTCCCTCAGGAATGGAACTCGGACCAGTACGTTGTGGTTGAGAGCCTGCGCGACCGATACGCCAAAGAACTCCGTCCCTCCCTCCTGGCGCTGCTGGCATTCGCGGGTCTCGTGCTGCTGATCGCCTGCGCCAATCTCGCCAATCTGCTGCTGGCCCGTGCAGCCGGGCGGCAGCAGGAGATCGCCATTCGCCGCGCTTTGGGTGCGGGGCGCTGGCAAATCGTCCGCCAAATGTTGATCGAAAGCGGATTGCTAGGGCTGGCGGGAGGCGCAGTGGGCGTGCTGGTGGCATCCTACGGTGTGGCCGTTTTGTACCTGCTGCTTCCGATCGCCTCGAGTCCGTTAGCCCGAGGGGGAATTGACGCCCCGGTGCTTTTGTTCTCGCTAGCGATTTCGCTGCTCACGGTCCTGCTTTTTGGCATGGCGCCGGCGCTTCGCGCCGCCGGTTTCGACTTGAATGAGACGTTGAAGCAAGGACTTCGCGGCTCGCGCTCGATGGCGGGAGCACAATCCTCTCGAGCCGTGCTGGTGGCAGGCGAAGTGGCGCTGGCGGCAATACTTCTGACGGCAGCCGGACTGCTTGCCAAGAGTTTCGTTCGCCTTTCCACTGTCGCCTTAGGCTTCCAGCCGGAATCCGTCCTGACGGTTGCGCTTCATCGCCCAGGACAGCATATGGAGCATTTTTACGACCCGGTCTTGCAGCGGATCACTGCCCTGCCCCAGGTGCGTTCGGCGGGCATCATCAACTTTGCGCCGCTTTCAGGCGGCGGATGGGGACAGGACATTGAGATTGAAGGCCGGCCGCACAGCGCACGTGGTTCGATTTGGGCCGCGCATCGCCAAGCGACGGCCGGCTATTTTCGAGCCCTGGGAATTCCCCTACTCCGCGGGCGAGCATTCGAGGAGAGCGACTGGTGGAGCGACAACGCCATCGTCAGCGAAGCCATGGCAAAGCAGTACTGGCGCGGCGAGAACCCAATTGGAAAGCGCTTCGGCGTTAACTGCGCCGACTCGCCCTGCCAATGGAACACGGTGGTGGGAGTGGTGGGCGACGTGAAGGAGCTCGGACCCGCCGCCGAGCCCGCCGTTGCGATGTACTTCATGGAGATAGGGAACGAGATGACGCTGGCGGTACGAGCGACAGAGGACCCTGCACGGCTTGTCGGCGAGATCCGCCAGATCGTTCACAGCATCGATCCGAATCAGCCTATTGGGGACGTGCGTACAATGGAAAGCCTGGCCGCGGAGTCGGTTGCGCCGCAACGCCTCACCATGCTGGTTTCCGTTCTGTTTGCCGCGCTGGCGCTGGTTCTGGCCATGGTCGGACTCTATGGGGTGATCTCGTATTCAGTCGCGCAGCGAACCCACGAATTCGGCGTGCGCGTGGCGCTGGGAGCGGGGCGAAGAGACATCCTGAAACTCGTCGTGGGACAGGGATCCAGGATGATCCTGGTCGGGGTGGGAGCGGGAATCCTGGGCGCTCTTGCGTTGGCGCGATTTGTGTCGAGCCTGCTCTACGGCGTGAAGCCCGCCGACCCTCCAACCTTCCTCGCTGTAACTCTCCTGCTGATTGCCGTCGCCCTGCTCGCCAGCTACATTCCCGCCCGCCGGGCGACTAAGGTCGATCCGCTGGTGGCGCTGAGATATGAATGAAGTTATCGGGAGATCGTGTGAAAAAACCGCAATCCCGAAACCGCCATCCGCATCCACGCGGTTAAGAATTGCTGGGGTCGAAAACAGAAAGACGCTTGAAGTAAGACCGATAGAAGCCGCGGTCTCGGCTCAGAAGTCGATCAGCTTGGCAAAGGGCATGCGCTCCGATCAGGAAGTCCGCTGTAACTCGCGTTCTCGCGCCGCCACGTTCCCGGTAGGCTCTCCAGGCGATTCCTGCCTCGAGCGCAGCTTCCATAGTGAGGGCGCTAAACTCGAGCTCGAAGCGCCGGAGTGCTGCCCCCGCCGCCTCGGCAGTGGTGAACCATGCAGCAACCTCTGCCCACACAACCTCGCAAACGACCAACCGGCCCTGCTGGGTGGCGGTACGGAGGCCCTTAGCGGAAGCGGGACCAAAGGTGGGATTGGCGCCCAGGATGTCGAGCAAAACATTGCTGTCCACGGCCGTGATCACTTTGGCCTTTCACTGCCTCGCATTTCATCTATGATCTCGTCCGTTGAACGGTCGAGCTTCAGAATTCCGTACAGCTCATCAATTGCGTCGCGGGTTGCCTGCTGCTTGGACATGACCAGGCGGCCGTGCTCCTCCCGCACCTCCAGCACCTGCCCGGTGCGAAGGCCCAGCTGGACGCGCAAAGGCTTTGGGATAGTGATTTGTCCTTTTTCGGAAACGACCGTTTTCATACCTGCATTGTATGAATTCCTACCGCAATTGTCAAGCCGTAGGGGGCGGCTTGCCGTCCCCGCATTTCTACTGGTCCCGACGAGGGCGGGGCAAGCCCTGCCCCTACACCGCGCGTCGAGGGTCGTTTGCTGATAGCTGAAAGCTGAGAGCTGACAGCTTGTGATTTGTCGAGGTAAACGATGAGGACACCGTTTCACGACGTTCGCTACGGCATTCGCATGTTGGCGAAGAATCCCGGCTTCACGGCGGTCGCGGTTTTGACGCTGGCGCTGGGGATCGGCGCGAACACGGCGATTTTCAGCGTGATGAATGCCGCGCTGGTGCGCCGTTTGCCGGTGCCCGATCCGGAACGATTGGTTCGCTTCCACACCACCGATCAGCCCCCCAATACCTCGCAGACGGGTTACAACGACACTTCCTTGACCGAACCCGTTTTCGAGGAACTCCGCAAGCAACACAACGTTCTTTCGGACCTGGTTGCTTACGTGCCGCTCAGCATCCGAAAGGTGGCAGTACGCTTCGGTGCTGAGCCCGAAGAGGCCAGCGCCGATATGGTAAGCGGAAACTTCTTCTCAGGGCTGGGAGTGCGGCTGGCACGGGGCCGGGGATTTACCGCTGAGGACGAGTCTCAGCACACCCAGACGGCGGTGCTGAGCTATGCCTACTGGACGCGGCGCTTCGCCCGTAACCCCTCCGTAATCGGGCAGACTCTTTACATCAAGGGAGTACCGTTCACGATCATCGGAGTTGCGCCCCGGGAATTCGGGGGAGTCGGGCAGGGTGAGCCGGCTGATATTTGGGTTCCCTTCCAAACCCGTGCGGATCTGAAGCCGTGGGGCCGCTCTCCCGACAGCAGTGACAGTCTCTACGGAGATCCCACCTGGCTCTTCCTGCTGATGATTGGGCGGCTGCAACCTCGGATCAGCCAAGAGCGGGCGCTGGCGCAGTTGAATCCCGTCTATCAAGGCACGTTGGCCGCGACAGGCGTCAAGCCGGACCCGAAGGCGCAACCGGTTAAGCTTTTCTTTTCGCCCGTGCGCGGCATCGAGAACCTGCGAGAGGGCTACGAGAAACCGCTGCTGGTGCTGATGGCGATGGTCGGCGTGGTGTTGGTGATTGCTTGCGGCAATGTAGCCATGCTTCTGGTGGCCAGGAATAGTGTGCGCCGGCAGGAATTCAGGCTGCGGATGGCATTGGGCGCAACCCGATTGCAGCTCTTCCGTCAACTGCTTACGGAGAGCCTGGTTCTGGTGGGAGCAGGAACTGCGCTGGGCTGGCTCTTTGCTACCTGGGCGACGGAAGCCATGGCGGCCTGGGCAGGGCTGGATTTCAACGTTTCGCCTGACCAAGGGGTGTTGGCGTTCACCTTGGCTCTCTCGGTGCTCGCAGCTCTGCTATTCGGTCTCGCTCCCCTGCGTAATGCCGTCCGCAGTTCCCCCGGCTTCACGCGCACAACCGGCGCTCCCGGCTCCACACGCGGCAAGGAACAACAGCGCCGCGGGCAGGCGGTCGTGGCATTTCAGATTGCTCTCTGCCTGGTGTTGCTGGTGTGCGCCAGCCTGTTGTTACGCACGCTCCGAAACCTTGAGACTTTAAACCTTGGGCTGCGCACCCAGGGGCTGCTCGTATTCGGCATCACGCCGCCACAAGGACTTTCGAAAGAAGCTGAGGTCCTGCATTTCTACCAGTCGCTGATGGAGCGCCTGCGCGCTTTACCCGGCGTCGAGTCGGGCACTCTGATGGATAACCGCATCGGCTCAGGGTGGAGCAACAATACCGGCGCGTTCGTTGACGGAAAGTACCCGAAGCCTAACGCCTTTTGCCCGATGCGCTGGAACGCGGTGGGGCCGGACTATTTCCACGTGCTCAGGACGCCGATCCTTGTCGGCCGCGATTTCACCGACGCCGATTCGGCGTCAGCCCCCAAGGTAGCCATCATCAATCGAACCTTTGCCGAGCGCTACCTCGACGGGCGTCAACCCCTGGGGCACCACGTGGCGCTGGATAACGGCCCCAAGGCGGAACAGTACACCGTGGTCGGTTTGGTCCAGGACAGCAAGTACACCGGTGTGGAGGAAAAAGCCACACCCATGGCCTGGTTCCCCTACGCGCAGGTCGGCGGCACGTCAACAATGCACATTGAATTGCGCACCGAAGGCTACCCCGCGGCCTTGCTGCCCGTGGTGCGCCGCGCCGTGGCGGAGTTTGGGCCGGACCTGCCACTTCTCGAACCCATGACTCAACAGGAGCAGTTTGACAAGTCGTATACCGACGAGCGATTGTCGGCGCGCCTGGCCATCTCCTTCGGATTTCTTGCCGCGCTGCTCGTGGCGACCGGACTATACGGGACGCTTTCGTATCGAGTGAGCCGCCGCACGGGGGAAATCGGAGTGCGTATGGCCTTGGGTGCGCAACGCCGGCAAGTGCTCTGGATGGTCCTGCGCGAGAGTTTGACGGTCAGCGTTGCTGGCCTGCTCGTTGGTCTCCCGCTGGCAGTAGCAGGCGCGCGGGTGCTCCGCTCCATGCTGTTTGGACTGGGACCGGGCGACCCCCTCGCCTTCGCTGCGGCAATACTTGGCCTGGCGATCGTGGTGCTTGCAGCGAGCTTGATCCCGGCGCAGCGGGCAGCGCGGGTGGATCCGATGGTCGCGCTGAGGTACGAATAAAGCTGTCAGCAGTCAGCAAGCAGCATGTCGGCAGATGTTTGCTGATAGCTGATGGCTGATGGCTTGCGGACGATCGAGGCAAATGATGGGCGCATTGCTTCAGGACATTCGTTACGGAATTCGCATGCTGGTGAAGAATCGTGGTTTCACCGCCGTCGCGTTGTTGACGCTGGCGCTGGGGATTGGCGCAAACGCGGCCATATTCAGTGTGGTGAATACCGTGCTTCTCGAGCGCCTTCCGATCAGGGCTGCCGACCGCCTGGTGGTAATTTGGATTCGCAATCTGGCGCACGGATGGAGCCGCGTAGGGCCCACGGGCCGGGATTATCTCGACTGGAAGGAGCAGAACAAGGCATTCGAGGATCTATTCCTGTTCGAACACGGCACCGGGACGGTGACGGGCGTAGGCGAGCCGGAGCAGGTAGCGGGATTGCGCGTGACCACGAATTTCGGGGACTTCTTCGGGATCAAGCCGGTCCTGGGCAGGACCTTTCGACTCGATGAAGCACGCGGCCGCCACAATCTGTTGATCCTCTCCTACGGCTACTGGCAGCGGCGCTTTGGGTCTGACCCTGATGTGGTTGGGCGTGGCATCACGCTGAACAGCGAACTGTATACGATCATCGGTGTGCTTCCAGCTTCGTTCGCAGCGCTCTTTCCCATGGATGTCGTTGTGCCCTTCGATAACGACTGGGTGAAGCGCGCCGACAGCGATCTTGGCGTCTTCGGCAGACCCAAGCCGGGGATCACGCTCGAGCAGGCGTCCGCGGAGATGAGCCTGATCGCGCAACGCATCGAGAACCAGCGGCTCGACCGCAAAGGGTGGGGAGTGGTTTTGGTGCCGCTCGAAAGCGCACGGGTCGAGTACATCCGCCCGGCGCTGCTGGTCCTGCTGGGAGGCGTGGGATTCGTGCTGCTCATCGCCTGCGTTAATGTGGCCAACCTACTACTGGCGCGCGCCGTCAGCCGCGAGCGAGAAGTGGCGATGCGCATCGCACTCGGCGCCGGGCGCTTCCGGCTGATCCGCCAATTCCTGGCTGAGAGCACCTTGCTGGCCCTCCTTGGGGGTGGCGCCGGCCTCTTCCTGGCCATGTGGGGGACCGATTTGCTTATGAGGGTGGTGCCGTCGCGCATTCCCGTTCCTAACGCGGCGGACGCGGTGTTGCTGCCCAAGGTTCACATGGATGGAACGGTGGTTCTCTTCACGCTAATAGTCTCACTTCTCACAGGGATTGTTTTCGGCTTGGTTCCCGCTTTTCAGGGCGCAAGGTGCAACGTTAACGAATCGCTCAAAGAAGGCGGAAGAGGCTCTCTCGCCAGTCGTGAGGCGCACCGCATGCGCGCGGCGCTGGTGATTGCCGAAGCTGCCCTGGCGTTCGTGCTGGTGATCGGCGCCAGCCTGATGATCGAAAGCTTCTGGCGCCTTTTCGAGGCTAACCCGGGCTTCAATCCCAGTCACCTGCTGACCCTGCGGATCAAATTGCCCAACGACGTTAAAGACTCGAAGTACCGCGAGCCACGGCAACGAGCCCTCGCTTATCAGGAGTTCCTGGGCAACATTCAGACCCTGCCGGGAGTTCGCTCGGCCGCACTCGCTGAAATTATTCCCCTGAGCCAGGACGATATGGACATGGGGAGCTTCATAGTCAAAGAGGCGCCGCCGTCGGTACCGGGGGAGTACCCGGCTGCGGATTTCAGAGATGTCAGCCCCGGTTACTTTGGCACAATGGGTATTCCGCTTCTTCAGGGCCGCGCTTTCACGGATCACGACAATGCGGACGGCCCGCTGGTCGTAATCGTCGATGAGATGTTGGCTCGACAGTTTTTCCCCCACCAAGCGCCCATCGGCAATCACTTGCAGTTCTCGGTAGCGTCGCGGCCGCGCGAAATCGTCGGCGTGGTTGGCGGCGTTCACGACACGGGATTCGACCAGCAACCACGGCCCACGATCTACTTTCCATACATGCAGGCCGGTGATCAGACGATGAGCCTTGTGGTGCGTACGGATTCGCAACCTGCCGCGATCCTGCCTTCAATCAAGAACGCGATTCGTGCCGTGGACAAGGATCAGCCGGTCTTCAACGTCAAGACGATGGACGAGATCATCTCGGGAGTCGTCTCAGCACAACGCTTGGCTTTCATCCTGCTGGGGGTTTTTGCTTTCCTGGCGCTAGCCTTGGCGGCGGTTGGAATCTACGGGGTGACTTCCTATTCCGTGAGCCAGCGCACGCATGAAATCGGCATTCGCATGGCTTTGGGGGCGCGGGAGTCTGATGTGCTCAGGCTCGTGGTCGGACGCGGGCTATTGCTTGGCGCCGTAGGCGTCGCAATCGGTGTCGCCGGGGCCCTGCTAGTGACGAGATTCCTTTCAAGCATGCTTTACGGCATTCGCCCCACGGATCCACTGATCTACCTGGGAGTTTCCTTGCTCTTGACGGCGGTGGCGGTGATGGCCAGCTACATCCCTGCGCGGCGGGCGGCCAAGGTGGATCCGACGGAGGCGTTGAGGTACGAGTAAAGCTGTCAGCTTACAGATTATCGAGGGAAATGATGGGCACACTTTTCAACGACCTTCGCTACGGAATGCGCATGCTGGCCAAGAGCCCCGGCTTCACAGCTGTGGTTGTGATCACCCTGGCGCTCGGCATAGGCGCGAACACCGCCATATTCAGCATGGTCCACGGCGTGTTGTTGCAGCGCCTGCCGTTTAGAGACCCGGGACAGCTCTACACGCTCTGGGAGCGCAACCTGAAGATGGGCTACGAGCAGAACCCTCCCGCCGCCGCAAACTTTCGCGATTGGCACGAGCGCAACAGCGTGTTTGAACAAATGGCGGCGTTCGACTCCGCCAGAACTTTCAACCTGGCCGGCGCGGGCAATCCTGAACGAGTGGATGGCGCCGCAGTATCGCCCGGCCTTTTTGAGCTTTTGGGCGTCAAGCCTATTTTGGGCCGCACGATCTCGAGCGGGGAAGATCAACCCGGCCGGGACCAAGTGGTAATGCTCAGCTACGGCCTGTGGCAGCGCCGATTCAACGCTGACGGGGCAGTGGTAGGCAAGTCGATCACCCTGGACGCCAGGAGTTGTACGGTGATTGGAGTTATGCCGCAGGGCTTCCAGTTTCCGGGAAACACCGGAACCATCCTGAACGTTTTCACTGCTCCGCCGGCTCAACTTTGGGTCCCGTTGGCGCTGACTCCGCAGGCGTGGAGCCAACGTTCATCGCACTTCCTGCAAGTCATCGCGCGCTTGAAGCCGGCAGTCACGCTCGGCCACGCGCAAGAGGAAATGAACTCCATCGAGCAGCAACTGGTCAAAGCATTTCCTCGGGCGTTCATCGGCTCGGATGTCAAGTTGGTGCCGCTGCACGCCCAGGTGGTCGGGACTTTTCGCTCGGCCTTGTGGGTTCTTTTCGCCGCCGTCGCATTTGTGCTCTTGATCGGTTGCGCCAATGTTGCCAATCTGTTATTGGCTCGCGCGGCTGGCAGGCAAAGGGAGGTCGCGATTCGTTCGGCCTTGGGCGCCGGGCGACTGCGGCTGATGCGCCAACTCATTACCGAAAGCCTGGTGCTTGCGATTGCAGGAGGAGCTTTGGGAGTTCTGCTCGCGGCCTGGGGCATTGATCTGCTCAAGCTCATCCTCCCCAGTAATTTTCCCAACCCGGATGCCGTCAGCCTCAACACACCGGTGCTCCTATTTACTGCTTTCGCCTCCCTTGCAACGGGGCTGATCTTCGGGCTCGCACCGGCGCTTCAAACATCAATATCTCCTCTGACGAGCACTCTCAAAGAGGGCGAGCGCGGAGGAGATGGACTGCGGCACAATCGCCTGCGAAGTGTGCTCGTGGCGGCCGAGGTGTCGTTTGCGATGATCCTCCTGATGGGCACCGGCTTGCTGCTGCGCAGCTTTGTCCGTTTGCAGGAAGTTGATCCTGGCTTCAAGCCGGACCACGTGTTGACTGCGGAAGTCTCCTTGCCCGAAGCCAAGTACCCTGACCCGCAAAAGTCCGTCTTCTTTGCGCGGCTTCTTCAGCAGGTCAGGAGCCTTCCAGGAGTCCAATCTGCCGGAGCCATCGGGCACCTGCCCTTGTCGGGTGATATCGAAAGCTACGCCATGGATGTGGTAAGCCGGGCGCCTCTGCCCAACGAGTACGCCAATCCCGATTGCCATGTGGTCGAGCCCGGATATTTCGAGGCCATGAAGATCCCGCTTCTCAAAGGAAGATACTTCGACGAGCGCGACGGAGCGCAGTCACCTCACGCCCTGATCGTTAATGAGGCCGTGGTGCGCAACGTGTTCCCAAACGAAGACCCTCTCGGCAAGCAACTTCAAATGGGCTTCAACGGCTTTAGCGGCACGATCGTGGGAGTGGTGGGAAACACCAAGGACTTGAGTTTGGATTTCGCATCCACCGAGTCTGTATATACACCTTATGCACAGGCGCCAGCGTGGAACAGCATGACGCTCACCATCCGCACTTCATCCGCCCCGCTTGCACTGGCTCGATCTGTGCACGAGCTCGTGCTGGGCATCGACCGCGACCAGCCGGTTTCGAAAGTTCGTACCATGGATGAGGTGGTAGAAGCGTCTGTGGCGTCGCCGCGCTTCCGGACTTTCTTGCTAGGGCTGTTCGGGATGACGGCTTTGCTTCTGGCGGGGCTCGGCATCTACGGCGTCATGTCCTACTCGGTCAGCCAGCGCAGGCGCGAAATCGGCATCCGCATGGCGCTGGGCGCGGAGCGGCCCGAAGTCATCAAGATGGTTCTGCGGCACGGTCTGGCGCTGACCCTGGCAGGCGTGGGAGCAGGCTTGGCCGGCGCACTAGGCTTGACCCACCTTCTTTCGAGCATGCTCTACGAGGTGCGGCCCACGGATCCCTTGACCTTTCTGGGCGTAACCGGTGTATTGACCGCCTGTGCCCTCCTCGCCAGCTACATCCCGGCGCGACGAGCCACCAAGGTCGATCCGATGCAGGCGTTGAGATACGAATAAAGCGGTGGCTAGTGGCTAGTGGCTGGTGACTAGCCACTAGTCACTAACCACTAGCCAGTTGTATGGCGAGGTAAAAACGGTGACGAACTTGTTTCACGACTTTCGTTACGGAATCCGCATGCTGGCGAAGAACCCTGGCTTCACAGCAGTTGTGGTGCTGACGCTGGCGCTGGGCATCGGAGCGAATACGGCGATCTTCTCGTTACTGGATCAGGCGATTCTGCGCGCACTGCCGGTGAAAGACCCAGGCCGTCTGGTACTTGTCAACGACGCCGAATACAGAAGCGGGTGGTCGACTTCGGACAACGATGCGATGGTTTATTCCTATCCGCACTACAAAGAAGTTCGGGACGGGATCCCGTTGTTCGATGGAGTGATTGCGCGAGCGCGCGTTCCCCTCAGTGTCGCGGCGGGCGGCGTGGCGGAAAGGGCCAGCGGCGACGTGGTGAGCGGCAACTTTTTCTCCGTCCTGGGGGTTGGTCCGGCGCTGGGACGCGTCTTGGTCCCTGAAGATGACCGCGTTCCAGGAGCCAGCCCGGTGGCAGTACTTAGTTATAGCTACTGGCAGAGCCGATTTGGAAGCGATCCAGAAGTAGTCGGCCGGAAGATCTCGGTGAATGCATATCCCTTTACGGTTATAGGTGTTGCGGCGCCAGGCTTTGCCGGCCTTCTCAAGGGACACAATGTGGATGTGTTCGTCCCCATCGCCATGAAGCGGCAGTTGACACCCGACTGGAACGGCCTGGTCGAGCGCGACATCATGTGGTTGAACATCTTCGCGCGTCTGAAACCGGGGATTTCCCGCGAGCAGGCAGAAGCGGCAATTCAGGGCCCCTATCACCCAATCCTCGAGGCTGAAATTCAGTCAATCAAGAACCCTCGTGCTACTTTTCGCGACCGTTACCTGCGGCAGCACATTTCACTCCGCCCTGCAGCACAGGGAATCAATCTCCTCAGCCAGACGTGGGCGAAGCCACTTCTGGTGCTCGCCGGTTGTGTGGGACTGGTGTTGTTAATTACCTGCGCCAACGTTGCCGGACTCATGATTGCCAAAGCGGCGGGGCGGCAGAGGGAAGTTGCGATCCGATTGGCGTTGGGAGCGCGCCGTGGAGCCATCCTTCGCCAACTGGTCACCGAAACCTTGCTGTTGGGCGCGGCGGGCGGTCTGGTGGGCTTGGAGGTGGCGTGGGCCTGTAGCCGGTTGCTTATTTATCTGTTGCCGCAGGATACGGCGGCCGCGTTTTCATCCGCGCTCGATGGCCGGGTTCTAACCTTTAATCTCTGCGTGTCATTGGTTGCGGGCCTGATTTGCGGTCTGCTTCCCGCCGGCCAGGCTCTACGCGCGGATACCGCTCCAACACTCAAGGAATCCTCCGTTGGCATCGCGGGCCTCCATGCTCAAGCGCACTGGCGCAGCGCCCTGGTGGTGGCACAACTGGCGCTCTCGATCGTGCTGGTGGTGACAGCCGGTTTGTTTGCCGTCAGCCTGAGAAATCTCTTGCAGAAGTCACCGGGCTTTGAGCCCGAGAGCCTACTTTCCTTTTCTGTTGACCCCGGCCTCAGCGGCTACACCGGCCCCCGGGAATTGACATTCGACCAGGAAGTCGAGCGGAGGCTCAAAGCGCTGCCTGGGGTGGTGGCCGTGGGTGCGGCTCGTGGCGGGGTCTTCAATGGTTCGG
>Ga0181526_10001085_pt1 | contig 26904 bp, 20 predicted proteins | sample PEATcosm2014_Bin_35_FD_119750 | JGI IMG/M metagenome (GOLD analysis project Ga0181526, IMG submission 119750) | Peatland microbial communities from MTU Mesocosm Facility, Houghton, MI, USA - PEATcosm2014_Bin06_30_metaG | ecosystem: Environmental > Terrestrial > Soil > Wetlands > Peat | place...
GACGATCCCAAAAATCCGATCCCAACGAAGGCCGGGCGCGTAGACGCCCGGTTTTGATTTTCAGACCTTTTCTGCTTCAATGCGCGCCGGATTGCTTCTCTCCGAAGCCGAATTCTCTCACGAGAACTAGTTGGCTTTGCGATTGCGACTGAGGGTCCATACCGAATCTTCCATCGCTCGTATCTCAGCCCCCGACCGGGCATTGCATTTGAATACGATCAGATATTCCCCAACCTGGGTTGCGATGACAGATGACGGCTTTCCACTCTGAAGATATCTGAGCTCATCGAAGACCATTCCACGCTGATTCTTCTTTTCTGACCGAGTGATGTTGGAAAGGATCGGTCCAGGCCGAAGACTGTGAGCGATTCGGTCGATCAGATCTCCACTTTTCGTTAAGGGCGTGGAATGCGGGCCGGCAACGCCCAGTTTCTGGGCGACTATCACTACGCCGTACGGCTGGCCAACTTCCCGAGCAATGAAAAGCGGGAATTCGTATGCCGTGCCATTAGCACCCGGAGACGGAAGGGAAGAGGGTTTGAGCATCGCAGGCCATGTGTAAGCAAAATTGAAATAGGTATTGACGTACGACACCTTCGTGGTGTGACCTTCCGTAGGCGTCTGCGCGTTCACGACGCAGGCTGATACTGCGGCTAATATTAGGGCGAGTTTCCAGGGATTTGACATGCAAAGGGCCTCCTTACCGATTGTGCATGGCAAGAGCTGCATAGCATGTGCGCTTCGGCACTCGACCTCTGCCCGTGACAGAGATCTTTCCGATAGGAACGCTTCAGACGAGCGTACTCAGCGATCCGCAAAGATTGCTGCCTAAGAAGCAACTGCCGGTTGCGCTACAACTCAATGGCCCGTATTCACATTTGACGGGACCGGCAAACAGATCGAGAGTCGCGGGCAGGGGGAGACGCCAGTTTCGAAGCAAACAGGAGTTAATGATTCGATGATTCGGGATCCGGTCACAAAAGTCCGGTGAATTCCGCAACAAAGGAGAGACCGGTTCGTCATCTCTGTGTATCCTTCGAATGCCCGGAAAAGTCGGTCATGGGCGTTCTCTGCGATTTCTCATGCACAGGTGCGGAAGGAGATGTTTTGCCATGAGGACGAAGCAAACGAGCTCTGAGATGGGTGTGGACCAGAAGCCGATGGGCGGGCGGTTGGGACTCGCGGGCGTTGTAGTCGCCGGACTGATGACTGCGGCCGGAGTGTGTGCAGGAGCACAACCTCCTGCGGCTCCCGCACCGACAACGCAGGCTGCGCCGGCCGGACAAGGTGCCGGTGCCGCGGCAACGGCGGCTTCGCCGACGGACATAGTGGGCACCTGGCAGGGGACGTTGCACATTCCCAAGACAGACCAACATCCCCAGATCGACCTGCGGCTAGTGTTCAAGATTTCCAAGACGGATGCCGGGGCGCTGAAGGGCGTGTGGTACAGCATTGACCAGGGTGGTCAGAGCCTACCGGTAGCGACCGTCAACTTTCAGGATGGTGTACTGAAATTCACGATCACGGTGGTCCCCCGCGGCTACGAAGGCAAAATGTCTGTGGACGGCAAGTCGATTGCGGGAACCTGGATGGAGGACACGACGCCGATCCCGATGCCCCTGGAGCGCGCCAACGCAGACACGGCTTGGGCGATTCCTGAGCCGCCGAAGCCGATGGCTGCGGATGCCGATCCTTCGTTTGAAGTGGCGACGATCAAGCCCAGCCAGCCGGGGGCGCGTGGCAAGGGGTTCGGATTCAGAGGTACACAATTCAGAACGTTGAACACCAACATGAACGACCTGGTTGCGTTTGCCTATGGGTTGCACTCAAAACAGATCATCGGCGCGCCGGATTGGTTTGGCACCGATTTGTTTGATATTGACGGCAAGCCCGACACCGAAGGCCAGCCGAGTTTGCACCAGATGGAAATGATGGTGCAGAAGCTACTGCCTGACCGGTTTGCGCTGAAGTTTCACCATGAACAGCGGGAGCTATCGGTGTACATCGTTACGGTTGCGCCGGGTGGCCCAAAGATGACGACGACTACGGCAAGACCGAACGACCCACAGGGTTTTGGATTGAGAGGACTCGGCGACCTCGTAGTGCGCAACATGAACATGAAGGAGTTCGCGAGCTGGATGCAGTCGGGCATCATGGACAAACCCGTGGTCGATCATACCGGGCTTACCGATAAATACGACTTCACGTTGAAATGGACGCCGGACGATTCGCAGTTTGTGCAGTTCCGCGGGGTGACCGGTCCGGTTACGCCGCCGGCTGGAGATAATCCCAATGCGCCGCCGAGCCTGTATACCGCAATGCCGGAGCAAATTGGGCTGAAGATCGAGGCGGGCAAAGCGATGGACGATGTGATTGTGATCGACCACGTGGAGAAGCCGTCACCGAACTAGGGTCGGCAACGCCGGCAGGGAAAAATTGTCGCCACGGCAACGAACGAAAGCTATGGTCCAATCGTCTGACATGTGACGTCCTTCAAAAGACCGGAGGCGCAAGTCGGCTTCCCCTGCCGGTAATTCGCGGAAACTACCTCAACTCGGGCTAGACACAGGATGGACAAAACAACCAGATCTCCGGGGACCTGTGCAATCGCGCTTCTCACCGCCAGCGTCTTTTTTGCAGGGCGCGGTATGCAAGCGCAGACGAGCACGCCTACTCCTCCTTCTTCGGCCTCGCCACCTGCCACCAGCCAGACCCCGGCCGCTGCCGTAACGCTGCCCGCATTCGATGTGGTGTCGATCAAGACGCACAAAGACGAAGGAGTAGGAATGATGCGGATGGGGATTTCTGCCACTCCAGACGGAGTTCAGGCTAATGGAGTGCCGCTGCAGATGCTCGTCCGGCAGGCCTTTGGAGTTTCAGATGATCGAATCCTGAACGAGCCGGATTGGGTGAAGTCAGCGCGTTTCGACCTCGAAGCGAAGGTTGCGCCCGAGGATGCGCCGGCATTGAAAGCACTCAGCATGCAAGAGCGGTTTGCGATGTTCTTGCCCGTTCTGGAGGATCGATTTGGCCTCAAATTCCACCATGAGAAGAAGGCGCTGCAGGTGTACACGCTGGTGGTCGCGAAGGGTGGGCCGAAACTGAAAGAAGCAACGCCCGCAGACGGTGGAAAAGGCGATCAGTCGGCGAACGGCGGTAAGGCCGCACCTGCTCCACCACCCCCGCCACCCAGCGTGGGCGGGGCCGCAGCAGGAGAGGCGGCATCGAGGCCCGGCCTGGGCGGCGGAGGTCCGGCGCGAGAGCAGGGGATGGTCATGCGCATGTCCTCCACGCAAGGAATGACATTGAACGCGAACGGGACGCCGATCGCATCGCTGGCGCAGATGATTTCGCAGCAAATCGGCGCCACCGTGGTGGACAAGACAGAGCTGACAGGGATCTACGATTTCACGCTTTCGTTTATGCCGGACATGGCCATGGGCACCGGACCGATGATGAGGCCGCCGTCACCGGACGGCGCCCAAACGCAGGAGCCGGTCGGGGCATCGATCTTTACCGCAGTGCAGGAGCAGCTCGGGTTGAAGCTCGTGGCGCAAAAAGAACCGGTGGACGTGATCGTGATTGACCAGATAGAACAGCCCACGGCCAATTGAAGAAGACAGGGAGTAAGGCGGGGCCGTCATTCATTGAGGCCTCGAAGAAACAGTCAGGCCTCAAGCCGGAATCGCTGAAAGGACAGGTCGAGGGGATCATCGTGGATCGTATCGGCCTCCCTTCGCCGCACTAGCACGAGACGGGAACGACTGAATGCACTGGCGGAGCGTAGTCAAAATTTCTGTCTTTTGCCTGGGGTTGTTGCTTTGCTGCACCGCTACGGTTGCGGCGTCGCAGTATCGCGGAGTGGTGACGTTTGGAGGATTGCCGCTTCCCGGAGCAACGATCACTGCGACCGAGGGTACGACGAAGCTCACAGTGGTTTCAGACCCTGAGGGCGCGTACAAGTTTGACGATCTCAAAGATGGACAGTGGACGATTGAGATCGAGATGCAGTGCTTCGAGACAATCCAGACCGACGTGACGACTGCTCCGAATATGCCGGCGGCGGCCTGGGAGCTGAAGCTCTTGCCGGTGGATCAATTGGTCGCGAAGTCGCAGGCTGCGCAACCGACGCAGGGATTGCCGCAGGCGCCGGCACCGGCTCTGAAGAGTCAGGATGCGCAGAAGCCCGCTCAGGCAGGCGTGCCCACTGAAATTCCCAAGGCACCCGAAGAAAATGAGCAGAGTTCCGATGGCTTTCTTGTGCAGGGTAGCGTGAATAACGCGGCGACATCGCAGTACGCGACCAATGCGGCCTTCGGCAATACGCGCTCCAAAAGCAAGGGAATGTACACGGGTGGAGTTGTGGTTGGCGAGGATAATTCGGCGCTCGATGCGCGTGCGTATTCGGTCAGCGGCATCGAACCGGCAAAGCCCGCTTATAACAACTTCACTGGTGTTGTTTTGCTGCAGGGCCCGTTGAACATTCCGCACGTAATGCCGCGCGGACCCAATTTTTTTGCTACATATCAGTGGTCGCGCAACAGCGACGCAGCGATCGTTACCGGCCTTGTGCCGACTAATGATCAACGAGACGGTAACCTGGCCGGCTTGCTGAACGCGCTGGGGCAGCCGGTAACGATCTCCAATCCTTCGACTGGCGCGGTGTACCCCGGCAATCAGGTCCCGGTCAGTAGCCAGGCGGCTGCTCTGCTACAGCTTTATCCATTGCCCAACATCGCCAATGTTTCAAACTACAACTATCAGGCGCCTGTGCTGAACAACACGCACCAGGATGCGCCGCAATTTCGGCTGGATAAGAATATTGGACGCAAGGACGAGGTTTATGGAAATTTCAGTTTGCAAAGCACGCGATCCGATAGTGTGAACCTGTTTGGCTTTGTGGACCACACAGGAACCCTCGGCATCAACTCCGGCGTTCACTGGTCGCACCGGCTGAAGCCACGCGTGTTTCTGTACACCAACTATACGTTCAGCAGGATCAGGACCGAGATCGCACCGAACTTTGAGAATCGCGTCAATGTTTCAGGCTTGGCGGGCATTGCCGGCAACGATCAGGACCCTGCCAATTGGGGTCCGCCGGCGCTGAGCTTTGTGTCAGGCTTTGCCGGTTTGAGTGACGGCAACAGCGCATTCAACCGCAATCGCAGCGACTCATTGACCGCGTCGACGCTGATCTACCACAGCAAACATAGCATCACGATCGGGGGCGAATTCCGGAAGCAGGAGTACAACGAATTCGCTCAGCAGAATCCGCGCGGCACGTTCACGTTCACCGGCGCGGCGACGCAAGGAGCGGCTGCGAGTGCGGCCAGAGGCTCCGATCTTGCCGATTTTCTGATCGGCATACCTGACACCAGTTCCATCGCCTACGGCAATGCAGACAAATACCTTCGCGAGACAGTGTATTCGGGATACTTCAACGACGACTGGCGCGTGCTGCCGATTCTGACCATCAATGCCGGAGCGCGCTGGGATTACACCGCGCCGATGACGGAGTTGTTTGGGCGCCTCGTGAACATCGATGCCGCAAGCGGATTCACTGCAGTGGCGCCGGTGCTGGGCAGCGACCCGGTGGGACCAGTGACGGACCAGCATTATCCGGCATCGTTGATGCGGCCCGATCGGCGCATGATCGAGCCGCGCATTGGCATCACATGGCGCCCAATACCCGCATCAACGGTAGTGATCCGCGCGGGTTATGGCGTTTATCCCGACAATTCGGTATATCAGAGCATCGTGTTGCAGCTTTCGCAGCAGGCGCCGCTCTCAAAGAGCGTAAACGCACAGAATAGCGCCGCGTGTCCGCTAACGCTCGCCAACGGCTTCAACCCGTGCTCTGCCGTCACCAACGAACTATTTGGCATTGATCCCAATTTCCGCATTGGTTATGTGCAGAGCTGGAATCTTGCCGTGCAGCGCGACATGCCCTTCGCGCTGCAAATGACGGCCAATTACCTTGGAACAAAGGGAACGCACGGCCCGCAGGAGATCCTGCCCAACAGCTATCCGCTGGGTGAGGCCAACCCCTGTCCCACTTGCCCGTCGGGATTTGCATATGAGACCTCGGGCGGCAACTTGATTCGCAATGCGGGTCAATTGCAGTTGAGGCGTAGGCTGCGCAGCGGATTTGCGGCGTCGCTGACCTATACCTACTCGAAATCGATTGACGACGATGCGTATCAGGGCGGCATAGGTCATACGATCGGAAGCGGAGGCGGGACCCAATCAGCGAACCTGACGTCTCCATCGGCTGCAGTCGCGCAGAACTGGCTCGATCCACGGGCTGAACGCGCGCCCTCGAGCTTCGACCAACGCCAACTGCTGAATGTGCAGGCACAATACACCAGCGGACAGGGTCTCGAAGGCGGGACCTTGCTGGGCGGCTGGAGAGGTAGGGCGTTGAAGGAGTGGACCGTGCAGAGCACGCTATCCTACGGAACAGGAATGCCCGAGACACCAATCTATCCGGCCACTGTTCCGGGTACGGCGTATTCCAATATCATTCGGCCCAATCTGACCGGTGCCTCGATCTACAACTCGGGTACCAATGCCCACCTGAATGCCGCGGCATTCACTGCGCCAATTGCGGGACAGTGGGGGACGGTCGGAAGAGATTCGATTACCGGGCCTAACCAACTCACCTTGAATAGCCAGTTGGCGCGCACGTTTCGTCCCCATGGCAAGCTGTATCTCGATGTTTCGGTGAACTCGACCAACACGTTGAACCACGCTGCCTTCTCCAGTTGGTACACCTATGTGACCAGCACGCAGTTCGGTCTACCGACGTCAGCCGGCACCATGCGCGACCTTCAACTCAACATGCATTTGAGGTTCTGACGATGCGCAACCTGAGCCTTCTCGTTCTTCTGTTGACGGCCGCCGCGGACCCAGGTGCGCAGCAAGTGGGCCAGAACAAGAGCCCCAGCGAAGCGCAGGACTTTACGCTCACCATCAAATCGCAACTTGTGATCGAAGCAATCGAAGTGAAGGACAAGCAGGGCAATTTCATCAAGGGGCTTACGGCCAAGGACTTTACGCTCACTGAAGATGGAGCGCCGCAGACGATTCGTTATTGCGAGCCGCAGAATCTGTCGGAGATCGCCAAGCCCCTGCCTGTCGAAACGCCTGCCACTGAAGATGTGAAGATTTACAACCGCCTGGCATCCGCACAGATTGCGCCGGAAACGATGAAGGACGAGCGCTACAAGAATCACAGGCTGCTTGCACTCTACTTCGACATGACGTCGCTGCCGCCGGCCGACGAGATGCGCGCTCTATCGGCGGCCGAGCAGTTCGTGCGCACACAGTTGACGACCGTCGATCTGGTGGCGATCATGCGTTACGACGGTGGCGCAGTACAGATTCTGCAGGATTTCACTTCGGATCGCAACCGGCTGTTGAGCATTCTGGAGACGATGGTCGTCGGTGAAGGGCAGGGCTCCGCGGACACCACAGACGACGCCAGCAGCGCCGACACGGGTGCGGCATTCGGCCAGGACGATAGCCAGTTCAACGTCTTTAATACAGATCGACAACTTTCTGCTTTGCAAACGGCGGCCTCGATGTTGGGACGTGTGAATGAGAAGAAATCGCTCGTTTACTTTGCCAGCGGTTTGCGTTTGAACGGTATTGACAATCAGGCGCAACTGCACGCTACGGCGGATGCCGCGATCAAGGCGGGTGTTGCCATCTGGACGGTGGATGCGCGTGGATTGGTGGCGCAGGCGCCAATGGGCGATGCGACACAGGGCTCACCGGGCGGGCAGGCGATGTATACGGGAACCTCGGCGATGACGCGCACCTCGAACTTCCAGCAGTCACAGGATACTCTCTATGCGCTGGCTGGCGATACGGGCGGCAAGGCATTTCTCGATAACAACGACCTTTCGCGCGGCATTGAACAGGCGCAGCAGGCCATTTCGAACTACTACATTCTTGGTTACTACACCACCAATACGGATCCCAACGGCAAGTTCCGCCGTATCCGGATATCGCTCAACGGCAACCAGGAGGCGAAGCTCGATTATCGCCAGGGCTACTACGCCGACAAGGCATTCAGCAAATTCAATGATATTGACCGTGAGCGCCAGCTTGAAGATGCGCTGATGCTCGAGGATCCCATCACCGAACTGACGATTGCGATGGAGGTCGACTACTTCCAGCTGAATCGCGCTGAATATTTCGTTCCCATTGTGGTCAAGATTCCGGGCCGGGAGCTGGCGTTGGCCAAGCGCGGCGGCGCGGAACATACGCTCATCGACTTTGTAGGCGAGATCAAAGATATGGTGGGGGGAACGACGGTTTCAAACGTCCGCGACAACGTGAATATCAAATTGTCTGACGCGACAGCGGCCGAGCTTGCCAAACGGCCCATCGAATACGACACCGGATTTACGTTGCTGCCCGGCAAATACATGATCAAGTTTTTGGCGCGCGACGATGAGACCGGAAGAATCGGCACATATCAGACCACGTTCGTGATTCCTAACCTGAATAAAGAGGAGAAGCGCGTTCCGCTCAGCGCGGTGGTGCTGAGCAGTCAGCGCGTGGACTTAAAGGACGCGATTTACGATGCCGCGAAGGCGAAAGAACGGGCAAAGGATGATGCGGTGAACCCGCTGGTGCAGGAGGGAAAGAAGTTCATCCCTAGCGTGACGCGCGTGTTTGGCACGGGCCGCCGGATTTACGTGTACTTCCAGGCGTACAAGCAGGGGGTGCAGACGCCGTCGTCTGGTTCGCCAACGCCTGCGCCGACTTCGCAGCAGCCACTCTTTGCGTTTGTGAGTTTGTATCAGAGTGGGAAGAAGGCCTTTGAAACACTGCCGAAATCAATCACTCCCAACGCGACTACCCGGCTTGGCAAAATGCCATTGACCTTCGAATTGGGCGTGGACACTCTGCCGCGCGGTGAGTACGACTGCCAGGTCACGATCCTCGATCCCTCGACGCAAAAAGCGGCCTTCTGGCATGCGCCGATTTTGCTTGTCCAGTAGCTGAAGTCTGCTGAGAAGCTTCGCAACCCCAAAAAGCGAGCCCATTCGTGAAGCTTCCTGAAAGACGAAAGCGGGAGCGCTGGCACCTGTCCCGTCGCGTCCCCTGGCAATGTCTTAGCACTTCGGATGCGGGTTCTTGAACACCACCTCGGTCGGCAACCAGTCGGACAAACGCTTCGCGCCGATCTCCGCATCGCCCGCCTGTGGGCTAATCGACGACCGCACCAGCACCACAGTCACCTTCACCTTCCCCTTCATGCAATACGCCCCGAGCAGCTGCGCGAGCCCCTTGTCGGCTAAATTCAGGTAGTCCCCGGGCAGCGTCCCCTCCGCGCCGGAGATATCGACCGGCGCCATGATCATCTGGTCCGTGACCGGAGTGTCTTTCTTCACTCCTGAAGAGTCGAAACGCACGATCAGGCTCGCTCTTCTCTCCAGCGCATCGGGATTCGCCGTAAACTTGATGGACGGCAGCGCTACGCCTGCCGGGTTGGGTTTGGGTGCCTGCGTGTCAAAGGAGATACGGTAGGCAGGTCCCTTCCATTTGGGCTCAGTAGGAATGCCGGGCGCTTTGCTTCCCTGGTCTCCACATCCAACCATGAGCGCCATCGCGCCGATCGCCATCAGGATGCCTCGTCTCACGTCGTTCTCCTCGTCCTAAGAAAGGACGCGCCAGAATACCACTTCCGCGTCTTCCAGGAGAGTGATCGTGAGAAGCCTTCGCGTTCCGGATCGTCCTAGGACCGAAGTCCGGCAGGACCAACGAGCGTCTCCTACTCCGTCCGCAACGCCCTCATCGGCTCCACCGATGCTGCTCGTCGCGCGGGCAACAGGCAGCCGGTGATTCCAACCGCCAGCAGCACGCACACCGCTCCGGCCGCCAGCGCCGGATCGTACGGGCTCACCTGGAAGAGCAGACTGCTCACCAGGCGCGCCATGCCGAACGCCAGCGCAACACCCGCAGCTGCACCCGCAACAACTGGAAGCAGCCCATCGCGCAGCACCAGCCGATACACACTCGCGCGCTGCGCTCCCAGCGCAATCCGTAATCCAATCTCGCGATATCGCTGCACGACCGAATACGTGATCACCCCGTAGATCCCAAGCCCCGCGAGAAACAGCGCGCTCACCGCGAACAGCAGCAACAGGTCCATCTCAAAGCGCTGGTTGGCCACCGAGTCCGCGACCACACCGCCCAGTGTGCGCATCGCGGGCACCGGCACGCTGCGATCGACGCTCCAGATTGTCTGTCGAATCGCATTCGCCATCGCGGAAGGATCCTGATGCGTTCGCACCACCAGCCCGGCTACGAACTGACAACGGTACCAGTACGGCACATAAACCATCATCGGATCGGGCTTCGCCAGAGATATGGTCCTTGCATCCGCGACCACGCCGACCACCGTGAACGGCTTCTCCTCCTTGGGGTCGCCGCGGCTGAACTGCTGCCCAATCGGATCTTTCCCTGGCCATAGCGTCTTCGCCGTCTTCTCTGAGATCAACGCGACATTTCTGCCCCAGTCGCTTTCGCTGAAAAACCGCCCTGACAGAAGCTGCAAATGGATCGTCGCGAAGTATTCAGGGCTCACCCAGCGAAAGCTCTCCAGCGGCAACTGCGTGACCGGCCGCGTGTCTCCCGCGGCACGAGCCATGTCGCCCCAGCTATCTCCGGTCAGTGGCAGCACGCTCGTGATGGCTGCGTGCTCCACACCCGGCAGGCGTTCCATGCGCCCCAGAACATCTCGGTAGAACGCCGAGCGATGTTGCGTATCGGGGTACGACTCCGTCGGCAAATCGATCATGGCTGTCAGGGTACGCTCCGTCGTGAATCCGCGGTCGACAGCCATCAGCTTCATCAAACTCGTGGTCAGCAACCCGCTCATCAAGACCAACGCAACGCTGATCGCGACTTCGATCCCCACCAGAACACGCCGCGCTCGTCGGCTCCCCCGCGATTCACTCGCTAGCCGCGACTCCGTGTGCAGAACTTCGTTGGGCGCTGTGCTCGAAACCATAAAGGCAGGCGCTGCTCCCGCTAGCAATGTTGCCAGTAAGGCCAACAGTAGCGCACATCCTGCCCCGGCCCAATCCAGATGCAGAGGGCCGCGAAAGTCGAGCGACGCCGGAAGGTACTGCTGCATCGCAGGAACGACACCCGCAGCAAGCAAAACCCCCAGCCCGCCCCCGGCAACCGCTAGCACAGCAGTTTCGCGCAGCGCCATACGCACCAACGCCGCGCGTCTTGCCCCCAGCGCCGACGCCACTGCCATCTGGTGCTTCTGCCCGACCGCGCGCGCAAGCAGCAGGTTCGCGACATTCACGCATCCCACCAGCAGCAGACCTGCCACCGCCACAAGAAGGATCATCAACGGCTTCCGGTTGTTCCCTACCAGTTGTTCCTGGAAGGGAGTCAGCGCCGTCGAAAGCGTCGCCTTCTCATCGGCAGCGAGATGGTCGCTGATCGTGTGCTGCAGCGCGTCGAGCTCGGCCTTCGCCGCCGCGACCGAAACTCCCGCTCGCAGCCGCCCGAGGCCAAAGTAATTCAAGTCGCCCATGTCTTCGGCCAGCACGTCCTTGGAGAAGGCCAACGGTTCCAGCACGCCTACGGGCAGCGGACGATTGGTGTTGCCAATCGTAGCCATCGTTTGCAGGGAGGGCATGTGAAACGACTGCGGCATCACCCCAACCACGGTGTATGGAAAGCCATCCAGCCGAATCGACTTGCCCTCGATGCCCGGATCGCTGCCGAACTGCTCGCGCCACAAGTCGTACATGAGCACCACGACGCGATCCTGTCCTTCCTGACCTTCACTGGCGTTGAAGGCTCGGCCCAAGTTTGGCTCCACCTGAAGCACGGAAAAGATTCCGGGAGTCGCCGCCAACACGCCTACCTGCAACGGATGTCCACTCGCCCCGAGCGGCGCAGAGTCCTGCCGCATCACCGCGATCGAATCGAAGCTGCGATTGTGCTGTTGCCAGAACGTGAAGTGATTCGCGCTGACCGGCAACGTCGGATAAATATTGCTCCATTCCGCAATCTTCTCCTCGATCGTCACCAGCCGATCCGCCTGCGCAAACGGCAGCGGGCGAAGCATCACGTCATACACAAGCGTGAAAATCGCCGTCGTTGCGCCGATGCCCAACGCCAGCGTTGCCACGGCGACAGCGCTGAATCCCGGCGACCTCCGCAACTGACGAGCCGCATAGCGTACATCCTGCCAAAAGCGCTCGAACATCGCCCACCCCCACGCTTCGTGCGTCTGCTCGCGAATCAGCGCAGTGTTCCCGAAAACTCGCTTGGCGGCATAGCGGGCTTCCTCTGCCGACATTCCGTTTTCGCGTTGCTCTTCTTCTTCCTGCGCAAGGTCGGACTCCAGTTCCCGCTCCAGATCCGCATTTCGTTTCTCGATCTGCCACCAGCGCATCTCAGCTCTCCTCCGCCGCAGGCCACATCACGCGCGCCACAGCTTCGGCCATCTGCTTCCACTGCGACTCTTCGGCGACAAGCTGCTTCTTGCCCTTCTCCGTTAGCCGGTAGTACTTGAACTCCCGATTGCGATCCGGAGCTGTCTCCCACTTGGAGCTGACCCATCCACGCCGCTCCAGACGGTGCAAGGCCGGATACAACGACCCATGCTGCATCTGCAGAAAATCGTTCGTAGTCCGCTGGATGTGCTTGCCAATCTGGTGCCCATGCGCCGGCCCATAGAGAAGGGTTCGCAGTACAAGCATGTCCAGCGTACCCTGCAGAAGATTCGCGCGTTGCTGCTGCTGTTTCGTCATGGAAGACGCTCGACCCTCGATGGAATGCGATGGTAGACATCCGACTATCACGGGTCAAGAGCCTTTTGAGACTTTGTGACCAGCAGTGAATTTTGTCTATAAGATGCGCCGCCGCCGATTCGCCGTGCGGGCCCGGCAGGTGCCCTGATGGCCTTTCCAGGCCCCGCGCTTAGTTCGGCTTCGCGGTCTGCGCCGCCAGCCGCGCGAGGTTCGCCTTCGCCTCAGCGTTGGCCGGATCAAGCTGCAGCGCGTGCTCAAAGTCCACGCGGGCCGCTGCCAACCGGCCGCTCCTGGCTTCGAGTGCACCGAGATTGTTCCATCCATCGGGATCGTTCTCCGCCAGCTTCAGCGCGGCGCGCTGTTCTTCGGTCGCGTCCTGAAGATTTCCCTGGCCGGCCAGCACCTGCGAAAGCGCCGAATGTATCGCAGCGTCCTCTGGCCTCAACCGTTCCGCTGCGCGCAGCTCAGCAAGGGCGTTTTGCAGGTCGCCCTTCTGTCCGTAGGCACGAGCCAATTGCATGTGCGCATCGGCCGATCCCGGATCGGCATCGGTCGCCTCGTGGAGTAATTCAATCGCCGCATCGTTCTCGCCGGCATCCATCTTTATCTGGGCCAAGCCGAACAGCGACGTCAGGTTGTCCGGAGCGAGCTCCAGACTCTTGCGGAACTCGGCTTCGGCTGCAGAAGGTTGGCTCTGCGCCTGCAACGCTGCGCCCAGTCCTGCGTGGGTCTCGGCGTTCTCGTGGCATTCGGAAAGGGCAGTCCGAAAATCGGCTTCGGCCGCCGCTGCCTGATCGTGGCGCAACTCAACCTCGGCAAGATCGAACCGCGCATCGCACGCCGGAGCATCCCACGCGAGCGCGTGACGAAACGTATCGATGGCCGCCTGCCAGTCCCCCTCACCGTCCTGCGCTGCGCCAAGTGCCGTGAGCGTACGCTCGTCTCGTGGACTTTGCTTGAGCAATTCCTCGAAATCGACAGACGCTTCAACATATTTCTTTTCACCTGCCAGGGCAGCCGCAAGGTTGTAGAGACAGATCGCATCGTTGGGGGTCTTGCGCAGCCGATCCCGCATCCACGCCTCTTCAATCTGCAGGCGCGGATCGGGCCCGTTTCCCGCTACATGAACTGGCAGCAGTTGCACCCACAGATGCGCCATCTCATCCTCCGACCGGTTTCCTGCGCGTACCCGCACAGGCGGGACATGCGGATTGTGCGGGTTCGCTTCCGAGTTGTCGTACGTGTAGCGCATGTACAACACCGTGCCCCTGGGCAGAAACACCGGTTCCTCATAGCGATAAATCGACTGGCGATCGATGTCCCAGTTGCGGATCCATACCAGCCATTTCTTCTCGCCTGACGGCAAAATGGCCCAACCTTCGAGATCGTGCCCCAGATAATGTGCGTGCGGATAGACGCCAAGGGCCTCGACATCCACCGGCAGCATCAGAGAATCTTCGACCACAAAATGGGCATCGCCAGCGGGAATATCCAGTGCATCGTCGCGGTCCAGCGACACCAGTATCGGCTGTTTGGTCGCGGGCTTGGACGCAAAGTAAAGCCCAACCTCGCCATCCATCGTCTCTGGCTTTCCCGACGGTTTCAGGTGCATGTTCAGGATCAGATCGTTGCCCGGATCGAGCCGCCAGGGCATATCCTCCGGTTCAATCAGCGCCGGAGTATCCGGCTTCCAAAAAAGAAAATGGCTGTCGGGATCGAAGCTGTTGCCGGCATCGATGTACAGATCCATTCCGCCGACTCCATCCTGCCAGCGGTCGCCCAGTTTGCGCCTCATGCTCGCCAAACGGTCGATGGCGATGTTGGCATGGTGCACCACTTGTGGCGACCCCGGTCGAATCTCCATCCCACGGATGGAATGGGTCTGAGCCAATGGATAAGGCAGAATGAAATTCCAGAAAACATCGGTTCCTCCGGCTGACACCGTAAACGACCGCGGGAATTTCAAGACGATGTCTGGCTTGCCCAGGACCCAGCTGCCTTCAAAGTGAGGTGCAGCAGGTGCAGCGGCCGCATCTCCCTCAGGCATCATCTCGGCGACCCATTGCTTGATGAGAGCCCGATCGCGATCGCCCAACCGCCGCACATCGGCAAAATTCCCATAGCCGGGTTCCGGCAGCCAAGGCGGCATGAAACGCGATTGGGTCACCGCTACAAGCTGCGGTCCCCAGCGCCGCGCGTCGGCGTAGGTTAGCAGGCTGAACGGCCCGGCGCCGCCCGGATGATGGCATGTGGCGCAGTTCTTATACAGAATTCCCGCAATGTCGTGGCTCCATGTGAGCGTCCGATCGCCCGCCGCGTCCTTCTGTCGCGCAGCAACTGGCTCCTGCGTCGTCACGGCCCTTGTCACCGCCCCTGTCGCAGCGCGCACCTTAAGCCTCGGCGTCCAGCCCCAATCGCAGCTCAGCACAATCAATGCAAGAAGCGCAGGCACAGCAGCGATGGCTCGATGAAACCTCATTGACCGAGAAATACCACGGAACAGCCCACCGGGGGACCGGCAGCATGCGGAACAGCCTGGCCGGCTAGTGCCGCATCAAGAGCCGCCTCAAGATCGTGATGACTCGGCTGCGGACGTTCCTGACCGATCGACAGATAACGATCGTCGATGCGGCCACGATAGATCTCGTCGAGCGCACCGCCGTGGACGGCAAACACAGCTGCCTCGGGCGTTATGGTGGCATGGGCCAGACGAACGAGATTCTGCTCTGGATCGAGGACCGTATCTTCGTTGATCGCAAAATCGCGATTGTGCTGCTCGACGCGCCCAGCGGCATCATCCGCGTTCGGAAAAACCCACCAGATGCGCACCCCGCGCGGTGCGAACTCGCGATTCAGCCGCGCAATCTCAGGGACGTAGCGATTAGAGATCGGACAGTCGCTGGCGGCAAAGATCAGCACCACGAACCGAATGCTCGGCCCGCCCAGCTCTGTGACGGCCCGGCCATGCAGATCCAACCCCAGCTTCTGCGCCGCGCCAAAGCGCGCGAAAGTCAGTGCGACTGTCACCAGGACGGCGGAACGAAGAAGCCGGTTGTACATAAATTAGCGTCGATCAGGCGGAATTATAGCAATCGCTTCGATCTCTCGGCGCACGCGCGGGCTATTTCGGCTGAAATGCTCCAGGCTGTCGATTCGTCCCCAAGCATGTCAAAACGCGGGCGTTGCAACCTTCTCACGTTCCGTCGCGCCCGCGCCGAATCTGCCCTCCAACGGAACCGTGGCACTTTGACTTGCGTATGCTAAAGACAGGACGCCATCCCGGTTCTCGCTGCAACCAGCCACGCGGCGTCATCGTCCTTAAATGTATGAAGCTGATCGAGGCCTTTAAACTCGCGCTCCAGTCCCTTTGGGGCAACAAGCTCCGCTCCATCCTCACGCTCATCGGCGTGGTCATGGGTGTCGCCTCGGTCATCATGGTCATTACGCTGGTGAACGGCGCCAATCGCTACGTCTCGACCAAGCTCTCCGGATACGGCGCGGACGTCTTCACCATCACGCGCATGCCCAGCGTGATCTTCTCCGCTGAAGAGTATCTCAAATACCAGAAGCGCAAGATCGTGCGCATCGAGGACTACGACGCCATCAAGCAGGCCTGCACGCAGTGCATTGAAGTGGGCGCACTCCTCCAGAAATCCACCAACGTCGTCGCCAATGGCCACTCCAGCAACAACACCAGTGTGCGCGGCTACACCTGGACGATGCTCTCCCTCAACAACATCGACATCGCCATTGGCCGCGGCTTTACGCCCGCCGACGAAGACCACGCCACCAAGAACGTCATCGTAGGCTACGACATCGTTGATAACCTGCTGGGCGACGGCGATCCCATCGGTCGCGAAATCCGCGTCGACGGCATTCCCTATACGATCATTGGCGTCGGAGACCGCCAGGGCAAAACCCTCGGCCAGTCGCAGGACAATTGGGTCGCGGTCCCCATCACCACCTACCAGCAGATCTACGGATACAACGACTCCGTCGACATCTATGCCCGCACCGGCGGTAACGCCCAGACCATGGAGCGGGCTGAAGACGAAGCACGTGTCCTGATGCGCACGCGGCGTCACAACGCGCCCGGAACACCCGACGACTTCGACCTCGAAACCAACGACACCTTTCTCGATATCTGGAAGCAGATCAGCTCGCTCTTCGCGTGGGTCGTGCTCGGTCTCGCGTCCATCGCCCTCGTCGTGGGCGGCGTCGTCATCATGAACATCATGCTTGTCTCGGTCACCGAGCGAACGCGCGAGATCGGCGTACGGAAAGCTCTCGGTGCCAAACAGCGCGACGTGCTGATGCAGTTCCTGATCGAAAGCGCATCGCTGGCCCTCGTGGGAGGAGCCATCGGCGTCATCGGCGGCATTCTCGTCGGCAAAATCATCACCCTCGTGGTTGGCTTCCCCACCGCCGTTCCACTGTGGGCTATCTTTTTGGGACTATTCCTGGCAGGCGCCGTGGGCATCTTCTTCGGTGTCTATCCGGCCAGCAAGGCCGCGCGCCTCGACCCCGTCGTCGCGCTGCGCGCCGAAATGTAAGCAAGACGGTGAAAGGGTGAGGCAAAGAAGCAGTGAAGAAGTGAAGCAGCCATCGGCCGCTCGCTAAATAGCGCTCGATTCGCTGTCTCGCTTTTTCACTTCTTCACTTCTTCACTTCTTCACTTCTTCACTTCTTCACTGATTGTTGCGGAGCAACAAAAATGGCACAAGGACAAACCCGCGAATCCATCAAGATGGCCCTCGACACGCTTCGTACCAACAAGCTGCGTTCCGGCCTCACTGTCCTCGGCATTGTCATCGGCGTCACGACCGTGATCACCATTTCGTCGGTCATCAACGGCCTCAATAACCGTGTCTCCGACTGGGTCAGTTCGCTTGGCTCCAACGTGATCTGGGTCTTTCACATGCCCGTCATCGGTGTGAGGCCCACGGCGGAGATGCTGGCCCGCAAAAAACTCACCATTGACGACGTCATGGCCCTCCGCGCTCTCCCCCATGTCGTTGTTGCCGACGGCGGCTATCAGCACGTCGGCCAGTTCCGCGTCGGCCAGGTCAGCGTCAAATACAACGGCAAGAAAGTGGCTGGTACCCGGCTTCAGGGGTCCACGGCTGAGCTCGCTCAGGTCACAGACCTCACTTTTATCCAGGGCCGATTGTTCACCGATCAGGAGGACGAACGTGCCTCGCATGTCTGCGTGCTGGGCTACGACACCTGGCAGCAGCTCTTTAACGGTGAAAACGCGATCGGGAAGGAAGTCAACGTCGAGACCGGGATGTACACGATCATCGGCGTTGTCGACAAGCTGAAGTCGCCCTTCGGGGGAGGCAAAAACCCCGATGACAACAAAGTCTACTTCCCGCTCGGCACGTTTCACAACCTCCACCCTGAAGACAAGGAAATGTGGGTCAGCGTGAAGTACGACGACCCGAAGAACAAGCCGTTGGTCCAGGAAGAAATCCGCGAACTGCTACGCATCCGCCGCCACGTGCGCGTCGAAGCCCCGGACGACTTCGAGATCTTCGGCCCCGACTCGCTCTCCAAGCTCTGGGGCCAGCTCACGGGTGGACTTGTGCTCTTCATGATCGCCGTCTCCAGCGTTGGTCTCATGGTCGGCGGCGTAGGCGTGATGAACATCATGCTCGTTTCCGTCACTGAACGCACCCGCGAGATTGGCGTACGCAAGGCCATCGGCGCCACCAAACGTACCCTGCTCACGCAATTCACCACTGAAGCCGTCACTCTCTGCGCCGTCGGCGGAGTGATCGGCATTGTCCTCGGCGCCATCCTCACTTGGATCGTCTACTTCCTCCCGATTGGCCTGCCCGCAACCGTTTCCCTGACATGGATCATCATTGGCTTTGGCGTCTCCTGTGCCATCGGCCTGGTCTTCGGTATCTATCCCGCATGGAAGGCTGCCAATCTGGACCCCATCGAAGCTTTGCGGTATGAATAGATGAACCTGAAAGTCGACAATGGGAGAAGTTCAAACGGCCCGCCAGCCGCGGGGCATCTCGTTTTCAGTTTCTTCTAAACGATCGCGCCGTTTCTGCGGATCTTTTCGCCAGGTACACACTCGCTCTTTCCCCAGTTCTGGTCGGAATTGGCGGCAGCACGTCACCCGGCAGGGAGAATCTCGTCCATGGAGCTGATCGAAGGCCTCAAACTCGCCCTGCAATCTCTCTGGGCCAACAAGATGCGCAGCATCCTCACGCTGCTCGGCGTCGTCATCGGCGTCGCCTCCGTCATTACCGTGGTCACTCTGACCAATGGCGCCAAGCAATTTGTAACCGCCAAAATCAACACCTATGGCGCCAGCGTAGTCACCATCCGGAAGATGCCGGAAACCTTCATGACTGTGGACGAGTATCTGGAGTTCCAGAAGCGGAGAGATGTTACGTACGACGACTACAGGGCCGTTCTCTCTGAATGTAAGTCCTGCCTGTCCGTCGGCGCAGATCGCGCCACCGTCGGCAGAATCGTCTACCAGACCCGCTCCTCCACTGACACCAACATCCGCGGCATTACCTGGACCATGCCCGCACTGTCGAATCTCAACATTGAAATCGGCCGATCCTTCACCGAGCTCGAGGACCAGCACAGCGCTCACGTCGCCATCGTAGGTGCCGACGTCGTCGACAATGTGCTCGGGCCCGGCGACCCGCTCGGCAAAGAGATTCGCGTTGATGGCGCTCCCTATACGGTGATTGGCGTTGCCGAAAGCCAGGGAAAAATGATGGGTTCCAGCATGGACAATTGGGTTGGAATTCCTCTCACCGCTTTTCTCCAATCCCACGGCTCGCACGCCACCATGGACATTTACGTCGATGCTGGAAGCGGCCCCGATGCCATGGATATTGTTTCCGGCGAATTGCGCACCATCATGCGCATCCGTCGCCACCTCGCACCCGGTGTTCCGGATAGCTTCTCCATCGATTCAAGTTCAACTTTCGGGGATATGCTCGGCAAGATTCTTGATAACTTCGGAGCTGTGGTCGTGGCCATTGCCGGCATCTCTCTGGTCATCGGCGGCATCGTCATCATGAACATCATGCTCGTCTCCGTCACCGAGCGCACCCGCGAAATCGGCGTACGCAAGGCGCTTGGCGCGCGCCGCAAAGACATCCTGCTCCAATTCCTGATCGAGTCCGCGACCATGTCCCTCGCGGGCGGCATCATCGGCGTCGTTGCGGGCATCGGTGTGGCGAAAGTTATTACCGTGCTGATCGCCTTCCCCTCGGAAGTGGCAGTCTGGTCTATCCTGGTAGGCTTGTTCGTCGCCACCGCGGTCGGTCTATTCTTCGGCGTCTACCCCGCCCACAAAGCTTCTCAACTCGATCCCATCACTGCGCTGCGCGCGGAGCTTTAATCATGCGACTGACAGATTCGCGAGAATCCGTGCACATGGCACTCGAAACTCTTCGCAAAAACAAGTTGCGCTCCGGCCTCACCGTTCTCGGCATCTCCATCGGCATCGCCACGGTAATCCTGATCTCATCGGCCATCAACGGACTCAACAGCAATATCGATCAATTCGTGAAAACCCTCGGAACCAATGATCTCTGGGTCTTTCGCTTCGATCCCTGGGGTCACCGTCTCACCACCGAGGAACTCAATCGCAAACAGCTCACCTATGACGACGGCGTAGCCATGCGTGCCCTCCCGCACGTCGTTGCCGTTGATCCAGCCGTCACCTATCAGAACTTCCAACTCGGCATTGGCAATGTCTCTCTTAAAGCCGGTACCCACAAGGTACAGAACACCATCATTTATGGCGACACGTCCGAGGTAAAAAAGACCAACGACATCGAGCTCATCGAAGGCCGCATGTGGACTGAGATAGAAGAGCAGCGCAACGCCAGCGTAGTTGTGCTCGGCCATGACGCCGCGGAAGACCTTTTCCCGGACGGATCCCCAATCGGTAAAGATGTCGAAAGCGGAGGCGATGTCTTTACCGTCATCGGCGTGCTTGACAAACAGCCGCAGCCTTTCGGAACCGGACGCAACACGCAAGATAACTCAGCCTACTTCCCGCTCGGCGCCTTTCACAAAATACATCCGGAGATCAAAGACTTCTGGATCACTGTCAAGTACGACGATCCCACGAACAAGGAACTGGTGACCGAAGAGATTCGAGAGCTTCTCCGCGTCCGCCGCGGCGTGCGCATCCAGCAGGATGACAACTTCGCCGTCTTCGGTCCCGACACGCTCACCCGCCTCTGGAACTCACTCACCGGCGGCCTCTTTCTGTTCATGGTGGCTGTCTCTTCGGTTGGCCTCATGGTCGGCGGCGTCGGTGTCATGAACATCATGTTGGTCTCTGTCACTGAACGCACCCGCGAGATCGGCATCCGCAAGGCCATTGGCGCCACCAAACGCAACATCCTTCTCCAATTTACGCTCGAAGCTGTCACTCTTTGCGCCGTCGGCGGCATGTTGGGCATCCTGGCTGGATCGCTGTTCACGCTTATCCTGCACTACGCCGTCTCGTTCCTGCACGCGGCTCTTTCACCCACCTGGGTCCTTATCTCTTTCGCCGTCTCCTGCGTCATCGGCCTCGTCTTCGGCATCTATCCTGCGTGGAAAGCCGCCTCTCTCGACCCGATTGAAGCGCTGCGCTACGAGTGAGCCAGTTCGTAGTTCTCGGAGGGAGCAGGGGCCTTCAGGCCCCTGAAGAATAGCCGGCGTCAGAAAGTGGCCTTTAGGCCCGGATTGCTGCGGTGAGGAGCGAAACCTGCCCTGAGCAAAATCGAAGGGGAACTGCGGCTGTCTTTACCGACGTCATACCTATCAGCAAAGTGGCCGTTCACATGATCGGGCGGATATGAGAGCTTGAGACGAAGAGACACAAATGAATCCCGACACCTCCAGTCGCGCCACGCCGGACCTTCCCGACGAACTCACCGGCCCATTGCCAAGAAGCGTGCTTATGTCCGACGGCGATGCGCGCTACCTGCTACTCATCGTTTTGCTATTTTTCGTCGGCGGCTCGATTACCCTCGGCTGGGAATGCTTCTCCGATATCCGGCAATTCCAGCAGCGAGCTTTTCTGCGCAGCAATGGCCATGGGGCCGTGGGAGTGGTGACAGGGCTCTCATTTGGGCGTTATACGCCGATGACCGTCCATTACAGATTTGCCATTGGTGGGGTCACTTATTACGGCAAGGCTAAGAGACCGCAGGGCCTGGGATCGTGGACGGGCCTCGACGTGTCGGATAACATCCTCGTCCGATTCCTACCTTCCAACCCCACGATCAATCACCCAGATGCGTAGGAGTGGTCGCCGCTCATAGGACTCGATTACACCGCATTCGAGGTTTTCCTTTGGGTCATAGGTTCCCTCGCACTGTTCTTTTTGCTTCGGGATCGAAAGCTGGCGCGCGAAGGGAAAGCAGGAGCAGCAATGGTTACCAGCTGCACACCTAAGGATCGTGCATACCGAGTGGACTATGAATTCCGCACAGAAGGGGGCACATTGATCAACGGGCACATCGATTCCAAGGACTCGTACGAAACAGGCACACGCATCTGGATCCTCTACCTGCCCCAGCGGCCACAGAGAAATCATCGCTACCCCTTGGATTTCTTCGAAGTCGCCGGATGAGGTTTCCTCTCTCCTCGGTTTCACTACGAACTCGCAGCTGTGACCTGCGCCCTACTCCTGCTTCGCCAATTCCGGCATACAATACCTGTCAGCTCTTGAGAGGCCTGAAGCATGGTCAAAGGCCAAACACGCGAAGCCGTCGTCCTGGCATTTGAAACCCTCCATGCCAACAAGCTGCGCTCCGGCCTCACCGTTCTTGGCATTGTCATCGGCGTCTCCACCGTCATCGCCGTCTCCTCGGTCATCAACGGCCTGAATCGCCGCGTCTCCGAGTGGATCACTTCCTTCGGCACCAATGTGATCTGGGTTTTTCACATGCCCATGATCGGCGTGAACCCCACAACCGAGATGCTCACCCGCAAGAGGCTCACGCTCGACGACGCACTTGCCCTGCGCGCGCTGCCTCATGTGCTCGGCTCCGATGCCGAACAACGGCACGTCAATGAGACCTTCCGTGTCGGTGATGTCGACGTGAAGTACAACGGCAAAAAGGTCTCGGGCGCGTTTTTGTTCGGTTCCACCGCACAAATTGAGATCGTCTCTGACCTCGCCACCGCCTCGGGGCGCTTCTGGACCGACGACGAAGACGCTCGCCATGCACATGTGTGCCTGCTCGGCTACGACACTGCCCAGATGCTGTTCCAGGACGCTGACCCGATCGGCAAAGACGTGAACGTCGCCACCGGCCTCTATACCGTGATCGGCATCGTGGACAAGCGCAAACAACCCTTCGGCTCCGGCAAGAACCCCGCCGACAACGGCGTCTATTTCCCGCTGGGGGCATTTCACAATCTGTATCCCGGCATCAGGGACACATTCATTGCCATCCGCTACGACGATCAGAGAAACAAGTCTCTCGTCGAGGAAGAGGTGCGGGAGATGCTGCGCATCCGCCGCAAGGTGCGCGTCGACCTGCCTGACAACTTCGAAATGATGGGGCCCGACTCGCTCTCCAAACTTTGGGGCCAGCTCACTGGCGGCCTCGTGCTCTTCATGGTGGCCGTGTCTTCGGTCGGCCTCATGGTCGGCGGCGTCGGCGTCATGAACATCATGCTCGTCTCCGTCACCGAACGCACCCGCGAGATCGGCATCCGCAAAGCGGTCGGCGCCACCCGGCGAGCCGTCCTGCTCCAATTCACCACCGAAGCCATCACACTCTGCGCTGTCGGCGGCCTCATCGGCATTCTCGCCGGCGCAATCATCACCGGAATCGTCTACATGCTCCCCATCGGCCTGCCGGCGACCCTCTCCACGCTCTGGGTTCTCGCTGGCTTCTCGGTCTCCTGTGTCATCGGTCTCATCTTCGGCATCTACCCCGCGTGGAAGGCCTCGCAGCTCGACCCCATCGAAGCCCTCCGCTACGAGTGAAGTCTTTAGTGAAGTTGGGTGAAGAAGAACCCGTGCGCCTTTGCGTTCGAGTGGCACTGAAAGCACGAGGTCCCTGAGTCATTCAACGCATTCTGCGCCTCGTCCTTGCCCCAGAACCGCTCAAACCGCCAACCGCCCGTGCTCGCGTAGTGGATTGAATCCTTGATCATCACATCCACTCGTTTGCGATAACCTTCGAGAATCAGGCCGTTCTTTTGTTGCGCTTCGCGCAGTTCGTAGACGATCGTTGACCCATCGGCAAACTCCCCGGAAGCGTAGCCATCCACCGCCTTCGCGTTCGCAAAGACATGGTGCATCCCCTCTTCGCTCTTGAGCTGCGGGTTGGTGTCAGGCAGAATGACTCCCATCCCCACATACACCCAGCGCCGAAATCCATCGGGGTATTGCACTGCTTCAGCTGCGTAGAGGATACCCCGTGAGGCGGCCACCAAAGAGAGCAGTGCTCAGGCGCTCCGGTGGAGGTAAGTATGCTTGGTCATGAGAGGAGCCTCGTCCGCTGTTGCGTGATGCCACAACTAACGTCGCGCACTCGATTTGTTCCGACTGGCTCCATCCTTCCCGTGATCGCGAATCGTTCCAAGCAAAAAGTTCCGGATCGGTGGGAATTGCCGTCAAGACGGTTGCTATTCCTCTGTTTCACTCCACAATTCTCGCTGTTGGCCGCTCCCTGATTTGTGGTGCGCCATCCGCTAAACTGGCTTCAGCATGCCGCACGCTCTGGCCTTAGCCGTGGAGATCGCGACCTCGGCGCTCGCCGTGGCCGGCATGGGCTACTTTCTCGCCGCCATCCTCGCCGCGCGCATCTTCCTTGTCCAACGCAGCCGGCTCCTCGTTCCCTTCGCTCCCAACGTCAGCATTCTTAAATCGCTGAAGGGCGTCGACCCCGGGATGCTCGACGCCTTTCGCACCCACTGCCGCCAGAACTACGCTGGCGCCTACGAACTCCTCTTCGGCGTCTCCTCGCCCACCGATCCCGCCGCAGCCATCGTCGAGCAGCTGCAACGCGAGTTCCCGCAGCGCACGATTCGTCTGATTGAATGTCCCGAGCGCCTCGGCGCCAACGGCAAAGTCAGCACGCTTGCGCAACTCGTTCCCCACGCGCATCATGAGTTCCTCCTCATCAGTGACTCTGACATCTCTGTCTCACCGCACTATCTCGAACGCGTCATGATCGCGTTCTCGCATCCTCGCCTCACGCAGGCACCCGACGCGCTCATCGGCCTCGTCACCGCTCTCTATCGCGGCCGCGCCCACGGCACTCTCCCATCGCGCCTTGAATCCCTTGGCATTGCCACCGACTTTCAGCCCAGCGTGCTGTTGTCGAAATGGCTCGAAGGCGGCATCCGCTACGGCCTCGGTTCCACGCTCGCCGTGCGCCGCGAAGCCCTCGACCGCATCGGCGGATTCACCGCGCTGGTCAACCATCTTGCCGACGACTACGAGCTGGGTGCGCGCATTGCCCAGGCCGGCTACACCGTCGCCCTCAGCGGTGAAGTCGTTGAGACCAGCACACCCCCGTATACCTGGCAGGGATTCATCGATCATCAGCTCCGCTGGCTGCGCACCGTGCGCGACGCTCGTCCCGGGGGCTACGCCGGCCTCATCTTCACCCATGGCCTCGCATGGGCCGTGTTGAATATCATCGCCAGCGGCTTCGGCCCTCTCAGTCTCTGGTTGCTCGGTCTGAGCTTCTTTCTGCGCCTCACCCTCGCCATGATGGCTGGCGCCAAGGTCCTGGGCGATCACGAAGTGTTGCCCAACCTCTGGCTGCTGCCTCTGCGTGATCTCGTCGCCCTCGGCCTCTGGGCAGCAGGCTTCGCTTCCAACACCATCGTCTGGCGCGGCGAGCGCTTCACCGTTCGCAACGGCGTCCTGCACAAACCCTGCCCGCCTCTGTCCTAACCATTCGTCACAAACCGGCCGCTTCATGCATTCCCGGCTGCATTCCGCAACAGATTCACAGAACGTCGCTATCACCCCCTCCGAGCGGTCTGCTAGATTCGCCTCACGCGGTTCGCTCGCGATCCTTCTCGCCTTCCCAATCCGGCGAATGGCCTCGAGCCGCGCAAGGAGAAAGTTCATGTCGTACGCCGTTCGTTTCTTTGCCTGTTGTCTGCTTGCTGCCTCCTCCACCTTCGCTCTCGCGCAGGCCACACCTCCCGCCAAGCCACCCGTCGGCTCCGCTGTCCCACCCGCACAGGTTTACGGTCATCTCCTCACATTGCTGGAGTCGGAATTCGTCGGCGCGGCAGAAGCCATGCCCGAAGACAAATATGACTTCGCGCCCCCAGCGACCATGGGAGAATTCAAAGGCGTCCGCACTTTCGCCGACCAGGTCAAGCACGTCACCGAAGCCAACTACTACTTCTTTGGCTCGCTGTCTGAGGCCGACTTGAAAGCCAAGGGTGACGCCCTCAAGCAACTCAAGTCCAAAACTGAGATCGTGCAGGCGCTCAAAGACTCCTTCACCTTGGCGCACACCTATGTCGATGGCATCACGCCGGAGAACGCCTTCATCCAGACCAGCAACAACACCCGCGGCGGTCAGGCAGCTTTCGGCATCGCCCACTTCATGGATCACTACGGCCAGATGGTCGAGTATCTGCGCATGAACGGCATCATTCCGCCCGCAAGCCGCGGCGGCATGTAGCCGCGTTGCGTTCCAGCGAAGCGATCGGGGCTTGACCCGAAAATCCGGGCTCAGCCCTGATCGCTAACCACTGTGAACTGCTTCTTCATTGCGCCCGAATCGCCGTCACCGGGTCGACATGCACAGCCCTCCGTGCCGGCGGGCAGCAGGCCAGAACCGAGATCCCGGCCAGCAACGCCGTCACGCACACGGCGGTCCAGGGATCGGTCGCCGACACACCATACAGAAGCCCTCGCATGAAGCACGTGAGCATGTACCCCAGAGCGAGCCCCAGCACCAGACCCGCCGCGGTGAGAACAATCCCCTGACGTAGCACCAACCGCAGCACATCTGCGCGTGCTGCGCCCAGCGCCACCCGAATCCCGATCTCGTGCGTGCGCAGCTCGGTGCGATAGGCCACCACACCGTAGATGCCGGAAGCCGCCAGAATCAGCGCAACCACCGCGAACATC
>Ga0181526_10001086_pt1 | contig 26880 bp, 26 predicted proteins | sample PEATcosm2014_Bin_35_FD_119750 | JGI IMG/M metagenome (GOLD analysis project Ga0181526, IMG submission 119750) | Peatland microbial communities from MTU Mesocosm Facility, Houghton, MI, USA - PEATcosm2014_Bin06_30_metaG | ecosystem: Environmental > Terrestrial > Soil > Wetlands > Peat | place...
CGTCCACCACGAGCCAGATCCCGCGCGCCTTGCAGAGCTTCGAGACCTCCTCGATAGGCGCACGGAAGCCGTGATAGCAGTTGACAAGGCTCATGCACACGACCCGCGTGCGCTCGGACAGGACGGCTTCGACGTCGGCGACCTCGAAGCGGAAACGCCCGTCGTCGTGCACGAATCGGGCCACGACGCCGCGCCCCTCGAGGGCGAGCCAGGGGTAGACGCCGCTCGGGAACTCCTGGTCGTAGAGGACGACCTCGTCGCCGGGCCGCCAGTCGAGACCGAGCGACACGAGGCTGAGTCCTTCCCCGGTGCTGTGGAGGAGGGCGACGTCGTCGGCGTCGCACCCGATGAGGGCACCCACCTTGGCGCGGACCTGCGCCGCCCCTTCCCACCAGTGCCCGACGCCTTTGGCCCCACCGCCGGCCATCATATCTTCGAGGAAGGCGGACTGCGCCCGCAGGTTGCAGGCCGGCAGGGGGCCATAGGTGGCGGTGTTGAACCACACCTTGTGTTGGGTGACGAGGAACTCCTCGCGGCGCAGCGACGCCAGCGCCTCGTCGGGGCGCACGAGATCGCTCACTCGCCGGCCCCGGCCTCAACCTCGCCGATGGCGCGCTCCGTGGCGATCGTCTGGTCGATGACGCCCTTGCCGGCCAGCTGCCCGTGGGCGAGGGCGGCGCCGGCGATACCCCGCTTGAGGCGGGAGCGCAGACCGCCGAAGTACCAGACGATGGGAACGATCTGGGCTCCGAAGGCGATCTCGGCGGCCGAGTGGAAGATCTGCGGGAGCGTGAAGTCGCAGATGAGGAAGATCTCCCACGCCATCGACACGACGATGAGGGGTATCGCCCAGCGCCCGAGGTCGAAGCCCTTCGATGGGGCGATCTTGTTTCGGCGCGCCCCGTAAGCGCCCACGATCGCCAGGTAGACGAAGCTGGCGAAGATGGGGGTGGCGCCGATGAGGTTGATGTAGGCGTTGCCGTTCTTGGCGGCAAAGACCATGACGGCGATGTAGAGCACGGTCGTGAGCACGAGGGCGGCGATCGGCGTGCGCGTCTTCTTGTGGACGCCGCCGAACAGCTTGGAGCCCGGGAACATGTTGTCCCTCGAGAGCGAGAAGATCAGCCGGCCGATGGCGGCGATCTGCACCACCATGAGGGCGAAGACCGAGTACACGACGGTCACGAGGAAGACGCGCGAGAAGACTGAGCCGAACCAGTACGTTGCGATGTAGGCGATGGGCGTGCTGCTGGCGGCCGCCTGCTGAAGGTTCGGGATCCCGAGGGCGAAGAAGATGAGGGTGATCATCCCGAGGACGCCCGAGATGACGACGGCCCAGATGATCGCCTTGGCGACGGTGCGCTGCACGCCGATGGCCTCTTCCCCGAGGTCGGCGCAGGCCTCGAAACCTCCGATCGTGAAGGCTCCCATCAGGAGCGCCAACCCCGCGGCGTACCAGGGTGCCTGCCCGTTGAGGGGGCCGTGCTGGAAGATGAAGCTGGCGGGATGGATGTGGGGTGTCTTCACGAGGAAGGCGATGACGACGAGGACGCCGAGCACGAAGGTCCCGAGAATCTCGGTGACGACCGAGAGGTTGTTGATCTTGGCGGCGAGCACGACACCGATGATGTTGACGAGCCCTGCGAGGACGAGGACGATGACCGAGATCGTGATCATGAGGGACAGGTTGCCGGTGTTGAGGCCGAGCACGGTGCCGATCATGGGGGAGAGCAGGAAGAGCGTCTCACCGCCGCTGGCGAGGGTGAAGCACGCCAGCAGGTTGAAGGCGACGAACCAGCCGAAACCCGGCCCGACGAGCCGGCCGCCCCACTGGTAGGAGTAGCCGGCCAAGGGGATTCTCGAGGCCAGCTCGGCGAGCACGAAGGCGAGCACGAGTGCGCCGCCGAAGGCGACCGGCCACAGCCAGATCGATGCTGCGCCGAAATGGGAGATGGCGAACTGGAAGTTCGTGAAGATGCCCGTCGTCAAGGAGATGACGGAGAACGAGATGGCGAACATGGAGAACATCTTCAAGGAGCGATGCAGCTCCTGTTTGTAGCCGAACTTGCTCAGCAGCTCTTCGTCGCCCGTCGTCGAAACCTGTGTCTTGTCTCTGATGCCCATCAGTTCCCCTCCTTGTCTCAACTGATCTCTTGTTTCGAAAAGCGAGAATGCGGCGTGGGCTCCGTCTCCCCGGAGCGCACCCGGTTTCCGGCAAACAGCCGGCACTATGTCGTCGACCGGCTGCTCCACCTCCTCGTGGCTGAGCGCGCCACCCGCTCGGGCACGACCGGGAAGCCGTTGCCCGGCCGCGTCGGCACCTCGATGCAGCCGTCGTTGCCGACCTCGAAGGTGGGCTCGACGAGATCCTCCGTGTAGAAGATGCGAGTGGGCGACATGTCCGCGTGCAGCGTGAAGCCGGGCAGCGACGCCAGGGCGAGATTGAAGCCGCGCCCGATACCGGTCTCGAGCATGCCGCCACACCAGGTGGGCACTCCGCTCTGCACGCAGAGGTCGTGCACCGCCACGCTCGTCAGGAGGCCGCCGAGCCTCGGCGGTTTGATGTTGACGATCCGTCCCGCCTTCAGGTGAAGCGCCGTGCGCGTGACGTTCAGGCTGGAGGCACTCTCGTCGAGGCACAGCGCCGTCTCGAGGCGCGCCTGCAGCATCGACATCTCGACGAGGGCATCTCCCGGCAGCGGCTGCTCGATCATGAGCAGCTCAAGCTCGTCGAGCTCGTCCCAGGGTCCTGTCTCGAGGCGGTAGCCGCAGTTGCCGTCGACCGACAGCGGCAGCGCCGGGAAGGCTGCCTTGACGGCGGCGGCCGGCGACACGTCCCAGCCGGGGGCGATCTTCAACTTGATGCGGCCGAAGCCCTCCTGCACGCGCTCGGCGACTTCGTCCAGCAGCAGCTCGACGGTGTCGTGGATGGGCAGGCTCTCGCCGACGGGAATCCCCTCCCGCACACCGCCCCAGAGGCGGGCGAGGGGAACTGCCAGCCGCTCTGAGGCGATCGCCCAGACGGCGGATTCGACGGCACACTTGGCGTAGTTCTGGCCGAGGAAGCCGGCCCAGGAGGCCGCCAGCTCGGCCGGGCCGGCGAAACTGCCGCCCACGACGGCGGGCAGGATGAGGTCGACGAGCGCAGACCAGGTGCTCTCGGCCGTGTCGACGCCGAAGAAGGGCCGCTCGAACACGGGTGCCTCGCCCCACCCCGTGACGCCGTCGGCATCCTCGAGGCGCACGATGATGACGCGCTTTCTCGGTGCCGAGGCGCCGTAGGCGGACCGGAAGCTGCGGCGCAGCGACAGCGCCACCATGAAGACGTCTGCCCGCTGCAGACGGACGGGCACCTCGAGCTCGCGCAGGCGATCGAGACGGGCCGCGCCCAGGCGGTCCGGCCCCACGAGTGCAGAGGTCGCCACGCACATCAGAGCATCTCCCGGTACTCGGCGACTTCCCAGTCGCTCACGTGGTTGAGGTACCGCTGCCAGTCGAAACGCAACAGTTCGGTGTAGGTGCGTGCGAAGGTCGCGCCGAGGGCCTCCGAGAGCGCTTCGTCTCCCGAGAGGGCGTCGAGGGCCTCGACGAGGCAGCCGGGGAGGCGCTCGTAGCGGATGTCGTCGAAGAGGTTGCCTTCGGCGGGCTCGCCCGGTTCGAGCCGGCGGCGAACGCCGTCGACGCCGGCGGCCACCATGGCGGAGGCGAGCAGGTAGGGGTTGGCGTCGGAGCTCCCGAGGCGGTTCTCGATGCGCGAGTCGGCACCTGCTGGGAGGTAGCGCAGGAGCGCCGTGCGGTTCTGTACGCCCCAGCAGATCTGGATGGGGGCCCACGTGCCTCGCTGGTAGCGCTTGTAGGCCGTGACGGTGGGCGCTGCCAGGGCCGTCATGGCAGCGGCATGAACGATCTGGCCGCCGATGTAGTGCCGTCCCGTCTCGAGCGGCCGCTCCGGTGCATCCGGGTCGTAGAACAGGTTGGCGCCGTCGACGCCGAGGAGCGATTGGTGCAAGTGGTAGCCGCTCGGCGGCGTCTCGGACCGGTTCGTCGGCTTCGCCATGAACGTCGCCTCCAGCCCGAGCGATCGAGCCACCTCCTTGATGGCGATCTTCAAGGCGACGAGCTGGTCGATGGCGGCGACGCCGGTGGCGGGCTCGAGGTTGACCTCGAACTGTCCCGCCCCGTGCTCACTGAAGATCTCGTAGAGGCGGATCCCCATCGTCGTAGCCGTGCTCTGCAAGGTGTCGACGAACTCCTGCGCCAGCCCGAGGGCGTTGACGGAGAACCACGACTGTTCGCCGAAGATCGTCTCGAAGCCGTCGCCACCGCCTTGTGGGCGAAAGACGTAGAACTCGAGCTCGTTGCCGAACACCGGCTCGATCCGCAGGGCGCGGGCGTCTTCCAGCACGCGGCGGAAGACCGATCGCGGCGTCGCCACGACGTTGCCCTCCTCGTCGTACAGGTCGGTCAGCACGTGCGCCGTCGCCGGCGTCCAGGGCAGCACGGCAAAGGTGGAGGGGTCGAGCCGTAGGACACCGTTGCGGTAGCCGATGTCCTCGCTGTAGGCGCGCTCGCCGGGCGAATGGCGTTCCCAAAGGTTGCAGGCAAGCAACGGGATGGCGAAGGGGTGACCGTCGGCGAGGGCTCGCTCGAAACGCTCGACCGGAACGACCTTTCCCCGCGGCACGCCGTACAGGTCGGTCACGACGAGGCGGACGTTGCGGATCGCCTCGTCCCTCACGCGCTTGAGGAGCTCGGCTCGCATGGCGGCGTCGTCGTCCTCCCCGACCTCGCTCTTGAGCTCCATCTCCCCCCTCCTGTCACTCGGTCAGCGCCGTCTCGCTCCGCCCACCCGGGCCGGAGAGAGCCGTCACGTCGTTGTCTGTGGGCCTGCCTTCGCCTTCGGCCTCGCTGTTGTCTTCGCCGGCCGTCTGGCGCCTTTGCCGGCCGTTCGGGGTGATCTCGCCACCTGGTTCTCACCTGTCGCCGTTCGGCTCTCGAGTGCGGCTTCGACGGCGTGCGCCGTGACGCCGATGTGAGCGCGCATGGCCGCCTCCGCCCCGGCGCCGTCGCCGGCGCGCAAGCAAGCGATGAGCCGTCCGTGGCACTCGACGGAATCGTTTCGTCGATCGACGGACGGGTCGAGCAGATCCAGGCCCGGTGCCAGCCAGACCCGGATGTCCCGTACGGCATCGATGAGGTACTGGTTGCGGCAGGCCGCCGCGATGGCCTTATGGATGGCGACGTCGATAGCCCGGAAGCGTCCGCGTGGCACCGACGGCCAGTGGCGCTCCTCCTCGTGCAGCCGATCGAGCATCGCCAGCTCCACGGGCTCGATGCGGACAGCCGCCAGCGAGGCCACGAGGGGCTCCACGGCGGCGCGGAATTCGAAGAGCTGCCGCAGGTCCTCCGCCCGTCCCCGCAGCCGGTCCGCAGCCAGATCGAGGCCCGGATCGAGGACGAGCGCCCCGCCGTAACGACCCCGCTGCATGCGGACGTACTTGTGGTCCTCGAGCCAGCGCAGTCCCTCTCGCACGGCCATGCGGTTGACACCCAGCTGCTCGCACAGCTCCGCCTCGGAAGGCAGGCGCTCGTCGGGCAGGTACTCGTGCAGCCTGATGGCCTGCAGCAACAGGGAGGCGACCTGCTCGCCGAGGCGTTGCCGGGTGGGCTGCGCCCCGCCCACGACCGTCCGGTCGGCCGCCAGCTCCCTCACCTCGCCGCTCCCCGCCGCCGTGCCGTGGCCGACCTCACAACGTGCCCGACCCTTCGACGGCACGTCGCTCCGTGGCCCGTGGGAAGACGAGCTCGAACAACGAGTCGTCGGCCGAGTGGAGCTCGGTCGCCGCCACCATCGTGTCGCCGTCGCGGAAGGTCCACAGGCGGTTGCCGTCGTAGCTGCTGTAGAGGGCGACCTGCCCGTCGCCGTCCAAGGCGGCCAGGTTGGCGCGTCCACCCAGCTTGGAGTGCACCGTCTCGAGGGCCTCGGCCATCGGTGCCCCGGCGGCAAGGAGGTCCTGGAACATGACGAAACCCACCTCGCTGTCGGCGGCGCCCGAGAGCCGGTCGGCGTAGGTCGGGCGGTACTCGTCCTCCTCGATGAAGCGACCGTTATGAGCAAAGGCGAGCGTCTCGGCGTCGTCGAGGAACGGTTGGGTGTCAGCCATCTGGATCGTGGAGAGCTTGCTCGGCCGTCGGAAGTGCACGAGGAAATGCGTCGATCGGACGGAGGCGAGGCGTTGTGCCACCTCCGGCTCGTTGCTGAGCCTGCCGACGGAGCGGTAGCGCTCCACCCGACCGCCGTCGAGCCAGGCGACGCCCCACCCGAAGTTGGCCGACCCGTAGTACTCCATGGCCCGCGCCGAGTCCACGACCGTCGAGAACGTCATCGGAGTTGCGCTCGTCACGACCAGGATCTCGCACACGCTTGGCCTTCCCCCTCGTCTCTATCGGTCGCTCACGTAGACGTTCTTGACCTCGGTGAAGTCGTAGAGGCCTTCGAGGCCCTGCTCCTTGCCGAGGCCGCTCTGCCCGTAACCCCCGAAGGGGGCCTGGATGTAGGAGCTGGAGTCCGAGTTGACGCTCAACAGCCCGGAGCGGATCTCGCGGGCGACTCGGATCGCGCGGCCGATGTCGCGGGTCCAGAGCGATCCGCTGAGGCCGTAGCGCGTGGCGTTGGCGAGGGCGACCGCCTCGGCTTCCTCGTCGAAGCACAGCACCGTGGCGACCGGCCCGAAGACCTCCTCAGTGGCGATCTCGCTCTCCGGCTTGGCATCGATGACGACGGTGGGGGAGATGGCGTTGCCGGCCTCCAGGCCAGTCATGCGCACGACCTCGCCGCCGCAGACGAGCTCGGCCCCGTCCGTCGTAGCCCGCTCGAGAAACCCGAGCACGCGGTCTCGCTGCTCGGCCGAGATCAGGCTGCCGAGCTTGATGGCCGGGTCGAGCGGGTCCCCCTGCGGCACCTGCGCTGCCTCCTTGGCGAGCAGGTCGACGAACTCCTCAAAGATGGGGCGCTGCACGATCATGCGGCTACGGGAGCAGCAGTCCTGGCCGGAGTTCGCAAAGACGGCCGCCACGGCGGATCGCGCCACCTCGGCGACGGGGGCGTCGGAGAAGACCACGTTCGGCGACTTGCCCCCGAGCTCGAGACTGACGCGCTTGATGCCGGGCGCCGCTCTCGTGAGGATGTCGGTCCCCGTCGCCGTACTGCCCGTGAAGCTGATCTTGGCGACGTCGGGGTGCGACACGAGCTCCTGGCCGAGCTGGCGGGTCGAGCCCGTGACGACGTTGACGACACCGGGTGGCACGCCGGCCTCGGCGCAGATGCGGGCGAGGGCCAGGGCGGTGAGCGGTGTTGGCGGTGCTGGCTTGAGCACGACCGAGTTGCCGGCGGCCAGTGCCGGCGCCGTCTTCTTGGCGGCGATGGCGATGGGCCCGTTCCAAGGCACGATGAGGGCGCAAACGCCGATGGGCTCGCGAAGGGTGAAGTCGAGGCCGGTGGCGTTTACGGGGATGGTTTGGCCGGTCATGTGGTTGACGGCGGCGCCATAGAAGCGGAAGTAGCGGGCGGCGGCGCCTACCTCGGCGCGGCAGTCGCCGATGGGCTTGCCCGAGCAGACAGACTCGGTGAGGGCGAGCTCATCGAGGCATGACTCGATGGCGGCCGCCACCTTGAGAAGGATCTCGCCGCGACGCGGCGCCGGCAGGTGACGCCAGCGGCCGTCCAGGAAGGATCCTCGAGCGCTGGCGACGGCGGCCGAGACGTCCGAGGCGGCCGCCTCGGCGACATCGGCGACGAGAGAGCCGTTTGCCGGGTTCCGGACTGAGTACGTGTCGCCGCTGCCGGCGGCGACCTCTGCGCCGTCGATCCAGAGCCGGGCGTGCACGATTGTGCGCGGCGGGGCCGCCGTCACGCCGCTCATACGGCCGTGTACCCCCCGTCGACGACGAAGAAGGCGCCCGTGATCCAGCTCGAGTCGTCGGAGGCGAGGAAGAGGGCCATCTTGGCGACGTCCTCCGGTTGCCCCCATCGCCCGAGGGGGACGTGCGACTCGACGGCTCGCTCGTACTCGGGCGTGAATGGCCCGGCCAGCGGTGTCTTGATGGCACCGGGGAAGATGCAGTTGCAGCGGATCTGGTACTTGGCGTGCTCCACCGCCAGTGTGCGCGTCATCGCCACGACACCTCCTTTGGCGGCGGTGTAGGCGTCGGAGGCGCCCGAGCCGACACGGAGGGCCGCGATGCTCGAGACGTTGATGATGGAGCCCTTGCCCACCTTTTGCATCTCGGGGATGGCGTATTTGCAGCCGAGGTAGGTGCCCTTCAGGTTGACCTCGAGGGTGCGGTCCCAGATGTTCTCCTCCAGCAGGGGGGAGGGAGCGTCGGTGATGCCCGGCCGGTAGTTGCCTTGGGCGGAGAACCAGAGCCCGGCGTTGTTGTAGAGGATGTCGAGACGCCCGAACTCGGTCACGGCCGTCTGCACGGTCGCCTGTACCTGCTTGGAGTCCGAGACGTCACACGGTGCGAACACGGCGCTGGCACCGGTGACCGTCAGTTCCTTGGTGACCTCCTCGCCCGTCTCGGCGTTGACGTCGGCCACCACGACGGCGGCGCCCTCGGAGGTGAACAGCCGAGCCGCCGCCGCCCCCTGGCCGCTGCCCGCTCCGGTGATGATGGCGACGAGCCCGTCAAGCTTTCCCACTGAGAAGACCCTCCCGAGGTCAGAGCCGAATGGAACAGCCGGCTCGTCTGGTATCCGAGTAGGTACCAGCGAGCAGGCGACGACGTAGGTACCGGGCGACTGGCGGCGACATCGGCGCGAGGCGCACCGTCAAGCCCGCCGATGGCGTGCCCAACCGTGGTCCCCCTTCCTGTCCCGTCAACTCAATACAGCTAAACATATGCAGGTTTAACTAGTTTTGCGGATTGTAATCAGCCGCCCGCCCCGTTTGCAACGGGCAAATGTCTCGGGTGGTCGCTCAGGCGGGGCGCCACCGGTCGGAGCCGTGCCCCCAGTACTTATATCATGCGGCCGGTAAAAAATCATCACCTCGAGTCGGGTTTCTCCTCGCTGCGCCCTGGGATGATCCGGACAGGCGCCGGCGTCCCCACGAGCGGGGTTCCTTCGGGCGATTCCTCGCATTAGGCCGCTCGATCCAGCACGCCGTCGTTCTCGGCCGCTGCGTCCGCTTCGCCGCGCGGCGCCAGTCACCGGCTGGCTGTGTCTGGAAGGGATATCGGCGGATCGCGCGAGAACCTGGGCCGTATGGAGGAGCCGCCCGGAGGGCGCCGACGCCTCGGGAAGTGCTCGTGGCGGCGAGCCTCGCCTGCCGTTCGGCCGCGCCGGGCGCCTCTCGATGGCGGCGCCCGCCGTTACGCTCGCTTGGAAATGTCCGACCCGACGACCCTGGCATCGCGTTCCGTCGCCCGCCGGCGCCGGTCGGCCGGTCTCACCGCCTCCGTTCTCGCGGCCGTCGGATGGGGCTTCGGAGGGGTGTTCGCCACCTTGACGTTCGCCCCCGGGCTCGTGCTGACCTTCTACCGGGTGTGGTTGGGCGCTTGCCTTCTCGTGGTCGTGCTGTACGCCTCCGGACGGCGCTTGAGCTTAGGCACGCTGCGGGCGACGTGGCTCGGCGGCGTGCTGTTGGCGGGCGACATGTCGATGTTCTTCAGTGCCGTCAAGCTCACGAGCGTCGTGGACGCCACCGTCATTGGGGCAGCCCAGCCGGTGCTCGTGATCATTGCGGCGCGCCCCCTCTTCGGCGAACGGATCGGGCGGTGGGACCTGTGCTGGATCGTCGTCGCCCTCGGGGGCGTCGTGGCTGCCGTCCTCGGTCCCGGCGTGACGAACCACCACGAGGTCGTCGGCGACGTGCTGGCGGTGGGCGCCATGCTCTCGTGGTCCGCCTACTGGCTCGTCTCCAAGCACGCCCGGGCCGTGTCGGATGCTCTCGAGTACACCGCCGGTGTGACGATCGTGGCGGCCCTCACCATGGTGCCGATCGTCCTTCTGTCCGGGCAGAGCCTCGCTCGCGTGAAGGCGGCCGACTGGCTGTGGATCAGTCTGCTGGCGGTCGTGCCGGGAAGCGCCCATCTCATGATGAACTGGGCACACCGCTACGTCGATGCGTCCATCTCCTCGGTGATCGGCTCGAGCAACCCGATCGTGGCCGCGGCTGCCGCCCTCGTCATACTCGGACAGCCCCTCACGGCGATTCAGGTCGGCGGCGGCCTCGTCGGGCTCGTGGCCATCACCGTCGTCGCCAGGCGACATCGTCGGCCGGCGGAGGCGCCTGCCCGGCGGGGCGCAGGCGCCTCCGTGTCCTAGCGGACTTGCTCGTGAACGACTGTCTCGCGACCTTGCGAGTCGACCGATTGCTTGTCGTAGGTTGAGCGGCGACTGCCGCTGCGCGCTGTGGCGAAGAGTGCCGTCGAGATGACGAGGCCCGCCACCCCGGCGATCATCAAGACGATGCCCACCGTGCTGAGCTTGAAGCCGTGCGTCGGCACCGTGATCGCCCAGTACATGATTGCACCAGCGGCGATCGCCAGGATACTGAACGCGATGCCCGTGCCGTAGTTCGATCCATTCCTCATCGTGCCACACACCTTCTCTCTAGTTCCGGTAACTGTACTCCAGTTTAAAAAAACTAGCAATAAATTTCCAGAAAACGTGGTACGATACTCCAGTGATGGACGAATGGAGCTTCCTCACCAAACATGCTCGGGCACTGATCTGCATCGCCCAGGACCCCGGAGTGCGACTGCGCGACATCGCAGGCGAGCTCGGCGTCACCGAGCGCAGTGCCTACGGGATCGTCAACGACCTCACGGCGGCCGGGTACGTCGTCAAGGACAAGGACGGCCGCCGTAATCGCTACGAGATTCAGGCCCACCTACCGCTTAGGGACGCCATCGCGCGGGAGCGGACGATCGGCGAGGTCCTCGCGATCCTTGTCGACCCTCGCTCCGACGTTGCGACGACGCCTCGCCCTGCCGCGGCCGGAAGTGGCTCCACCGCCCCTGCTCGCCGCCCGAGGGCAACCCGAGGGGCGCATCGTGACTGACACAAGCACCGACACCACGGCCGTGGAGCGGGATGCTCAGCCTGAGGAACCTGACGTCGTCCGCACTGTCGCGGCTCCGCCCGAGGCGGTGACAGGACCGGCGACCACGAACGGCACCGCACCGGCGACCACGAACGGCACCGCCTCACCGGTGGTGTCACCGACGCGTATCTCGGCAACGTGGGTGGGCATCCTCGTCGGCGCCTCTGTGCTGACCCTGTTGCTGGTGTTCATCCTTCAGAACACGAAATCGGTCAAAGTCTCGTTCCTGAGCGCCAACGGGCACATCCCCCTCGGCGTGGCTCTCATCTTCGCGGCGCTCGGCGGCGTGCTTCTCGCCGCCGTGGCCGCCTCCCTGCGCATCCTGCAGGTACGCCGTCGGCTTGGCGGCGACTCAGGGTCATCGACTGCGCCACCGCCCGCCACTTCTGTGGGCGAGGAGCCGTGACAGCAGCGAACCGCCAGATTCGAACAGGCACAATTCACCACAACACGGCCGGTGAGAACCCGTCCAGAGGGCAGGAAGTCCAATGAACAGCAACCCCGTAGCGTTGCTCGGCAACCCGGCTGACCGCAGCACGCCGGCCGTACTCGACTGGCTGCGCCAATCAAAGCTCATGACGGTCGGCTGGCTGGCGGTCCGGGTCTGGGTCGGCATCATGTGGATGCAGGCCGGCTGGGCCAAGTTGTGGGGGGCGGAGAACCCGTTCTTCCTCCACCACAATGGAGCGGGTGTCGCCGGGTTTGCAGCCCACGGTGTTCCTGCCTACAGCTGGTGGGGCACCTTCCTGCACAGTTTCGTCGTCCCGAACGCTGGCTGGATCGGCATTCTCGTCGCCATCGGAGAGTTCGCCATCGGGACCGCCCTCGTGCTCGGCTTCTTCACCCGCACGGCGGCCCTCGCCAGCCTCCTGCTGCTGTTCACCTACGTCATGTCGGGCACGGCCAGCGTGTGCGGCTGGTACGCGCTCTTTGCCATCGTTGTTCTCTTCACCTGGAGATCCTCGAGCTGGATCGGGATGGACGGGCTATTCGCCGGCTACCGCCAGCGCCATCACGACCGCCGGCTGGCGTCGCAAAGCGCGGTTGTGATCGGCTCTCCTGAGCCCGCTGTTCAGCCCGCCGTCATCTAGCGGGTTCCGGCCTCGCTGACTCGAAGCCGATGCGGTCTGCGCTACGCAGGCCGCATCGGCGCGCTCCGGTTGCCCGACGCTGTCGAGCACCGGCGTCCAGTGTCCTCATCGACGGGCGTCGTAGCCGAGGGTGCCGCCGACGACCGTGGCTACGACCGGCACGTCGCGTATCTCGGAAGCCCTGACGTCGCGGGGATCTGCCCCGAGCACGACGAAGTCGGCCAGCTGCCCGAGGGCGAGCGACCCCCGGTCGCCCTCGGTCCGTTCGGCGAAGGCGGATCCGACCGAGTACGCCCTCATCGCCTGCTCCACACTGAGCGACTCATCCTCCGCGAATGCGGCCCCGCTCTCCGTACGCCGGTTCGCCATGTCGTGGATGCCGAGGAGGGGGCGGCCGTCCACGACGGGTCGGTCCGAGCTCCCCGGCAGGGTGACACCGGCATCGAGAAAGCTCGCCAGGCGATAGGCATGCCGTGCCCGCTCCTCGCCGAGGGCAGCCAGCATGCCGTCGCCGATCTCGCCGATGAAGCGTCCCTGCGGCACGGGGATCACGCCGAGCTCGGCGATGCGGGCGAGCGAGGCGGGCGGCGTCACGCCGCAGTGCTCGATGCGGTGGCGGTGGTCTGCCCGCGGGGCGCGGGCGAGGGCCTCGGCGTAGCAGTCGAGCACGAAGGAGACGGCGGCATCCCCGATGGCATGTGTCGCCACCTGCCAGCCCGCCAGGTGGGCACCGACGATGACCGAGCGCAGGTGTTCGGGGTCGGCTTGCGCATAACCGCTGTTGTCAGGGTCGTCCTCGAAGCCGTGCTCCATCCAGCAGGTGCGGCCGATGAGCGAACCATCCGAGAAGACCTTGACTGGCCCGAGGCGCAGCCATTCGTCGCCGAGGCCGGTGCGCAGCCCCGTCGCCAGGCCGAGGGCTGAGCGCATGTCGTCGTCCTCGTGTCCGGCGACGGCCGCCAGCACATCGGAGGACGGCATGACGGTCGACCGCACGCGGAGGCGGCCCGTCTCCCTCGCCAGCTGGTAGGCGGCCAGCTCGACCGGGCTCTGCCCGATCCAGCCGCCGGCGATGCCGGCGTCACACACCGAGGTGAGGCCCTCGGAGAGGTAGACGTCGTGCGCCCGGCCGATGGCCGTCGCGATCGCCTCGAGCGATCGGGGCAGCACGAGCGCCTGCACGAGGGCTTGTGCCCGCTCCTGCAGGAGGCCGGTCGGCCGGCCGTCCTCGTCTCGCACCACCGAGCCGCCCTCGATCGGTCCCTCGAGTGCCGGCCCGATGGCCTCGAGGACGACGGAATTCACGACGCACATGTGCCCCGAGGTGTGCTGCAGCCAGACGGGCCGCCCTCCCGCCGCCTCGTCGAGACGCTGGCGAGCGGGATGCGACCCGCCGATCTTGTTCTGGTCGTAGCCGGCACCTATCACCCAGCCGCCCGCCTGAGTAGTCCGTGCCCGGGCGGCGACGGCGCCGTAGAGCTCGTCGAGCGAGGAGACGGGGGGCGTCGACAGGTCGAGCTCCCCGAGGGAGATGCCGTAGCTCGGCGTGTGGCAGTGGGCGTCGTGGAAACCGGGAAAGACGGCCAACTCGCCGAAGTCCTCCCGCACGCGGGCAGTGGCCGACAGCGACTCGGCGTCGTCGTCGAATGCGACGATGCGGCCGTGCAGGACGGCGATTGCCCGCGCCGTCGGCCGCTCCCGGCACCAGGTGTTCACTCGGCCTCGGAAGACGGCGTCTACGATCACACTGTCATCGTGCCATGAGGAGCTGACGCCGAGCCCAGGTGGCGAACGGCCGGGCTACTGCGGCCGGCGCTGCACCGCGGGGAGACGGGAATTCTTGTCCCAGCCGCCTTGCGCCTGCTCGCAGCTCCTGCCAAGATCTCCGTCGTGGACCTGTCAGACAAGCTGGCAACTAGGTTGGCAAGTGACTCCGACGACAGCCTCGTCCTTTCCAGAGTGGCCAGGCGGAGCGCCGCCGAGGAGGTACGCGCCCAGCTCGTGGCGATCATCGAGTCGGGCCAGCTGCAGGTGAACGACCGGCTGCCGTCGGAGGCAGAGCTCTCCCGCCGCTTCGGGGTCAGCCGCCCGATCGTACGGGAAGCCCTTGGCAGCCTGCAGGCACTCGGCCTCACCGAGCCGCAGCCGGGCCGCGGTACCTTCGTCGCCTCCAACGTCACCAAGATGACGCTCTCGTTCGGTCAGTACTCGTCATCTGACCTGAACGAGATTCGGCGCTGCCTGGAGGTGCCTGCGGCCCGGCTGGCGGCCGAGCGGCGCCAATCCGAGCATGTCGCCGGGCTGCGCCACATTCTGGCGGAGCACGACGTCGCCACGACCTCGGAGGATGCCGTCCGTTACGACGGCCTCTTCCACTGCGCCATCGCACGCGCCACGGGGAACATGCTCTTTCTCCGCCTCATCGAGGACTTGCGAGAGATCCTGCAGGAGCAGTCGCTGGCGGTCTCGGCTTTGCGGAACCGGGGGGCGATGGCCGCCGAGGAGCATCGAGCCGTGCTGGAGGCCATCGATCGCGGCGACGGGCAGGCGGCCGCCGTTGCGATGGATGCCCACCTCGACGCCGTCGAGGTCGCTATCCAGCAGCTGGCACGGGAGCGATCGCGCTCGCCGAGGCTGCGGTCGTCCCGCCGACCGCTGAGCGGTCAGGCCGCCGAGACGAGCTCCAGGAAAAGCGGGGCGAAACGGACCACGAGAACAAAGCCAACGAAGGAGCTGTCATGAGCCTCGAGGGAAGACGTGTAGCGGTGCTCGCCGAGGAGGGATACCAGGAGCTCGAGCTCTGGTACCCGGTGATGCGTTTCCGGGAGGAAGGCGCCGACGTGGTCATCGCCGCGCCCCAGTCCACGAGTGCCTACGAGAGCCGCCTCGGCTACCCGTTGCTCGCTCAGACGACGATCGCCGAGCTCGACCCGGGTGCCTTCGATGCGGTCGTCGTGCCCGGTGGAGAAGCGGGGAAACGATTGAGCGGCTCCGACGAAGCCGTCGAGCTCGTTCGCAAGGCGCAGGCGAGCGGTGCCCTCACGGCCGCCCTCGGCAGCGGGATCGAGATCCTGGTCGCCGCCGGTGTCGTCGAGAGCCGGCGGGTCGCCGGCGAGAGCACGGAGGACGTGGTCGTCGACGACGGCGTCATCACGGCACGGGACGCCGACGACCTGCCGGCCTTCGTACGTGCGATCCGCCAATCGCTCGCCGCAGGCCAGAGCTGACGAGAGGGGAGACACCATGACGAAGATCCGGACCGTCACCGGCGACATCGCACGAGAGGATGCTGGGATCACGCTCACCCACGAGCACATCCTCTACGCCAACCCGGGGGTCGAATTCGACCGCAAGGCCGCCTTCGACCTCGACACCGTCGCCGAGGAGGTGGCCGCCACGATGCGGGCGGGTATGGCCGACTACGGGGTCAAGACCATCGTCGACATGACCGCCTGCGAGCTCGGTCGCCACCCCCGCCTCATCGAGGAGGTGGCACGGCGCAGCGGGATGCAGATTGTCGCCATCACTGGTTTCTTTCCCGACCGCATCGGAATCCCGTACCACTGGCGCGTGCAATCGGTCGACTACATCCGGGACCACTTCATCTCCGACATCACCGAAGGCATGGCCTTTGCGCACGAGGCGACTGACATCAAGGCGGGCGCCATCAAGGTCGCCACCGGTTCGGGGGACTGGCAGGGGGGACCGTCGCCCACCACGGCCGAGGGTCACCACATGACACCGCCAGAGGTGCGCATCGTACGGGCTGCCGGGCGTGCCCAGGCGCAGCTGGGATGCTGCGTCAACACCCACACCGAACCGCAGGACTTCTCACTGCGCAACGCCGGCATCGAGCAGCTCGACCTCCTTGAGTCCGAAGGGGCCGACCCGGCAAAGGTCATCATCGGGCACCCGTTCGTCAACCCCCACCTCGAGCAGCTCCTCGAGATCTGCAAGCGGGGGGCGAGCCTGCAGGTGGACCACATCGGGATCCCGTGGCAGAACCCGAGCGCCGAGGCGCTCGACGAGGCCATGGCGAACGCCGTCTGCAGTCTCGCCGCGGCCGGCCACATCGACCAGATCGTGTTCACCTACGACCGCTTCTTCCACCACTGCCGAGGTCCAATCACCGAGGACGAGCCGGAGATGCTGAACGAGCGGGTCGACTTCGGCTACATGTTCGACAGCTTCTTGCCGCGGCTCTCGAAGAAGGGCTTCACGGAAGAGGACATCAGAAAGGTGCTCGTCGACAACCCCAGTCGGCTACTTGCCTTCTGATGGCAACACACGCTCTGTTCCCCGCCTGCAAGGAAGGACGTCTCTGATGAAGATCACCGACGCACGCATCGCCGTGCTCGCCGAGAACCAGTACCAGGAGCTCGAGCTCTGGTACCCGGTGCTGAGGTTCCGGGAGGACAACGCCAAGGTCTCCATCGTGGGGCCGAAAGCGGGGCAGGTCTACGGCAGCAAGCTCGGCTATCCAGTCGTCCCGGACGTGTCCATCGACGAGGTGGATCCGGATGACTTCGACTGCGTGATCGTGCCCGGCGGCTTCTCGCCCGAGTCGATTCGCCGCAATGCCGCCATGATCGATCTCGTCCGTCGCGTGCACGAGCGCGACGGCGTCGTGGCGGCCATCTGCCACGCCGGCTGGGTGCTGGCGACGGCAGGGCTGGCCAAGGGTCGTCGGCTCACGTGCGTATCGGTCATCCAGGACGACGTCAAGAACGCCGGCGCCGACTACGTGGACGAGCCGGTGGTACGAGACGGCAACATCATCACCTCTCGGCTCCCCAACGACCTTCCGGACTTCTGCCGCGTCATCAAGGAGGCGATCTGCGAGCTGCCCGAGCGGACGACCGACGATGAGTCCGGACGCAGCTACCCAAGCACCGCCTCAGCAAACTACGCCGCCCCTGTCAAGGTGAAGACGGGTGCCATCGGCCCCGGCTCGGCCAACTACATCATGTACGCCGCCAGCGGAAAGGCGCTTGCGTGACGGAGGTGGCCTTTCCCGTCGAGATGCCGCGACTCGAGCTGCGCGGCTCGGCGCTCGAGCGCGGCCGTCAATACGGCGAGAAGGCACGCGATCGCGTTCGTCGTTCCGTCGACTCCTACCGCCGCGTCTTCGAGCATTACGCCCAGTGGGACTGGCCGACTGTCGTGCAGCAGGCGCGTCGCTACGTCGGGGCAATCGAGCAGTTCGCCCCGCACGCCCTCGAGGAGATGAAAGGGATCGCCGAGGGTGCGGGCCTCCAGTTCGAAGACGTGCTCGCACTGAACGTCCGCAGCGAGGTCATGTTCGCCTCCGGGGCCAACGCCAACGCCAACATCTCGGACGCTCTCGCCAACGAGTGCTCGGCGTTCGCCGTCCTGCCGGAAGCTTCTCTTTCGGGCCACACCCTCGTCGGCCAGAACTGGGACTGGCTGCTGCACGCCCGCGAAACGATCGTGTTCCTCGACGTCAAGCGCGACGACGGGCCGGACTTCGTCACGATCGTGGAGGCCGGATTGCTTGCCAAGACCGGCATGAACTCCTCGGGCCTCGCCGTTTGCACGAACACCCTTGTGAGTGTGCTCGACGACGGTGCCGGGGGAGTGCCGTACCACGTCATGCTGCGGGCCCTTCTCGACTGCGAGTCGATCACCGACGGCGTGTCCCTCGTCTTCTCCGCCGACAAGGCGCTGTCGGCCAACTACCTGCTGGGGTACGTCGATGGGCTCGCCATCGACCTCGAGGTCATACCGGGGGGCGTCAGCTCCGTGCGAGCCCTCATGCCGGAAGACGGTCTGCTCACCCACACGAACCATTTCCTCTCGGCTGATTTCGTCCGGTCCGACAGCCGGCTGCCACAAAGCCCGAACACCTTGTTCCGCCTGCAGTGCCTCAAGTCAGGACTGAAGCGGGACGCCGGCGCCATCACGGTCGAGAGCCTCACGAAGATACTCTCGGACCACCGCAACGCTCCCCTCGGCGTCTGCTCGCACGGCGACGAACGGGCTCCCTTGCAGGAGCGCTACGCCACCATCGCCTCGGTTATCTACGACTTGGACGCCAAGGAGCTCTTCATGGCGGCTGGGCAGCCCTGTGGCTGCGAGTTCCAGCACTACCGCCAGGAGCGGGCGCCCGGCGCCAAGCGCGGGCTGGCGGCGGTGGACACCCTCGAGGAAGCCCTGGAATCCCGATGAGCAACGCAGTGCCTGATTCCCGGGAGGGGCCGAACAAGCGGCCGTCCCGACTGATCCGTTCTTCTCAAGGGGGAAAGATGAGACAGCAACACCTGACAAGAGTGGGCCTCTGCAGCCTGACACTGCTCCTCGGCACGGGACTTGCCGCCTGCAGCTCGTCCCCGAGCTCCGGGGGCGGCACGTCGGCACCCACGCTGGCACCCGTCTCCGTCGCGCTCGACTTCATCCCGAACGCTGACAACGAGGGTGTCTTCGTCGCCGAGAAGCTCGGCTACTTCAAGGACGAGGGCCTCGACGTGACCGTGATCCCCTACGGGGAGACGCCGCCCGACACGCTCGTGGCCACCGGCAAGGTCAACTTCGCCATCGCCGCCACCGAGGCGGACGCTCTCTTCGACTTCTCCTCCGGTGACCAGGTGAGGTCGGTCTTCGCTGTGCTGCAGCACGACCCGAACTACTACGGGTTCCTCGCCAGTCGGAAGGACATCACGAGCCCGAAGAGCTTCTGCAACATGACCTACGGTGGCTTCGGCTATGCCTCCGACCCGCCGGTGATCCACGAGATGATCCACAACGCCGGCGGCTCCCTCACGTGCCCGGTCAAGATCGTCACCCTCGGCAGTTCCGCCTATCAGGCCGTCGACAGTGGCAAGGTCGACTTCTCCGACTTCTTCTTCTCCGACATCATCCAGGCCGAGGTGCAGGAGCACGCCCACCTCAAGTGGTTCCGCCCGACGAACTACGGTGAACCGGACCAGTATGCAGCCCTCTTCCTCGGCAACGACGCATGGCTGAGCGGCCACCCGACGCAGGCAGGCGAATTCGTCAAGGCGATCCAGCGCGCTTACGAGTACATCTTGAAGAACCCGACTCAGGGCGCCCAGATCGAGGCGGATCTGAACCCGAGCGCTGTTGACTTGCCTGCGGCCATCGAGTCGAGCCAGGCCATGGCGAAGCAGTTCCTGCTCAGCCCCACCGGCATGGTCGGCGTACAGACGGCAGCCATGTGGGACGGCTACGGCTCGTTCCTCTACAAGGCCGGCGTGCTCACCGACTCGGCAGGCCACAAGCTCAGCTCCGAGCCGAACTGGGCGTCCTACTTCACAAACCAGTACCTCGCCCCCGGTTGACGACGCCAGACGTGGGGCCGGCGCGCGTTCCTCTTCGAGAGAGGTGGTGCTGAGATGGCCGTGACGCGGCGGTCACTGGAGACGGGGAGCAACGGGCTCGTCGCTCCGCAGGTCGTGGCGCCAGCCTCCACACCTCGGCGCCGCACCCCGCGGGTGTCTGGTGGGGCACGCGCAGCCGCCCAACGGACCTGGCCGGCGCTCGTCGGCGTGGCGGTCCTCCTCGGGTTGTGGCAGCTGATCGTCTCCTTGCTGCACACGAATCCGACGGTGCTCCCGACGCCTTGGCGAGTGGCGGTGCAGGGTTGGGACAACCGGGAGGAGCTTTGGCAGAACGCCCTCCCCACCATCCAGGAGACCCTCATCGGGATCGCGTCGGCCCTTGTCGTCTCGGCCGTCCTCGCCACCATCGTCGACCTCTCGAAGATCGCCCGGCGCGTCATCTACCCGATGCTGGTCGCATCGCAGTCGATCCCCGTGATCGTGATCGCCCCACTGTTCGTGATCTGGTTCGGCTTCGGGCTGCTGCCGAAGGTGCTCGTCATCATCCTCGTGACGTTCTTCCCGACGACGGTGTCGCTGCTGGAGGGCTTCAACTCGACCGAGCCGGAGGCATCCCGTCTCATCCGTTCCATGGGGGGCGGACGCCTGCAGGAGTTCTGGAAGCTACGCGTGCCGACGTCGCTGCCCTTCTTTTTCACGGGTCTGCGGGTGGCCGTCAGCTTCGCCGTCCTGGCGGCCATCTTCGGCGAATGGGTGGGTGCCATCAACGGCCTCGGTATCTACATGGAGCTCGAGAAGAACGCCTTGCGCACCGACCTCGTCTTTGCCGGTGTCGTCGTCACCGCCATCATCTCGATGATCCTCTACGGGCTCACCTTCGTCCTGCAGCGACTCGTGATGCCCTGGTACAGCCGGTCCCGCCAAGCTCAGAGGTCATCGTGATGAAGGCAGCCGCCAGTCCCGACACGTTCCTCGTCCACGAGGGCTCCTCCGTCGAGGTGGCGGGCGTCTCCAAGTCGTTCCGGCGAAAGGGCGAGAGCCTGTCTGTGTTGCAGGGCATCTCGCTCGAAGCCGCCGGCGGCGAGTTCATCTCCGTCATCGGCCCGAGCGGCTGCGGAAAGTCGACGATGTTCAACATCCTGGCCGGCCTCGAGGTCCCCGACTCGGGCGACGTACGGGTGAACGGCGCTGTCGTCACCGGCCAGACGGAGCACTTCGCCTACATGCCCCAGAAGGACCTCCTCTTCCCGTGGCGCCGCGTCATCGACAATGCCGGCCTCGGGCTCGAGATTCAGGGGATGAAGCGGTCGCAGGCGCGTGCCCGCGTCGAGCCGCTCCTGGAGACGTTCGGGCTGACCGAGTTCGCGAGCTGCTATCCCTTCGAGCTGTCGGGCGGCATGCGACAGCGGGTGGCGCTCTTGCGCACGGTCGTGCAGGGGCGTCCGGTTGTGTTGCTCGACGAGCCATTCGGCGCTCTCGACTACCTGACTCGGACAGATCTGCAGCTCTGGCTCTCGAGCATGTGGGAGCAATTCCACTGGACGGTGATCCTCGTGACCCACGACGTGCCCGAGGCAGTCTTGATGTCCGACCGCGTCTATGTGCTCGGCGCCCGTCCTGCCACGGTCAAGCGCGTGGTCGAGGTGGACCTCGGACGACCGCGGGGCCTCGATTGCCTTGGGACAGCGCACTTCGCCGAGCTTGAGGAGGTCCTCCTGCAGGAGCTGCGCACCCCCGAGCGGCCGGCAGACGGCCTCGAGATCCGGAGGTGAGCGCAGCACAAGGCGTCGTACGGACGGTCGGGGGCGACGTCGCCCCGGCTGAGCTCGGGGTCGTGTTGCCGCACGAGCACGTGCTGGTCGACCTGCGGCGTTTCTTTAGCGCGCCGACCGATCCCGAGGGCAAGGAGATCGCCTATGAGGCCATCACCCTCGAGACGCTCTCCTGGGTGCGCTACCACCACCGCGAGTGCATGGAGAACCTCATCCTCGAGGACGTCGCGACACAGACCCGCGAGCTGTTGCGGTACAAGGAGGCGGGCGGTGGGACGCTCGTCGAGCTCACGCCGGCGTGTGCCGGGCGCGATGTCGCCGGCCTGCGCTCCCTCGCCGAGGCGACGGGCCTTCATATCGTCGCCGGTTCCGGCGTCTACCTCGACCAGTTCCAGTCCGACGCCGTCCGCGCCATGGACAGCGCGCAGATCGCCGAGCTGCTGGCCGGAGAGATCTGTGACGGCATCGACGGCGGGCCGACGAAGGCAGGCATCATCGGCGAGATGGGCTGCTCGTGGCCGCTGACGCCTGCCGAGGAGAAGGCGATGCGAGGCGCAGCCCGTGCGCAGCGCTCCACCGGGGCGGCCATCTCGGTGCACCCGGGCCGCCATCCTGCGGCACCCGCCCGCCTCCTGCGCCTGCTCGAGTCGGAGGGGGCGCGCCTCGATCGCGTCGTCATCTGCCACCTCGATCGCACGATCCCTGACCACGCCGCCCTCGTCGAACTGGCGAGATCCGGCTGTTACCTCGAGTTCGACCTCTTCGGCCAGGAGTCCAGCTACATCCGCTACGGCCCGGTCGACCTCCCGAACGATGCCACCCGGATAGAGCGCATCGCCCGCCTCATCGATGCCGGCCATGGCGAGCAGATCCTCGTCTCCCTCGACATCGCCGTGAAGCACTGGCTCGTCACCTACGGCGGTCACGGATATGGGCACATCCTCGAGCGCGTGGTGCCCCGCATGCGGGAGGCGGGTTTTGACGAGGACACCGTGACCGAGTTGCTCGTCGCCAATCCGGCCCGCATGCTGATGCTCACCGCATAGCGGCCATGACTCCGGCGCCTCGCCTCCTCGTGACGGCGGACCGCCTCCTCATCGGACCGGACGAAGCCGTCGACGGCGGCGGCATCCTCCTCTCAGGTGGCCGCGTGCTGTGGGCAGGCCCGCTCGGTCGGCTGCCCGACGACGCCGCCCCGGCCGCCCTCGAGCGCCACAACGGGGCCTGCATCGTGCCGGGCTTGATCGACGCCCACGTGCATCTGGCCTTCCGCTTCGGCGCTGACCTCACGCTGCGGCTGTCGGAGCACGACGTTGCCGTACTGGCGGCGCCGGCACGAGACGTCTGCGGCCGCCTCGTCGCCGCCGGCGTGACGACCGTCCGCGACCTCGGCAGCCCGGGGCGTCTCGTCCACGAGATCCGTGACGCTGTGGAGCGAGGCAACCTGATGGGGCCCCGCATCGTGTCCTCGGGTCCGCCCCTCACGAGCCCGGCCGGTCACCTCGCTGCGTTCGGCGTCGAGATCGAGGACGACCGAGACGCCGCCGCGGCGGTCAGGCAGATCGCCGCTCTCGGTGCCGACGTCGTCAAGGTGATCGCCACCGGGGGCGCCCTCACACCCGGGACGGCGCTCGGGCGGGCACAGCTCTCGACTTCCGCCATCTCTGCCGCAGTAGCGGCAGCGGCCCGGCTCGGCCTCCTCGTTGCGGTGCACGCACACGGGACAGAAGGCATCGCCCGGGCGGTCGAAGCCGGCGCCCACTCGATCGAGCACTGCAGCTGGATGAACGCGGGGGGCGAAGTGGCGGCTCCCGAGGCCGCCCTCGTGCAGCAGATGGCTGAGCGCCATCAGGTGGCGGTCATCGCCGGCCCCCTGCCCGAGGATCTCGTCGCTCGCCCTCGGCACGACCCGTCGATGGCCGGCCGGCGCCTGCTGGCGATCTGGGACAACGCCAAGTCACTGGCGGAGCGGGGGGTCGTGCTGGCGCTCGGGAGCGACGCCATCTTCGGCCAATTCGACGACGCCCACGATCTCGCCTGGCGGGCGCAGTGCATGGTGGAGCTGGGCGGCTTCGAGCCCGTGCAGGTGCTGCGAGCGATCTGGGCGGGCGGGGCGGCCGCCCTCGGCCTCGTCGGCGAGATCGGGCGACTGGCAGCGGGGGCACGTGCCGACATCGCTGTCCTCGAGGGCGATCCGCGACACGATATTAGCGCCCTCCATCGTTTGCGGGCGGTCTACGTGGCAGGGACCCGCCTGGCCTGAGAGCCCTCCGGCCCTCGTCGCCAGGCACGAGTCAGTCAGCCACGAGCTCCCGCTCGGCCAGCCCATCCCAGGCCCGCATTCGCTGCAGAGCTCCGTCGCCGAGCGTTGTCAGGGTCCCGAGGGCGAGCGCCTCCACGACGACGATGCCGGCAACGGCGGAGTCGAACGGTGACGGCGTCTCCACCCGCACGGGCAGCACGATGGCGGCATGGGCGGCGCTCGGTGACATGAGGACATCGGTGACGAGGATGACCTTGGCCCCTCGCTGCTGGGCGAGGCGTGTGCTCTCCACGGTCTCGCGCTCGTAGCGGCGGACGTCGAAGGCCACGAGAACGTCGCCGCCGGCGGCGTCGAGGAGGGCGGCCGCCCGCCGGCCCGACTGCTGTGGCAGCAAGGTGACATCACCGCGCAGACGGGAGAGGTGCGACTCCAAATACTCCGCCAGCACGTGGGTCACGCGGCCGCCCATGAGGTAGACGTGGCGGGCGGTGTCGCCCAAGAGGGCTACGGCCTCGGCGAACTCGGCCGCAGGGACAGTGGCGGCGACGGATCGGGCGAGCTCCGCGAGAACGCCGGCCATGTCCGCCAACAGGCCGTTGCCCGCAATGAGGCTCGCCGAGAGCTGAAAGCGTTCGACCGGCCCACTGCGGCGAACCGAGAGCTCGTCGCGGAGCCTGGCCTGCAAGGCGGGGAAGCCGGGGAATCCGAGGGCGCGCGCGAGACGGACGACGGTCGCCGTGCTGCTCGAGGAAGCGGCGGCGAGCTCTGCCACCGTGACGAGGCCGGCTGCCGGGTAGTCGGCGAGCAGCGCCCGGGCGACCCGGCGTTGCGACGGCGTCAGCTCCCCCATGGCCCGACGGAGGATCTCGACGACCGAGCGGCCGCTCGTCGGCTCCTGGCCCCCTCGAGGCGATGCGCTCAAGCGCCCTCGCCCACCACGTCGCTCTGCAGCGGTGTCGCCGGCGAACCGTCAAAGCGGTAGCAGGACGCTGCGCGCGTGGACAAATCGATGTGGACGATGGAGTCCTCGGGCACGTCCCGCCAACCGGCACCCGTGAGGCCGGAGGAGATGATGAGGATCTCTTCCGCGCTCTGGCGGTAGTGGAGCCCGAAGTACCCCTCGAGGTGGTCGGGAGGCACATCCTCCGGCCGACCCATCGCCTCCAAGAGGTCGTGGCGGGGCGGCTCGAGACCCGACCGTCCGTGCACGACGAGCAGGCAGGACGAGGAGAGCGCGACGGCGTTCAGGCTGGCCGTGCCGCAGGCGGCGACGACGTCGCTCACGGCTCGGCGCATCGCCTCGACGACGTCATCGCCACCGTCGAGGCACTGCAGGAAGTAGAGGAAGTACCGCTCGCTGTCGGTCGTTCCCCGGCGCCTGACCGACCACTCGCTCGAAAGGAGGGAGTCGATCCGCTCGGCCGACGGGATGCTTCCCTGATGGGCGAATGCCCATCCGTCAGCGAGGAAGGGATGGGTGTTCGCCTCGGCGATCGCAAGGCCACTCGTCGCCCAGCGCAGGTGGACGAAACCCGCTGCCGCCAGGCGCCGGCCCGCCAAGCTGTCGAAGGCGGGGTCCTCGTAGGCAGCGATGGTGGAGCGCTGCGTCTGCAAGCCGCTCTCCCGCCGGCGGCTCGGCTCGAGGAGACCGTCGTCGTCCGGAGCACTCAGCCAACCCATTCCCCATCCGTCGCGATGAAGGTGGGAGAGCTCTCGAAAGCCCTTGTATTCGCCGGGACCGAGTAGGTCCGCGACGGCGCGCGGCGTCTGCGACGCATACGCCAGCAACCGGCACATCGAAGTCCTCCTCCCCGCGATGATGAGCGTCCGCCCAACGGCGCCCGTCACGTCTGTGACAGACTACCCCTCCCGGCCCGTTTCTGAAACAACGGTTACAGAGGTCGATGCCGACTGATTTGGGTCTCGGGCGCCGCCCGGCGCGTGTCAGCCCAGCGCCGACAGGTTGTAGAGGCGGCGTGCGTTGCCGGCTCCGATGAGGGAGGCGACTCGCGCCACCTCGTCCTCTCCTCGTGACTCCCGCCAGAGCAGCGGGTCGAGCGCCTCGGCGAGCGCCTCGCGAAACGCCAGGGCGCCCATGAGGTGGAGCTCGGCCAAGCCGAAGGCATCGGACGAGTAGAGCATCTTGTGGAAGGGGGCCGACTCGACGGCTTCCGCCAGCACAGCGGCTGCCCGGTAGCCCACGTAATTGATCGCCAGCCCGACGTCGAAGTAGACGTGCGGATAGACGCCGGCGAGATAGGCCGCCTGCCGGTGGTAGGGATAGCAGTGCAGCAGCATGATCGGTGTGCCGAGCGGGTCCGCCTTCCGGATGAGGCCGGTGAGCAAGGCGGGATCGGACCGGTGCAGCTCGAGATCCGGGTCTCCGTAGCCGGTGTGGAATTGCAGCGGGACGCCAGCCCGCAGGCCGGCCCAGACGAGGTGGCGCAACAGCACGGGGTGCGAGACCCGCCAGCTGCGGGAGGCGGCGGCACCGCCGATCCACTCCGCCGCCGCCGCCCGCACCTCCTCGGGAGTCGGCTCAGTCGGGTCGACGTCGAGGCCGTGACGGTAGGCGAGGACCGACTTGCACCCGACGGCGGCGTCCGGCCCGGAGAGCTCGCCCGCCAGGCGCTCAGCGAAGGCGTTGGCAAAGCCGGCAGCGTCGCCACCCTCGGCCATGACGGCTTCCGCCACTTGCTCCAATCGCACGATGCGGCGCACCGATGTGCCGGCGAGTCGCCGCAGCTCGGAGATGTCGACGAGCTCGCCGCCACGAAAGCCGTGGTCGACGAGCAGCTCGGCCACCCCGGCGGCCCCGAGCAGCCGGCGGTTCGCCTCCTCCCCACCGAGCTCGATGCGCCGGGCCAGGTAGTCGTCGGCCGTCGTCGCCGGCGGCAGGTCGAGGACAGGGGCGCACGTGCGCAGGAGGGCTGCGCCGAGAAACGAGTCGAAATAGCTGTGGCCCTCGGCGGCCGGCTCGCCGGACTCGGTGAGGAAGCGCTCGAGCGTCCTGCGGTCGTTGACGTCGCGGATGACGCTGTGGACGTGGTGATCGACGAGGGGGGCGGCCTCGGTGGCCCGACGGGCCGGTTCGCTGGCCATCAGTGCCGCCAGCGAGTCGCCACGGCGACCTCTTCCGGACTTGCGTCCGCGAACAGCTCCAGCTCGGCCCGGCGCACGGCGGCGATCGTCTCGTGCAGGGGGTGGCCGAGCGCCTCGGCCAGCACGGTGCTGGTCTCGTAGTGCTGCAGGGCCGCTCCGAGGCTCGTCGGCAGCTGGGAGGCGCCGGCGGCCGACAGCTCTTCGGCCGACAACGTCGCCGGGTCC
>Ga0181526_10001087_pt1 | contig 26878 bp, 28 predicted proteins | sample PEATcosm2014_Bin_35_FD_119750 | JGI IMG/M metagenome (GOLD analysis project Ga0181526, IMG submission 119750) | Peatland microbial communities from MTU Mesocosm Facility, Houghton, MI, USA - PEATcosm2014_Bin06_30_metaG | ecosystem: Environmental > Terrestrial > Soil > Wetlands > Peat | place...
AAATGCGTCTCGCCCAAGGCGATCGACAGGTATTCGAGGCCGCTGCTGCCCTGGTTGCGGATGCCGCCGACGCGCCCGCTCCGGCTCAGCGCCTTGGCGGCGCGCTCGCCCGAGGCGGCCTTGCCGTAAGCCGCGCCCGTAATCCTGCCGGGAGGCTGCGCGATTTTGAGCCGCGTGCCGTTCGACCACGCGCCCCGGCCCAGAACCGCCCAGGCCATATGCTCGCCCAGCGGATCGTAAAGCCAGCCGCCGCGCACGGTTCCCGCTTCGACATAGGCCAGGATCACGGCGAAGCCCGGCTTGCCATGCGCGAAATTGTTGGTGCCGTCGATCGGATCGATGATCCAGAGATGCTCCGCGCCCCCGGCCAGGCGCAGCAGAGCCGGGTCCTTGGCCGCCCCCTCCTCGCCCAGCACGGCGGAGCCGGGCTGCGCCCCGGTCAAAAGCGCGGACAGGCGCCGCTCGGCCTCGAGGTCGGCGATTGTGACGAAATCGCCCGGGCCCTTCTCGGATATGTCTTCGCGCTTGAGCGCGCGGAAGCGCGGCAGTATGACGCTGCGCGCGGTCTCGCGGATGAAAGAGGCGACGGTTTCGGGATCGATCATCGAGGCTTATCACTATAAGCAGTCGGGAAGGTTAGCACGATGCCGGCAAGCGGGCGCGAATTCGATGTGGTGGTGGTGGGCGCGGGCGCGGCCGGAATCGCCGCGGCCAAGCGGCTCGCGCTGGCGCGGCTCGAGGTCGTGGTGGTCGAGGCGCGCGGCCGGCTGGGCGGGCGCGCGGTCACGACCCGTCCCTTGCCCGGCCTGGCGCTCGATCTCGGCTGCGAATGGCTGCACTCGGCCGACCGCAACCCCTGGACCGGCATCGCCGGGCAATTGGGTTTCGCGCTCGACCGGAAACTGCCCGATTGGGGCAGCCGCGTCGCCTGGCGCCAGGGCGAAGCAGCCGAAGCCGAGTGGCGCAAGGCGCGCGATGAATTCTATGCGCGGCTCGACCGCGCCTCCGGGGAGCCGGGCGACCGCGCCGCGGTGGAACTGCTCGAACCCGGCAATAAGTGGAATCCGCTGCTGCGCGCGATCAGCACCTGGGCCAACGGCGCCGAACTCGAGCAGGTTTCGGTCAAGGATTACGGCCGTTACGATCCGTCGGACGTCAATTGGCGCGCGCTCGAGGGCTACGGCGCGCTCATCGCGCGTTTCGGTGAAGACCTGCCGGTGTCGCTCAACACGATCGTGACGCGCATCGACCATGGCGGAATTCAGGTGCGGATCGAAACCAACCGCGGCGATCTGCTCGCCCGCGCCGCCATCGTCACGCTGCCCACCAACGTGCTGGCGTCGGGCGCGGTGGGATTCATTCCGGCCTTGCCCGGCAAGCTCGCCGCGGCGGCGGGCCTGCCGATGCATGTGGTCAATAAATTCTTCCTGCGCCTCGACGGCGATTTCGACGCGGTTGCGCCCGACAGCAACCTGGTCGGCGACACCGGCGGCAGCCGCACCGGCGCCTATCAGATCCGGCCACATGGCTGGCCGGTGATCCTGGGCTATTACGGCGGCGACTTCGCGGCGGAGCTTGAAGAGCGCGGCCTGGATGCCACGGCGGATTTCGCCATCGGCGAGCTGGCCGGCCTGTTCGGCAACGATATCCGCAAGCAGCTGTCGCCGCTCGCCGGTTCGGCCTGGGGCGGCGATCCTTACGCGCGCGGCGCCTATTCCATGGCCCTGCCCGGCCACGCCGACGACCGCGCCGTGCTGGCGAGCCCGGTGGACGGACGCCTGTTCTTCGCCGGCGAGGCGTGCTCGGCATCCGATTTCGGCACCGCGCACGCCGCGTACCGGACCGGCGAGGAAGCGGCATCGCAGATCGTCGCGGCGCTGCAATCTAGCCGAACACCCGCTGCACCACGTGCCGGGCCAGGGATTCCAGACGGTATTTGAGCAGCGGGCGGCGGATCACCTGCCAGGTCAGGACATAACGGTCGGTGGCGAAGGTGGATTTCATCTGGTTCTCGCCGGCGAGAAAATCATAGACCCGCTCGCCGTTTTTCGCGTTCCAGCCGATGGCGAGGCTGTGGCTCAGCACGCCTGGGCGGCGCTTGCGGTCGGCGTCGTCGAAGCCGCTTTGATAAGCCGAAACGCGGCCGTGTTTGCGGAAATTATAGAGATAGCCCAGATCCCGCCCGCCGGCCCGCACGCGCAACAGCTGCACCGCGCCCTTCGCGAATTCGCGCGCGATGAGATGTTCGTGAAACATCTGGAAATAGGGCTCGGAAAACGAATGGCGCCGGCCGCGGCGTTCCCAGGAGGCGACGTGGAGGGATTTGAGCGCGCGGAAATATCCCAACGCCTCCCCGGCGTCGCGCGCGGCGGATATCTCGATCTCGCCCTGGCGTTCGTAATCGCGCTCGGTGCGGCGCAGCTGCTGGCGCGCATTGCCGCTCAGCACGGCGCCGATGTCGCCGTCCTTGGCGACGAAATCGAGATTGACGGCGAAACCGGGCTGCGTGTTGGTGCTGTGCAGGAAACCGCGGCGATACAGCATCTCGGTGTCGAGCGGCAGGGTCACGCCGGGCAGGCGCAGCTCGTCGGCCATGTCCGCGGTCTCGCGCGCGAACCAATCGAAGAAGCCGTCGAGGATGATCCCTTCCTCGCGCGCGTCGCACAGGAAACCGTTATGCTCGATGGCGATGCAATCCCAGCGCGGATCGCCGGTCGAATTGAGATGCAGGCCCGGCACCTTGGTGCGCAGCCTTTGCCGCACGGTGTTGGCGATCGCCACCGCCAAGCCCGCCACCCGGCCGCCCTCGCGCGCCGAAATCACGAACGGCCGGAATTCCGCCGGCAATGTGGCAAGCCAGGTGCCGATCCACGCCCAGGACAGAAAGAACGAACGCCCGGACCGCGCCTCCAACTCGCGCCAACCCGATTCGAGAGCGGCCGGCGAATCGATGGGCTGGAAGGTAAAGCGAATGTCCTTTGCCACGTGCTCGCTATCCCGCTCCGATTCCGGATTTCCCGCCAAGGCGCGGGGATGTCCGGTGTAAGCTAGCACCATCCGCAGATTCTGGCAGCGCGATGGCCGTTTTCGAGAACCCCGACTTCACCAACCTGCCGCAACCCCTGGCTTCGCTCTTCGCCAAGGCGGCGGAGCGCAGCTTCTTCGCCCTGCCGATCTGGTACCACGTCCTCTTCCACTACGGAACCGACAGGGGCGCGGCGCCCCGGCTCTATGCCGATGACGAGGCGAAGCCGCGCGCGGCGCTGGTCTGCCAGGCGCCGAAAACCGGCTCGCGCCGGCTGTTGAGCCTGTCCAATTACTACAGCACCGAATACGGGCCGCTTTACGCCGCCGGCGAGCAACATCTGGCCGAGGCGTTCGGGATCATCGCGCGCCAGATCAAGGCCGGACGCTGGGCGGCGGTGCGGCTGGCCGGGCTCGATCCGGCCGATCCGGCTTTCGAAGCCCTGGCCGATTCATTCGCCCAGGCCGGATTCGCGGTCTTCCGCTATTTCGACAGCGGCACCTGGTACGAAAACACCTCGGGGCTCGATTTCGCGCGTTACGTCGAGGCGCGGCCGGCGGCGCTGCGCAACACCTGGCGGCGCAAAAGCCAGAAGCTATCCTCCGAGCACAAAACCGAATTCGTGTTCCACGACGGCGCCGCCCATGTCGAGGACGCGGTCGAGGATTACCAGCGCGTCTACCGGACCAGCTGGAAAGGCGCCGAGCCCTATGCCGAATTCATGCCGCAACTGATCCGCGCGGCGGCGCAGGCGGGCGCGTTGCGCCTGGGCGTCTTGAAGGTGGACGGCGAAGCCGCGGCGGCGCAGTGCTGGATCCTGTGGCGGGGCCGCGCCACCATCTACAAGCTCGCCCATGACGAGCGCTTCAACGAGCATTCGCCCGGCACGCTTCTGACCATGGCGATGATGGAACGGGTGCTGGAACGCGACCGGCCGCGCGAGGTGGATTTCGGACGCGGCGACGACGGCTACAAGAAACTCTGGCTCGGGCAAAGGCGCGAGCGCTGGGGCCTGGTGATCGCCAATCGCGGGACCCTGGGCGGGCTGGTCCTGGCGGCGCGCGAAAGCGCGGCCAGGATGGTCAAGCGCCTGATCCGGCGCTAAAGTCGGCGCCCAGGAGGAAGACCATGCCCGTGACCGATCTGAACCATGTCACCATCCGCTGCAAGAACATGGAAGAGACCCGCGATTTCTACGTCAAGGTGATGGGATTTTACGCCGGGCCGCGGCCGCCGCTCACCTTCCCCGGCTATTGGCTTTATTGCGGCGAGCAGCCGGTGGTGCATCTGGTGCCCGACAACGGCGCCATCGGCGCCGGGCCGGACGGCGAGGATACCGGCAATTTCGATCACGTCGCCTTCCTGGCCAAGGATTTCGACGGCATGAGAAAACATTTCACCGCCTGCGGCCTCAAATACACCGCGCGCGACGTTCCCGGCGGAAGTGTGCGCCAGATCTTCTTCACCGATCCCAACAAGGTGATGATCGAGATCAACTTCCCCGCAACGGCTTGAGCCGCGCTTGGAGGCGCGGCTCAAGACAAATCTGGTGATTCAGGCGGCGGTGCGGCTATGCGCGTTTCGCGCCGTGCCGATTGCGGTGACGCGGCGGGGCGACGAGGACGCCGGCACCATCCTGCTCAAGCTCAATCGCCGCGATCTCGGTTTCTCCGTACTCGCTCAGACCCGCGGCAAAAACGGAGAAAGCGCTTGGATCCGGGCAACCGGCGAGGCTCTCGTCGATGAGCAGACCGCCGACGCCTATATCGCCCGCCAGATCAAGCGCGATCCCGATCTCTGGGTCGTCGAGATCGAGGACCGCGAGGGCCGCCCGGTCTTTTCCGGACCGGTGCTTTGAAGACGCCATTTCAGGCTTCGAGACTCTCGTTCGCATGATTGTCCTCCTCGCGTTGCCGGTAGCGGCCGCAGACGCGCTCGGCGCGTTCAACCAAGCGGCGTTCGAGCCGGGCTTCGGTGATATCGATCACCTCGCCCCCGCCGGAACCGTTCGGGTCAAAACCATTGCGGGTCATGTCGTTCTCCCTGAAGAAACTGGGTTGGTGCGAGGTTTCGGCCAAGGCCGGAAGGACGGCGCCTTGTGCCGCGGGCTTGCGATGCCGGAGGAATCCCGCGGCGATCAGCGCCGCGCCGGCGAGCGCCAGCGCCAGCGCGCCGCCGAGTTGCGGGTGGGTGGCCGCGGAAATTTCCGTGGCAGGCACCGACGAAAACAGCAGCGACGCCGCCATCGCGGGAAGGATTATGGGTTTCATCGTCCGATCTCTTGTTCTTGGTTAACGGGCTTTTACTTTTCCTCAAGCCCTCACAGAGCAACTTCCGTGCCGGAATCCGAAAGCCCGGTTTTCCGCCGGTTTCCGGCCGGGACTTCGGGCCTTCGTCAATTCCGCCGACGGCTTGGGCTTGCCAAGGCCGGGCTTTCCCGCGCCCGCGTTAACCGGCAGGATGCGGGCGCATGGAAGGTGAATCGATGTCCCGGGTGAAACGCGTCTGCGTCTATTGCGGCTCCGCGAGCGGAACCGCGCCCGCCTATCGCGAGAGCGCCATGAGGCTGGGGCAAATTCTGGCCAAAGCCGGCGTCGGCCTGGTCTATGGCGGCGGCAGCATCGGCCTGATGGGAATTCTGGCCGATGCCGTGCTGGCGGCGGGCGGCCATGTCACCGGAATCATCCCCGGCCATCTCCATAAGAGCGAAATCGGCCACAAGGGCGTAACCCGCCTGGTCGTGGTCGGCAGCATGCACGAGCGCAAGCAGAAGATGTTCGAGCTGGCCGACGCCTTCGCCGTTCTGCCGGGCGGGCTCGGCACCATCGAGGAAGCGATGGAGATCATCACCTGGCGGCAGCTGGGCTTGCACGACAAGCCCATTTTCCTGATCGACGAGGCGCATTTTTGGGCACCGCTGGTCGCCTTGTTCGATCACGTGATCGCGCAGGGTTTCGCCCGCCAGGAGACGCGCGATCTCTTCCGCCTGTTGCCCCGGGTCGAGGCTCTGCTGCCGGCCCTGGCCGAGGTCCCGCTCCCCGCGCCCGCCAAGCCCGAGCTGCTGTGACATGGCAGCCTTGTGACGATGCGCCGCTTGCGCGGCGGTTTCGCCGTGCTATTGTCCCGCCCGCCGCGCGCCTCCCCGGTGCAAACGGCTCTTAACTTCAGCATCCAAAGAAGGCCCGGCCGACATGCAAAAGATCAAAGTGGCGACCCCCGTCGTCGAGATGGACGGGGACGAAATGACTCGCATCATCTGGAAGTTCATCAAGGACAAGCTGATCCTGCCCTATCTCGACATCAAGCTCGAATACTACGATTTGGGCATGGAATACCGCGACAAGACCGACGATCAGGTCACGATCGACGCGGCCAACGCCAACAAGAAATACGGCGTCGGAGTCAAATGCGCCACCATCACGCCCGACGAGGCGCGGGTGAAGGAATTCAACCTCAAGAAGATGTACCGCTCGCCCAACGGCACCATCCGCAACATTTTGGGCGGCACCATTTTCCGCGAGCCGATCGTGATCAAGAACGTGCCGCGCCTGGTGCCGGGCTGGACCGCGCCGATCGTCATCGGCCGCCACGCCTATGGCGACCAGTACCGCGCCACCGATTTCAAGGTGCCGGGGCCGGGCAAGCTGACCATGACCTTCACGCCTTCGGGCGGCGGCAAGCCCGTGAGCTACGACGTGTTCGATTTTCCCGAACCCGGCATCGCCATGGGTATGTACAATCTCGACGAATCCATCCGCGGTTTCGGCCGCGCCTGTCTCAATTACGGGCTGCAACGCGGCTGGCCGGTTTATCTCTCGACCAAGAACACCATCCTCAAGGTCTATGACGGCCGCTTCAAGGATTTGTTCCAGGAGGTGTTCGACAAGGAATTCGCCGACAAGTTCAAGGCCAAGAAGATCACCTACGAGCACCGGTTGATCGACGACATGGTGGCCTCGGCGCTCAAGTGGAGCGGAAATTTCGTCTGGGCGTGCAAGAACTACGACGGCGACGTGCAATCGGACACGCTGGCCCAGGGTTACGGCTCGCTCGGATTGATGACCTCGGTGCTGATGACGCCCGACGGCAAGACGGTGGAGGCCGAGGCCGCGCACGGCACGGTGACGCGCCACTACCGCCTCTACCAGCAGGGCAAGGAGACCTCGACCAATCCGATCGCCTCGATCTTCGCCTGGACGCGCGGTTTGTATTATCGCGGCACCTTCGACAAGACGCCCGACGTGGTGCGTTTCGCCGAGACCTTGGAGAAGGTGTGCATCCAGGCGGTGGAAGCGGGCGAGATGACCAAGGATTTGGCGATATTGATCAGCGACAAGACGCCGTTCCTCAACACCACCGCCTTCCTCGACCGGCTCGACGCCAGGCTCAAAAAAGCGATGGCATGAACGCCAGGCCCGGACATCCCTCCGCGCGCCCTTACCGCGGCAGGATCACTCCGGGCTTCTTCGCCCATCTGTTCAAGGCCGCGTTCAAGCAGCATCACCGCGCGCTGTTGCCGCTGTTGCGGCCGTTGATTCCGCCGGACGCGGTCGTGCTCGACGTCGGCGCCCATGCCGGGCAATACGCCAAGCTGTTCGCCAAGCTGGCGCCGCGCGGCCGGGTTTACGCGGTCGAGCCGCAGAGCTATGCGCGGCGCATCCTGCGCGTGGCGCTGGCGTTGAACCGGCTTGGCAACGTCACCATCTTGGCCCTGGCGCTGGGCGCGAAACGCGGCACGGCGCGTCTCACCATTCCGGTCAAGGCATCGGGCAGCTACGGCTTCGGCCTGGCGCATTTGGGGCCTTCGACGCGCGCGGGCGAGGCCGAAACCGAAGAGGTCGCCGTGGACACGATCGACGCCCTCGCCAAGCGGCTCAAGCTCGAACGGCTCGATTTCATCAAGGCCGACATCGAAGGCTTCGAGCAGGCGATGATCCAAGGCGCGCGCAAGACTCTCGCGCGCCTCAAGCCCGCGCTGCTGATCGAGTTCAATCAGGAGCATCTCAACCGCGCCGGCGGCAGCGTCGCGGCCTTATGGAAAATACTGAAGGGCTTGGGCTATCGGCCCTTCGACCCGGGCGTGGGCGCTTCACGCGCGCCCATTCCCCGCCCGCGCCAGGGCGATATTCTGTGGCTCCATCGCGAGGCTAAAAACTAGGCGGCCTTCGCCTTCGCCGCCACGGCGCGTTCGACCGCCGCCAGCGCCGCCTCGGCCTGGCCGACATCGGGGCCGCCGGCCTGAGCCATGTCGGGCCTTCCGCCGCCGCCCTTGCCGCCCAGCGCCGCCGCGCCCAGCTTGACCAGTTCCACCGCGTCGAAGCGCTTCAACAAATCATCCGTCACCCCGACGACGAGGGACGCCTTGCCTTCCTCGCGCGCCACCAGCGCCACCACGCCCGAGCCGAGCTGCTTCTTCATGTCGTCGGCCAGGCTTTTCAACTCCTTGGCCGGCACGCCATCGAGCGCGCGCGACGCGAATTTGACGCCCGAGAAATCCTTGGCGGCGTGGGAGTCGGTTTTGGCGCCGCCGCCGCTGCCACTCATGGCCGCGCTCCGCCGCGCCTCGGAAAGCTCGCGTTCGAGCTTCTTGCGTTCCTCGAGCAGCGTCGCGAGCCGCGCCGGCAATTCGGCCGGCCCGGTCTTGAGCGCGAGCGCCGCCTGGTGCAGCAAGCCTTCCTCGCCGGCGACGAAACTCTCCGCCGCCGCGCCGGTGAGCGCCTCGATCCGGCGCACGCCCGAGGCGACCGCGCTTTCCGACGCGATCTTGAAAAAGCCGATATCGCCGGTGCGGCGCACATGCGTGCCGCCGCACAGCTCGACCGAGAAATGCCTGGGACCGGTCTGGGCGTCGCCTTCATCGCCCATGGCGACCACGCGCACCTCGTCGCCGTATTTCTCGCCGAAGAGGGCCAACGCCCCCTGCTCTACCGCGCGGTCGGGCGTCATGAGGCGGGTCGAAACCTCGGCGTTCTGGCGGATGCGGGCATTCACCGCTTGTTCGACCGCCGCCAAATCCTCAGGCGCCAGCGCGCGCGGATGGGAGAAATCGAAGCGCAGCCGGTCGGGCGCGACCAGCGAGCCCTTCTGCGTCACATGCGGACCGAGACGGCGGCGCAGCGCCTGATGCAGCAGATGGGTCACCGAGTGATTGGCGCGCAAGGCGTCGCGCCGCGCGGCGTCGATCCGCAACTCGACCACGTCGCCGACCTTGAGGACCCCATGCGCCACCTTGCCCAGATGCGCGTGCAATTCGCCGGCGCGTTTCTGGGTGTCGGAAACCTGGAATTCGCCGCCCTTCGATGAAAACATCGAGCCGGTGTCGCCCATCTGGCCGCCGGATTCGGCGTAGAACGGCGTCTGGCTGACGACGATGGCGGCCGATGAGCCTTCCTTGGCCTCGTGCACGCTCTTGCCGTCGATCACGATGGCCTGGATCGCGCCTTCGGCCTCGGTCGCCTCATAACCGAGGAATTCGGTCGCGCCCAATTTCTCGCGCAATTCGAGCCACACCGGGCCGGTGGCGGCCTCGCCCGAGCCGACCCAGGATTTGCGCGCCTCGGCGCGCTGGCGTTCCATCGCCTGGTCGAACGCCTTGGTCGCCACTTTCCGGCCGCGGCCCCGCAGCACGTCCTCGGTCAAATCCAGCGGGAAGCCGAAGGTGTCGTAAAGCTTGAAGGCGACCTCGCCGGGAAATTCCTTGCCCTTGGGGAGATTGCCCTCTTCCTCGTCGAGGAGCTTGAGGCCGCGCGCCAGCGTCTCGCGGAAACCGGTTTCCTCGAGCTTGAGGGTTTCGGCGATGAGCGCCTCGGCGCGGCCGAGTTCGGGATAGGCCGCACCCATCTGCCGGACCAGCGCCGGAACCAGGCGCCACAGCAGCGGCTCTTCCGTGCCCAGAAGATGGGCGTGGCGCATGGCGCGGCGCATGATGCGGCGCAGCACGTAGCCGCGGCCTTCCTTGGCCGGCAACACGCCGTCGGCGATGAGAAACGAACTCGCGCGCAGATGATCGGATATCACGCGGTGGGACACCGCCTGCTTGCCGTCGGCCGCGACATGCGAGGCTTCGGCCGAGGCGACGATCAGCGCGCGCAGGATGTCGGTGTCGTAATTGTCGTGCTTGCCCTGGAGCACGGCCGCGATGCGCTCCAGCCCCATGCCGGTGTCGATCGAGGGATGCGGCAAGGACACGCGTTTGTCCCGCGCCTGCTGCTCGTATTGCATGAACACCAGGTTCCAGATCTCGACGAAGCGGTCGCCGTCGGCATCGGGCGAGCCCGGCGGGCCGCCGGGAATCTTGTCGCCGTGGTCGTAGAAAATCTCCGAACACGGGCCGCACGGGCCGGTTTCGCCCATCGCCCAGAAATTATCCGAGGTGGCTATGCGGACGATCCGGCCGGCGGGCAGGCCCGCGATCTTGGTCCAGAGTTTGGCCGCCTCTTCGTCCTCGGCGAAGACCGAAATCCAAAGCTTGTCCTTGGGCAGCTTGAATTCCTTGACCAGCAGGTTCCAGGCGAGCTCGATCGCGCGCTCCTTGAAATAATCGCCAAAGGAGAAATTGCCGAGCATCTCGAAGAAGGTGTGGTGGCGCGCGGTATAGCCCACGTTCTCGAGATCGTTGTGCTTGCCGCCGGCGCGCACGCATTTCTGCGACGAGGCGGCGGTCTGGTAGGGCCGCTTCTCCATGCCGGTGAAGACGTTCTTGAACTGCACCATGCCGGCATTGGTGAACAGCAGCGTGGGGTCATTCCTGGGGACAAGGGGCGAGGACGGCACCACCTCGTGCCCGGCGCGCTTGAAATAATCGAGGAATGCGGCGCGAACGTCGTTGGTCAGCATGAAGCTAAAATGGTCCTTCCCCCGCCCGGAACCAAGGAGAACCGGGCCTTGGCCGCATTAAGCCGGTCGCGGGCGCGGTTGTAAAGTTCAGGGCGCGGGTGCGGGACGCGGGTCCCGAATCGGGTACGGTCAACCGTTCCCGAATTGGGTTCGTTTCGCAGAATTCAGGTTGCGCGGTCCTCCGGGCCCCAAAATAGAACCGGCGCCCCAGCGTAGCACGATAGTGCGAAGCCAATAAAAGCCACGTAGCACCGTCGTGCGACGCTAAAACAGAACCGGCGCCGTGGGGGGCACGGCGCCGGTGGCGGGATTGACCGTCGCGGGGGGCGCGGCGGGCGGTTCCCTATCCCAATTCCTTCTCGTCCGGACCCTCGGCCTCGGCCTCGCCGGGCGCGGTCACCATCATGGCGTCGGCGACCAGGCCGGCATTGGCGCGGATCGCCTGTTCGATGGCGGCGGCCGTTTCCGGATGCTCCTTCAGATACTGCTTGGCGTTCTCGCGGCCCTGGCCGATGCGCTGGCCGTCATAGGAGAACCACGAACCCGATTTCTCCACCACGCCCGCCTGCATGCCGAGATCGACCAGCTCGCCGCGCTTGGACACGCCCTCGCCGTACATGATGTCGAACTCGACCACCTTGAAGGGCGGCGCCATCTTGTTCTTCACCACCTTGACGCGGGTCTGGTTGCCGACGACCTGCTCCTTGTCCTTGATCTGGCCGATGCGGCGGATGTCGAGCCGCACCGAGGCGTAGAATTTGAGCGCGTTGCCGCCGGTGGTGGTTTCGGGATTGCCGAACATGACGCCGATCTTCATGCGGATCTGGTTGATGAAGATGACCATGGTGCGCGATTTGGAAATCGAGCCGGTGAGCTTGCGCAAGGCCTGGCTCATGAGGCGCGCATGGAGCCCCATATGGCTGTCGCCCATCTCGCCTTCCAATTCGGCGCGCGGCACCAAAGCCGCCACCGAGTCCACCACCAGCACGTCGAGCGCGCCGGAGCGCACCAGCGTGTCGGCGATTTCGAGCGCCTGCTCGCCGGTGTCGGGCTGCGAGATCAGCAGATCGTCGATGTTGACGCCGAGTTTCTTGGCGTAACCGGGGTCGAGCGCGTGTTCGGCGTCGATGAAGGCGCAGGTGCCGCCCGCCTTCTGCGCCTCGGCGATGACATGGAGCGCGAGCGTGGTCTTGCCCGAGCTTTCGGGCCCGTAGACCTCGACGACGCGGCCGCGCGGCAGCCCGCCGATGCCGAGCGCGATGTCGAGGCTCAAGGAGCCGGTCGAAACCACCTCGGCCTCGCCGGCCGCGGCGACGCGCGCGCCCAATTTCATGACCGAGCCCTTGCCGAAGGCGCGCTCGATCTGGCTGACGGCGTCGTCGAGCGCCTTTTGGCGGCTCATGGTGCTTTCCCTGCCGGTGTCCTTGGCGATGTCTTTATCCTTGCCGGCCTCTTTATCCAACAGGCGCAAATTCGCTGGCGGCATGATGATCCCCTCTCTTATGCCATCGGCCCGGGGCCAGCAATGGCCGCTCTCAAGCCTAAGCAATCCGGTCAATGTACCTGCTTTGTTCTCAAAAACAAGTACTATTTTTGTTCCCCGTGAAACATAAGCTAAGTCCTTTATTTTCAACGATTCTCGGCGTTATCTGGCGGCGGGCGATAGGGCCGAAGTTAAATTATCCCACCCCGGTCCTGCCTGGTCCGGCCCTGGATCGGTCCCTGATCTAATCGTTGGGCAAAACGCAATCGAAGCTGACGGCGCCGGTCTTGGGGTCGGGGTCGGCGAGGCGGTAATCGAGCGCGTAATGCAGGCAATAATCGGCGGCCCGGGTTTCGATGTCTTCCTGGCTGGCGCCCGCCGGCAGGTTGCGGATCACCCCGCCTTTCTCGTCGTTCCCCACGATTACCGGCTTCGCCGCCGACGTTTGGGCGCAGGCGGGCAAGGCGGCCAAGACCAGCAGGGCGGAAGCGGCGAGGACGGGCGGCAATAATCTCATTTCCATCGGCCGAGAATAGCCGCAGGCGCATGCGCCGAACAGCGCCACGGCGCGGATTCCACGCTGGTATTTTTGGCTAAATTATCGGCGGGCCGATCAATTCACGGGCATCAGCAATACGACCACAAGAAGCACCGCTCCAATCGCCCAAAAGAGCGTGAAGGCCGCGATTCCGACGACCCAATTAGAGATGGTGCCATTGCCCGACATGGCCACCTCCTTATGGAAATCAGCCTTCGCGATTCACGCGGCGCGCGCATTGATTTAGATCAAAAACCGGGTGAGAAGGATTCTCAACGCGCCCTTACGCGGCCCGGTTTACGCGGCAATGACGAACAGCGCCACCACGCAGAGAAGGCCCAGCCCGAACACGACCGAGCGCCCCGCCGGCTTATCGGCGATATAGAGGGCGGTGAAGGCGAGCCGCAACAGGATGAAGGCGCCGGCCAGAAGGTCGATGCGGTTCTGGGGCGCATGGGCGAGCTCGGCCACGATCACCGCCGCCGCGAACGGCGCAAAGGCCTCGAAATGATTGCGGTGCGCCCAATCGGCGCGTTTGCGCCAGCCCTTCAATTTTTCCGCGCTCGGCCGTGGCGCGCGGTTGTCGATCCGGACGCCGTTTCTGGCCAGACGAACCGTGGCGTAAGGCAGGAGCGCCGCCACCAGGATCATCCAATAGGCGAAAGTCATAATTTCCCCCTTCAAAGGTTTTGTCTACGCGTTACGTAAAACGATCGGCATTGAGGAAGCGACTTATCTTGAGTCCTGGATATAGGTTTTGCGCCCTTCGACAAGCTCAGGGTGAGGCGGTTTTCTTAATGCCATCAACAACGCCTCCTCATCCTGAGTCTGTCGTCCCTCGACAAGCTCGGGATGAGGGGATGTAGGGCGCTAGGCGGCCTATGCCAGCTTCAGTTCAAGACACTAACCGCATTGGACTTGGTTAAACCGTTTCTCTCTGCATCACCTCTTTCACCTTGCCGGCCAATTGCTTCAAGGAGAAGGGCTTGGGCAGGAAATGGATGTCGCGCTCGTCGCCCAGCCGTTTCCTGAAACTGTCCTCGGTATAGCCCGAGATGAAGATCACCTTCATGTCCGGATGGGTCCGGCGCAAGGCCTGCACCAGCCCCGGCCCGTCGAGCTTGGGCATGACCACGTCGGTCACCACCAGATCGATGCGGTGGTCGCCCTTGGCCATGATCTCGAGCGCCTGCTCGCCGCTCTTGGCCTCGATCACCTGATAGCCCTTGTTCTTCAAGGCGCGCGCCGAGAAGAGGCGGACCGGATCCTCGTCCTCGACCAAGAGGACGGTGCCCGAGCCGCTCAAATCCCGGAGCCCGCCCGCCTCGGACAGATCCGGACGCGCCGGTTCCGCTATCCGCGCGCCGGCGTGGCGCGGCAGGAAGATCGAGAATTTGGTGCCGTTGCCCGGCTCGCTGTCGACGAAGACGAAGCCGTCGGTCTGCTTGACGATGCCGTAGACGGTGGAGAGGCCTAAGCCCGTGCCCGAGCCCACTTCCTTGGTCGAGAAGAACGGCTCGAATATGCGCGCCTGGTTCTCCTTGGGAATGCCGATGCCGGTATCGGTCACCTCGATCAGCACGTAATCGCCGGGCGGCATGATCTCGTGGCCGCGCCTGGTTTCGCTGTCGCTGGCGATGTTGGCGGTCTTGATGGTCAATGTCCCGCCCTGCGCCATGGCGTCGCGCGCGTTCACCGCCAGGTTGATGATGACCTGTTCGAGCTGCCCCTGGTCGACCTTCACCAGCCACAGCTCGCGGCCGTGCACCACTTTCAATTCGATGTTCTCGCCGATGAGCCGGCGCAGCAAATGCGAGAGTTCCGCCAGCACGTCGGTGACGGCGAGGATGCGCGGCTGCAAGGCCTGCTGGCGCGAGAAGGCCAGCAATTGGCGGACCAGATTGGCGGCGCGGTTGGCGTTCTGCTTGATCTGCATGATGTCGGCGAAGGACGGGTCGCCCGGCCGGAAGCGCAGCAGCAAGAGATCGCAGAAGCCGATCATGGCGGTGAGCAGGTTGTTGAAATCGTGCGCCACGCCGCCGGCGAGCTGGCCCACCGCCTGCATCTTCTGCGATTGGGAGAATTGCGCCTGGAGGCTCTTCTGCTCGGTGGTGTCGATGAAGTGCAGGATGAACCCGGCCTCGCTTTCCTCGCCGCCGGAGATCTCGCCGCCCAGCCGGCTGATGAACAGCGCCGCCGATTTGGCGCGCGTGCCTTGGAGGCGCACCTCGACCGGATCGGGCATGCTCTTGCCTTGGGAGGCCGCCTTGAGCCCGGCCCAGGCCGCGCCCTGGTCCTCGGCATGGAGGAACCCGAGGAGCGGCTTGCCGATGATTTCCGACGGCTCGAGCCCGACCAGGCTGCACAGCGCCTCGTTGGCTTCCTCGATATGCCCCTCGCGGTCCATCAGCGCGATGCCCACCGGCGCGTTGGCGAAGAAGCGGCGGAAGCGCTGGCGCGAGAGCCTCAGCTGTTCCTCCCATTCGCGCTCGGGCGTCAGGTCCCGGACCACCGAGCGGGTGCGCAGACGCTCGCCGTCGCGCACCACGCTCTGGGTGATAAGGGCGTGGATGAGCCGCCCCTGGCGGCCCTTCAGCGTCACCTCGCCGCGGGTCTCGCCACCCTCGAAGGGCGCGTGCGGCGGGCTGCCGGGGGGCGCCGGGGTTTCGAGAAAATCGGTCAGACGCGCGCCGCTTTCGACCAACTGTTGCGGCTGCGCGCCCAGCCAGGACGCGAGCGCCTCGTTGACGAACAGCAATCGGCCGGTCTGGTCGACGGAATAGAAGCCCACCGGCGCGTTGTCGAGAAAGTCGGCGAGCTTCATGCGCTCGTCGCGCAGCATCTGCTCCATGTCGTGGCGCGAGGTCACGTCCTCGAAGCTCCACAGCGTGAACCCGGTGCGGCCGGCCAAGGGCGAGACCGAGAGATTGAACCAGGAAATACCCTCCTCGGGACGCCGCATCGCGACCAGGCTGGCGGCGCGGCCGGTGCGTTGCGCCTCTTCCTTGAGCCGGGCGAAATCGGTGGCGGCGCTGCCCTGGGATTCGTTGCGGGTGACCAGCGCCGCAAGCGGCGAGCCGGTGAAGCCCGGGAAAAAGCGGTAGAAGGCGGCGTTGGCATAGGCCATGCCGCCCGACGGCGTCAGGATCAGATGCGCGGTGGAAGAGGCCTCGAGCGCCTGGCTCATCAGATCGATGCGCTTGGACAGGAGCGCGTGCATCTGCCGCGCCACCACGCTGGCGGCGCCCGCGCCCAGCGCCAAGGTGGCCAGCACCACCGCCGCCGGGCGCAACAGCCAGGCGGCATCGGAGACATGGAACAGGATCAGCCCGGTCGCCGTCACCGCGCCCAATGAGAACGCCACCGAGAGGGCGCCCAACGCGCGCATCCATCCCGCCACGCCGCCCGCCACCGCATCGTCGGCGGACGCGGCGGCGCGGGCATGCGCGCTGGCGGGCGACGGCGCGCGGGACGCGGCTTTGCGTTTCGCGCCGTCGCCGCCGTAAGGCAAATCCATCACCATGGAATTTTATCACAACCGCCGCGCGTGCGTGAGTGCGCGCTGCGGTCGAAGCATCGCTTCAAGGCAGGTTCTCCCGGGGCCGAGTCGAATCGCCGGAGCCGAGCTTCGCCGGAACAAGGTTAATGAAAGGTTAAGACCCGCGTAGCACAGCCGAGGGCCAAACCTTCGGGCCCGAGGCGTCGTGCGAAGCTAATCAAAAGGCCCTAGCACAGGCCGCGCATGTGGCAGCTGAAAAGATCACGAGTCGGAATTGTTTAGTTTGGCTTCGCACAACGCCTCGGGCCCTGCTTAGCACCTGACGTGCGAAGCCAAGAAAAATTAGCCCTCGGCTGTGCTACGCCCTACTCGTCCCGATGCGTGCGTTCCATGCGCTCGTGGCGTTCCTGGGCCTCGAGCGAGAGCGTGGCGATGGGCCGGGCCTCGAGCCGGCGCAGGCCGATCGGCTCGGCGGTTTCCTCGCAATAGCCGTAGCTGCCGTCCTCGATGCGCATGAGCGCGGCGTCGATCTTGGAGATGAGCTTGCGCTCGCGGTCGCGGGTCCGGAGTTCGAGCGAACGGTCGGTTTCGAGCGTGGCGCGGTCGGTGATATCCGGCTCGGCCAGGTTCACCTCTTTCAGGTTCTGCAACGTGCCGGTGGATTCCGCCAGCAGCTCGGCCCGCCAGCGCAACAGCTTCTGGCGGAAATATTCAAGCTGCTGCGCGTTCATGAATTCCTCGTCGTCCGACGGACGATAATCGGGCGGAAGCATCGGCCGCATGACCTACAACCCCATCAACCCAACAACCATTAAATGACCGGCAAAGCGGCGCGATTCATATACTGCGCGCGCGGCCGCTACAAGCGCCGCCGCGAATAATTTAACGGCTTGATATGACTAGCGGTTTCCGGTCTGGCCGGGGGACGCGGCCGCTTGCTCGGAGGACGGCGCGCCCGAGCCCTCTTCGCCCTGGATCAGCAGCTTGGCGGTCTTGAGCGCGCGGTAGAACTGGTCTTCGTCGAGATGGCGGCGCAGCTCCTCGACCGTCGCCTGGGCCTCGGGGCGGGTTTGGACATAGTCCTTCAGCAGCTGGCCGATATTGGCGAAAAACAGATCGGCCTTGCCGGCGAACAGGTATTGGCACTGGATGGCGAAATAAATCCGCTTCGCCGGCGTGGTCGCCTTCTCCTCCGCGATCATGTCTTTTTCGCGCAGCAACGCGGCGTTGGTGTGGATGAGAATTTTGGCCATCGGGCCGGAATTCTCGATCACCACGCCGTTGAGGATCAGCTTTTCGCGCGGCTTCAAGTTGATGGTCAGCGGCATCGGGGGCCCGGTCGATGAGGGAAACCCAGCCTAAGCGCCAAGCTTTAGCATTCCCTTAAGACCTGGACCGGCCTTAACCCGCGAAGAAACGATTTTTACTTAAATTATCCAGCGAGTTAGCGGGTGCCCCTTTTAGGGGTTTGTTAAACCGGGCAGGCTAAATTCGCGGTCATGCAATCGCGATTTTCCTCGCCCGCAAGTGCCGCCCTGCAGCAATCCGCTGGCCGGCCCGCCGAAACCGAAACCGACGCCGATTGGCTGGTCGATATCGGACCGGTGCTGTCGCTCGACAGCCTGCCGGCGCCCGAGACCAAGCGTTGGGTCATCCGCCGCAAGGCCGTCGTGGTCGCCGCGGTGCGCGCCGGAATCATCAGCCTCGAGGACGCCTGCCGCCGTTACACCCTCTCGATCGAGGAGTTCCTCGCTTGGCAGCGTCTGGTCGACGGCCACGGCCTCCCCGGCCTGCGCGTCACCCGTCTCCAGGACTATCGCAGCCTGAACCGGCCGCGCTGATTTTCTCGGCTTCGCAAGACGCCTCGGGCCTGAAGGTTCGGCCCTCGGCTTTGCTACGCCCGGCTTAATCCCTCCTTCATCACGTCTTGTTTATGGTTGGCCGGCAATTGACGCCGGAAACGGATTTATTTTATGGCGCTCCAGGACAACATCACCGAAACCGCCTTGAAGGCCGCGCCGCCAGCGGCCGAGGCCGTGCCGGCGCGCCAGCATCTCGAGGCCGCGCTCCGCGCCCATGGCTTGGCCGCTTCCCAGATCCGCAAGCTCCTGGCCCAGGCCCTACCCTTCGAAGGCGAGGATCTGCTGGCCCCCCTCGCCCGATCCCTCGCCAAGCTCTATCTTTTCAATCCGCTCAATGAGACCAAGAGCGGCCGTTTCATGCTGGTGGGCGCGCCGGGCTCGGGCAAGACCCTGGCCGTGGCCAAGCTCGCCTCCCGCGCCCGCGCCAAGGGCGCCTGCGTGCGGCTGGTCACGTGCGACGCCGCGCGTTCGGGCGGCGTCGAGCAGCTGCGGCATTTCGCCAAGAGCCTCGGCCTCGAGATCGAGACCGCCTCCGGCAAGGAACAGCTCGCCGATCTCGGCCCCAATGCCGGTGCGTTGGTGCTGATCGACAGCGCCGGCATCAATCCCTACAGCCCCTCCGACCGTCAGGAACTCGAAAGCCTCGCCAATGCCGCCAAGGCCGAGCCCATCCTGGTGCTGGCGGCGGGCGGCGATCCGGCCGACACGGTCGAGACCGCGCATATTTTCCGCGATCTCGGCTGCCAGCGTTTCCTGGCGACGCGGCTCGACATCGTCCATCGCCTGGGTAGCGTTCTGGCCGTGCCCGAGGCGCTCGGCATCGCCTTCGCCGAAGCTCTGTCCGTGCCCGCGCCCGATGCCGGCCTCATGCCCTTCACCGCCGAGCATCTCGCGAGGTTGTTACTGAAGAAGGTCTAGGCGTAGCACAGCCGAGGGCCAATTTTTTTCTTGGCTTCGCACGTCAGGTGCTACGCAGGGCCCGAGGCGTCGTGCGAAGCGAAGAAAAGCCGACTCGTTGCCCTTCCATCGTTATTGACGAACGCCCTGGCGCGTGTAGGCTCGACGCGCTTTTGCGGCGATTATCCGCCGCCAGCGAGTCGCGCCCCGCGCGATTCGATTGGAGCCCGGAAATGCGAGACTTCTTGCTATTTCCCGGTATGACGCTATGAAGACGGTGTCGCTGGACAAGGGGAGAATTCAAGATATGACGACCGCACCTACAGGTTCCAAACCGACCGCGCCGACGGTAACGCTGAAACACCTTGCCGCGGAAATGGCCGAGAAGCACGCCATGGCCAAGAAGCAGGCCGAAGCGCTGCTGCAGGAATTCATGGATCGCATCACCGCTCATCTCAAGAAGGGCAATCGCGTCCGCGTTGCCGGCTTCGGCATTCTTCAGGTGCGCCACCGCGCGGCGCGCATGGGCCGCAATCCGGCGACCGGCGAGGCGATCAAGATCAAGGCGAGCAAGAAAGTCGCCTTCCGCGCCGCCAAGGAATTGAAAGAGACCATTCTCTAGTCGAGACGGGCCGGCGCGTAGCACAGCCGAGGGCCAAATTTTCGGGCCCGAGGCGTCGTGCGAAGCGAAGAGAGTCCGTAGCACAGCCGAGGGCCAAACTTTCGAGCCCGAGGCGTCGTGCGAAGCTGATTAGGTGGACTGGCGCCGGCGCTTCTGCTCGGCGCGTGATGCGGCCGCGATCTCGTGGCAGCGCACGCCGTGATAGGCCTCGCTCAGCCCTTCGCGCGCCAGGCGCAGCTGGGTCTCGACCCCGGCGAGTGATTGCTCGATATGCGCGCGCCGTTCGGCCAGAGCCTGGCTTTGCGGCTCGGGCGCGTTTGCCGCCTCGGCCGCTTTCTGCTGCAATTCGATCTTGTCGCGCTCCCGGCGCAGCCGCGCGGCGAGCCGGTCGAGATCGGCGATCTCGCGCCGGTGTTCCTCGAGCTGGAAGCGGAAGCCGTCCAGTTGGCTGTCGCCGCGTTTCATGACCGCGGACTCCGGCATGCCATGCCTAACGCATTATCGACTCGGGCGACGAATCGACTCGACTCGACTGCAAAACGCGTTTTGCCGCTAAGGTTATCGATCACTTTCACAGGCCTTCGACATAAATTTTTGCGGCGCGAATCGGGCGCCACCGAATCGACTCGCACTATGCCCGAGGCCGCTTAAGAGCCGGTTAAGCCAATGAAATGAATTACTTACATGGAAGATTTAGGCGTTGACCGTAGATTCGGCCCGGTGTAGCCCATGATGGCAGGGTAAATTAATGGTCGAGTATGCGTAAAAATTAACGAATTTTTTACCCCGATTGGTAAGGATGATTAAAGTTCACCTATGGTTTCCAAAGCCCTTCTATCTGGAGGATCGCGATGCGCGTGTTGTTGATTGAAGACGATTCGGCCACCGCGGCCAGCATCGAACTGATGCTGAAGAGCGAGGGCTTTATTTGCGACACCACCGACCTCGGCGAGGACGGACTCGAGATCGGCAAGCTCTATGATTACGACATCATCGTGCTCGACCTCATGCTGCCGGACATCGACGGTTACGAGGTGTTGCGCCGCCTGCGCGCGGCGCGGGTGCGCACCCCCATCCTGATCCTTTCGGGCATGGCCGAGCTCGACAACAAGATCAAGGGCCTGGGCTTCGGCGCCGACGATTTCCTCGCCAAGCCCTTCGACCGCCGCGAGCTGATCGCCCGCATTCAGGCGATCGTGCGCCGCGCCAAGGGTCATTCCGAATCGCTCATCCGCACCGGCAAGCTCACCGTCAATCTCGACAGCCGCACGGTCGAGGCCGAGGGCGCGCCCCTCCACCTCACCGGCAAGGAATACGGCATCCTCGAATTGCTGAGCCTGCGCAAGGGCACGACGCTGACCAAGGAGATGTTCCTCAATCACCTCTATGGCGGCATGGACGAGCCCGAGCTGAAGATCATCGACGTCTTCGTCTGCAAGCTCAGGAAAAAGCTTTCCGTCGCCACCCACGGTGACAATTACATCGAAACCGTGTGGGGCCGCGGCTACGTGTTGCGCGATCCGCCGGCGGGAGAAACCGTGGCGGAGCCGGTCAAGGTCGCGGCGGTCGCCAAGGCCTGACTTTTACCCGCTTTGCCGGGGGTTGTTATCGAAACGGCGGCGTAGAATGCGCCGCCGTTTTGTTTTAATTCCGGTTCGTTATCAGGTTTTATTGTTGGCTTCGCACGACGCCATCGCCCTTGGTTTGGGCGATGGCTGTGCTACGCAATCTTAAACACCGCGCGCTTGGGAGCCTCGGTCAGGGTCAGCCTGGCGCCGAGCTGCTCGGCATAACGCGCGGTGAAATAGCCGTGGATGGTGCGCGCGGTGAGGGCCGCCACGTCGGCCCCCGCCCCTAGCGCCGCCTTGGCCTCTTGCGTCAGGTTCACGCTCTCGCCCGAGGCATCGGCTTCGAGGGTTTTCCCCTTGCCTGAGAGAATCACCTTGCCGCCGCGCGGCAGCAACTCGGCGGCGAGCAGCGCCAAATTGCAGGCGAGCTTCTGCCATTCGACCGGCAGTGCGTCATACGCGGCGGGCCAGTCGCAAACGACCTTGCCGCCTTCCATCATGCCGGATATCAAATCCTTGGGCGCGGGCGCGCCGCCGCCCGATCCGCCCGCGCCATAGGCGAAGCGGTAGAATTGGAGCCGCTGGCCCGCGCGCCGGGCGCTTTGCGCGATGATGGATGTCGCGTCCTTGGCGAATTCCGGCCCCTCGTCGCCCATCAGCTCGATGCCGTTGGTGATGGCGCCGACCGGGCTGATGAGGTCGTGGCACAGCCGCGAGGCCAAAAGTTCGAAGACGCGGAATTCGAGCTGCATGACGCCATCATGACGGCCTTGAGCGATTCGGAACAAGGCTTGAGGCGCGGCTTCTAGCTTTTAACCGCGGCCGCGATCCGCTCCGCCTCGGCTAGGTCTTCCGGGCTGTTGACGTTGAAGAACGGATCGTAGGGCTGGACCGGGAATTCAACCCGCGCCAGGCGGAAGCGCGCGGTCCATAAATCCACTTTGCGCAGGCCCGAAACCAGGGCTTGGCGCAAATCCTCGCGCAACGCCACCGGCCACAGCCCGAACACCGGATGCTCGCGCCCGCCCGAAGCGGCGCAGGCGAGATCGTGTTTCCCGTCCCTCACCGTTTCTTCCAATCGCTTCACCAGATCGGGCGGAAAGAACGGCGCGTCGGTGGCGAAGCTCGCCACATATGTCGCGCCCGGCGCTTGCGCCGCCGCCCAGTCGAGCCCCGCCAACACCCCGGCCAAGGGTCCGGCGAAATCCGCGATGCTGTCGGCCGCCACGGGCAGGCCGTAACGCGCGAAACGCGAAGCATCGCCATTGGCGTTCAGCACCAAAGCCGACACTTGCGGCTTGGCGCGCGCGATCACGCGCTCCAGGATGGTTTTCCCTGCCAGAACTTTCAAGGATTTATCGCCGCCGCCCATGCGGCGCGAGAGCCCGCCGGCCAGCACCACGCCCGCAACGCTCAAACCGCGTCCTCGAGCGAGGCCTTGCGTTGCACCGCGCGCGGCTCGTCGCCGACATCGGCGCCGTCGGTGTCGAACACGATGCGCTTTTCGCCGGCGAGTGCCACGAAGCGCTTGCCCTTGGCGCGGCCGATCAATGTCAGATTGGCGCGCCGCGCCAGCTCCACCCCCCAGGCGGTGAAGCCCGAGCGCGAGATCACGATGGGAATCCGCATCTGCACCGTCTTGATCACCATCTCCGAGGTCAGCCGCCCAGTGGTGTAGAAAATTTTGTTCTTGGGCGAGACCTTGTTCATCCGCATGTAGCCGGCGATCTTGTCGATGGCGTTGTGGCGGCCCACGTCCTCCATGTAGACGAGCGGCTTGTCGCCTTCGCACAACACGCAGCCATGGATCGCGCCCGCGGCCAAATAAAGGCTCGGGCTGGTGTTGATCTTCTTGCTCAGCGCGTAGAGCCACGAGGTCTTCAACACCGCCTTGGGGTCGAGCTTCACCTTGTCGAAGGTTTCCATCAGATCGCCGAAGGCCGTGCCCTGGGCGCAGCCCGAGGTGAGCGTCTTCTTGCGCAGCTTCTTCTCGTAATCGGTCTTGCGCTTGGTGCGCACGACGATGGTTTCGAGATCCTCGTCGTAATCGATCGACAGGATGGCGTCGTCGGGCCGGAGCATGTTCTGGTTGATGAGATAGCCCACCGCCAGGTAATCGGGATGATCGCCCACCGTCATCATGGTGACGATCTCCTGGCCGTTCAAAAACAGCGTCAGCGGCCGTTCCACCACCACGGTGGTTTCGACGCGGTGCCCTTCCTGATCGAGGCCCGGTAATTTTCTCGTGAGGCGCGGGTCTTCGGGGTTGGGGCGGACGGCGAATTCCTTCATAGTGCAATCATGGTCCCGCCTCCCCGCCGCCGCAAGACCTCCGGAACGCGCATGAACGCCCGTCTGGCCGGGCTTTTCCTGCTGGCTCTTGGTCTCGCCGCCGCCCCGGCGCGCGCATCCGATCCCGACTGGTCCAAGGCCGAAACCATCACCATGATCATGTCGGATTACCAGTTTTCGCCCAACGCCCTCACCTTCAAGCAAGGCACGGCCTACCGGCTGCATCTGGTGAACAAGGGCAAGGAGCTGCACGAACTCGACGGGCCGCAATTCTATGCCGCCATTTCCGTGGGCAATCCGGAAATCCTGGTCAATGGCGGGATGGAAGTCGACGTCAAGCCGGGCCAGAGCCAGGATTTGCTGTTCGTGCCGTTGCAGGCGGGCAAATACCCCTTCGACTGCGACGACCACGAAGCCTTCGGCATGACCGGGGTGTTTACCGTCGAGTGAAGGAGGAACTCCAGATTCGCCTTCGTACAATCATGCTACGCCGTGCCGTTTTGCTTTGCCGGCGGTGCCATCATCGTTTCGGACTGCAAAACCACCCTGCGCCCTTCGACTACGCTCAGGGTTAGGAAGGAATGGCGGATGGCATTAAGAAAATCGCCTCATGCTGAGCGTCGTCGAAGCACGCATGGCGTCTATCCAGCCCTAGCCGCTACATTGGCTTCGCACGTCAGGTGCTGCACATCTAACCCCCTGAATACCCATACGCAATTCGGGGGCGACATTTCCGCCAATGACGCTATCCTAGGACTCCCTATATTCTCAGCATGACCATGATCGATCCCTTCGGCCGCTCCATCACCTATCTGCGCGTCTCGGTCACCGACCGCTGCGACTTCCGCTGCGTCTATTGCATGACCGAGGACATGGCCTTCCTGCCCAAGGCCGAGGTGCTGACGCTGGAGGAGCTCGACCGCGCCGCCTCGGCCTTCGTGCGCCTCGGCGTGCGCAAGCTGCGCCTGACCGGCGGCGAGCCGCTGGTGCGGCGCAACGTCATGAGCCTGGTGCGTTCGCTCGGCCGCCACCTCAAGACCGGCGATCTCGACGAATTGACCCTGACCACCAACGGCAGCCAGCTCGCGCGTTTCGCCGGCGAGCTGAAAGACGCGGGCGTGAAGCGCATCAACGTCTCGCTCGACACACTCGATAAGGACAAGTTCACCGCCATCACCCGCTGGGGCAAGCTCGACCAGGTGCTGGACGGGATTGCGGCCGCGCACGGCGCTGGCATCGAAATCAAGATCAACGCCGTCGCCTTGAAGGGCGTCAACGACGACGAATTCGACCATATGATTTCCTGGTGCGGGGATCATGGCTACGATCTGACCCTGATCGAGGTCATGCCCATGGGCGAGATGGGCGAGACCGCGCGGCTCGACCAATACCTGCCGCTCTCCGTGCTGCGCGCCAAACTCAAGCAGAGCTGGACGCTCGACGACAGCGATTACGTCTCCGGCGGCCCGGCGCGCTACGTCACCGTGCGCGAAACCGGGCGGCGGCTGGGCTTCATCACGCCGCTCACGCATAATTTCTGCGAAAGCTGCAACCGCGTGCGGCTCACCTGCACCGGCACGCTCTATATGTGCCTGGGGCAGCAGGACAGCGCCGATCTGCGCACGCCCTTGCGCGCCTCGGACGGCGACCGGCCCTTGGAAGACGCCATCCACGCCGCAATCGCGCGCAAGCCCAAGGGCCACGATTTCATCATCGACCGCCGCCAGGGCACCGTTTCGGTGCCGCGCCACATGAGCGTCACCGGCGGTTGAACCCTTTCCCAATATCCCCGTGACCGAATTCCGCTCCATAGCCTTCGTCGCCAGCGAGGCGCCCCAGGCGCAGGCCGCGCTCGCCGAGTTGCAAGCCCGTTACGGCACGACGCCGCCGGAAAAGGCCGACATCATCGTACCGCTGGGCGGGGACGGATTTTTGCTGGAAACCCTGCACCTCCAGCTGGGACGCAAGGTGCCGTTCTACGGCATGCATCGCGGCAGCGTCGGATTCCTGATGAACGATTACCGCCCCGAGGGCTTGAAGGAACGCCTCGCCCGCGCCGAAGCGGTGGTCATCCACCCGCTCGAGATGATCGCGCGCAACGTCAAGGGCAAGGAGTTGAAGGCGCTCGCCATCAACGAGGTCTCGCTCACGCGCCAAGGCCGCCAGGCCGCCAAGATCCGCATCAGCGTCGACGGCGTGGTGCGGCTCGACGAGCTGATGGCCGACGGCGTGCTGTTGGCGACGCCGGTGGGCAGCACCGCCTATAATCTGTCGGCGCATGGGCCGATCGTGCCGCTGCAATCCGATCTGCTGGCGCTGACGCCGATCAGCGGCTTCCGCCCGCGGCACTGGCGCGGCGCGCTGTTGCCGCAAAGCGCGAAGGTCAAGTTCGAGACGCTGGAGATCGACCGCCGCCCGGTCAGCGCCGCCGCCGATTACACCGAATTGCGCGACGTGACCTCGGTCGAGCTGCGCCAGGCGCGCGAGATCGCGTTGACATTGATGTTCGACCCCGAACACACGCTCAACGAGCGCGTGCTGAAGGAGCAGTTCACCTCGTGACCCAACCGCCGCGAACAGGCGGAATCACGCAGGCGTGATGGACGCGGGCCCCGGCGCCGGAGCAAGATCGGCATAACCCGAAACGAGGAGGCTGATATGCCCGACCATCGACCCTTCGACCCAAATCGCCGCGCCCTGATTGGCGCCGGCGCCGCCTGGCTTGCGGCATCCACCCTGCCCTTCCCCGCCTTCGCGCAAAGTTCCGGCGCGGCCAAGTCGCGGATCGGAATCATCGGATCGGGCCGCATCGGCGGCACGGTCGGCTCGCTCTGGGTCAAGGCCGGGCACGAGGTGATGTTTTCCTCGCGCCATCCCGAGGAGCTCAAGGATCTGGTCGCGGGGCTCGGTCCTCTGGCCCATGCCGGAACCGTGGCGCAGGCGATCGCCTACGCTCACACGCTGTTCGTCGCCATACCCTATGGCGCGCTGCCGCAGCTCGGCCAGGATTACGGATCCCAGCTCAAGGGCAAAACCGTGCTCGACGCCGGCAACGCCAGCGCCGGCCGCGACGGCGCCATCGCCGACGAGGTCGAGAAGAACGGCATCGGCGTCACCTCGCAGAAATACCTGCCGGGTTCGCATCTGGTGCGCGCCTTCAACACGCTCTCCTACATGATCCTGGCGCGCGAGGCCAACCGGCCGCCGCCGCGTCTGGCGATCCCGATCGCCGGCGACGATCCCACGGCGGTCAAGG
>Ga0181526_10001088_pt1 | contig 26864 bp, 26 predicted proteins | sample PEATcosm2014_Bin_35_FD_119750 | JGI IMG/M metagenome (GOLD analysis project Ga0181526, IMG submission 119750) | Peatland microbial communities from MTU Mesocosm Facility, Houghton, MI, USA - PEATcosm2014_Bin06_30_metaG | ecosystem: Environmental > Terrestrial > Soil > Wetlands > Peat | place...
GAGGGTTACAGTCTGTTTTCAAGGCGGAGTCGTTGGAGTCAGTCATAAGTTGTTCTAGTCAAACATATTGACTGCTCCCGGCCCCGCCTCGTTCATTCTATTGGTGAGAAATGCAGGTTAGCACCGGCCTGATGGATACCCTCCTCATCCATCCTCGGGAGATTTTCCGTCTGGCGGTGATGACCTCAGCCTCGGCGATTATCCTCATGCACAATCATCCCAGCGGCGACCCGACCCCAAGTGAAGCTGACATCAAAGCCACCCGGGACCTGATCCGGGCCGGCCAGCTCATGAGAATCGATTTGCTCGATCACGTCATCGTCGGAACCGGAAAACACCAATCCCTCCGCGAACTCGGTTATTTTGCCGGGTCCTGAATAATGCCGAGTTGGCAGGGCGATTCCTTGAAAGACCACGGAATCGCCTTCGCTTATCTCAAGATTAAGCTTGAACCGACTATAAATCCTTAAGCGCCAAAGGGATTTCGTCTTGTTCATCTTTCCAACTCTTAATTCCCACAAATTCCTTGGCTTCGTCGATCATGTCGGAGAAATCAAATGGCGTGTTTGGTCCAGTGAACAAATCGGACTTGGTGCAATCAGCCTGTGGCATAAAATGCCGGATTGCTGCGATGATGGATTGTTCCTCGCCACTTGTAAGGCCGGGCCAGAGCCGAATTGCCGAAATCCAATCTTCGGGTTTCAAGTGCTTTAGGAGAATGCCGCCTGCTTCGGTAGGGTCAGACCCGGCAGTGACAAATCGAACCTCCTTCTCGGACTCATATTCCTTGCGCTTCAAAAAGAACGGGCGAAGCAAGAGGCCGTAATCAGTTTGGTCCTCAGGATTGAACTCAGTACTCACACCGGTTACGTAATCAACGTAGGTCATCCTCCCAAAGATGAAATCCCGTCCTGTATTTTCCAGCATGGTGGCTATTTTCCCAACATGAGATTGAATCGCCACTCCTTCTTTACCGTAAATACTCCACATCGCCGCAGATTCGTGGGACGAGTGAAACCAACACCATGCGAACCGAGTCCGTCTGATGAAGTCGAAGTAATGTTTCCTGAGAATTTTAGCGGCAACCGGCTCTCCGCTCTGCTTGTTGATTTCGATGCAATGGCGCTCATAATCAGAGCACAAATTCTTGAACATCCACTTGTCTATTTTCTCCTCATCCGTTCCGTAGCGGTCAGCAAATGCACCATTGAACCAAGCGATATTCTCAAAGAACTCCCCCTCAAACGGGTCCACTGACCGCAGCTTGGCAACCGATGGAATGAATAGTGCCCCATTTAGGTAGAAAAAAAGTGTTCGTAGTGGAACGTAACGCCAAACTCCTGCTTGGTTGCTCAACCATCGTTGTCTGTCGGTATCGGAAAAAATCTGCGTGGGTTGTGACATATTTACGTAATGTCTTAACAGGAAAACCTTGAAATCTCAAGCCTTATGTCCAAAGCCAGAGCATATCTTGAAGCGTAGTTTGAATTAAGCTTATTATGAGCGAACCAAAATCCCTTGCGGCAATTTATCGCCGCGTCAGCACCGATCAGCAGGACGCCTCACTGGAAACCCAGGAAAAGCGCGTCGGCGATTATCTCAATGTGCGCGGCTTCCATGCCACCGAACAAACCACCTTCCACGATGCCGACACCTCCGGCAGCATCCCCATCCTCGAGCGTCCTGGCGGTGCCCGGCTTTTCGCCACATTGCGGCATTGTCCGGACATCAAACACCTGGTTGTTGCCAAGCTCGATCGGCTGGGCCGCAGCGCCCGGGATCTGCTGGACACCGTCCATCAGCTCGACGAAATGGGCGTGGCCCTGCACATCGTTGACATGGGCGGCGACAGTCTCAGCACGCAGGGACCGGCCGGCAAGCTCATGTTCGTCATTTTGGCCGGCATGGCTGAGTTTGAGCGCGAGCTGATCCGCGGCCGGATCCAAGACGCCCTCAACCGCCGGTTCGATCAGAAGCGGATCATCGGCACAGTGCCCTACGGCTACGATTTGGAAGCGGGCAACCTGGTGGACAACCCGCGCGAGCAGGAAATCATCCGCCGCATCGCGCGCCAGCGCGGGGTCGGCTGCAGCTACAAGCAGATCGCCGACCAGCTCAACGCCGACGGCATCGTGACCAAAACAGGGCGTGGAAAATGGCAGTGCGGCAACGTCGCTGGGGTGCTGAATTCAAAGCATACGGCGCGCTTCCTGGATGAACCGGAAGCGGAGGACTTTCCGTCATAGTTTCAGCTACAGCGGGTTCCTTCTGTTAAGTTGTCAGTCAATCCAAAACTCTTATGCTCCCACCTTCCAAATACATCCCCATGACCCCGGACGACTTTGTCGGACCGGCGGCGAACGTGGCGCGGCGCATGATGCGCTTTATCCAGCACTCCAAGGAGACGGGTGATGCCCTCACCTTTCTGCTCACCGGCTTTCCCGGCATCGGCAAGACTGCGCTGGCGCGCTTCACCGGCCAGCAGCTCGGCCTCACCGGCTGCCTGCTTGAACCGCTCAACGGCACCCAGCTCAGCATCGAGCGCGTCGAGGAAATCGCCACCCGGCTCCATTACCGGCCCATGTTCGGCGACTGGCATTTCATTTTCGTGGATGAATTCGAGGGCGTCAGCACCGCCGCCAAGATGCGGCTGTTGACCGTCCTGAATCAATTGCCCAAATGGACCGCGTTCGTCGCCACATGCAATCGCGGCACCGACGAACTGGCCCAGCGCAATCACAGTCGGTTCAACGCCTTCGAGTTGACCAGTCCGGAGCCGCAGGAAATCGCGGACTTCCTCCTGCGCAAATTCCAGATTCCCGCTGACCTGGCGGAAGCCGCCATCAAATGCGCCACCAAGCAGGCCGACGGCGGCCTGTTCAACACCATCGACATGCGCCAGGTGTTGAAGGACTGCGACGAGCTGGTGTTAATGCAGCAAGCCGCGTAGATTGTTTTTGGTAGGGCGAGACTCTGTCGAGCCGTAAATCATTTGGGGTTCGACGGGAGTCTCACCCTGCTATGGGGAATGTCAAGTGAGGCGGAGGCTTTATTTCATAAGTGCTTTTTGGGTTATAGGTTTCTGGTTTGGGTTTCGGAGCGTTTCCTCTTCAAGGCTGGAGCGGAGCTTCCGCCGGCCGACCTGCTATCCGCACATGTATTCCACAGTGCCTGATGACTTGTTCGTCTGGGAAGAGGAACGAGCGCACCCCATCTACCGAGCGGGTTCAGATCAACTGACCCAAGGGTGAGCCGGGCGCGCGCCGTTCCAAAATGGTGTTCCGGTCTTTTCACTAAAAGCGGTCTTTTCTTTTTCTTAAAAGCTTCTTTTCAGCACAGGTGCAACTGGGCCGCCGTCATGCGCCCGGTTTCCAAGCGCCAGAGATCAATGGCCAGGTGCCGCCCGATGGCCACCGCCGCTTTTTTGCGCCCGCCGCCGGCGTTTTTGTTCTCCAGTTGCTTCTTCCATTTCTGAACCGGCGGGTAGTTGGGTTGAAAGCGGATGACCCTCCAGGCCAGTTCCACCAGCAGGCGCCGGATGCGCGGATTGCCGTGCTTGGTGATCGAACCCTGCACCCGGTGGCCGCCGCTGGCATGAACCGAGGGGCACATGCCGGTCAGGCTGGCCACTTGCCGCCGGTTTTTAAACCGGTGCCAGTCCAACATCTCGCAACGCAATAGTTGACTGGTCAGGGCGCCGAAACCTTTGGCCGGCGATTGGGCCTCTCCGATGACCTCCCTCTCGGTCCGGGCCAATTGCTGGTCCGCCAGTAGAATGAGCGAGCGGAGACTTTCCAGAATCCGGGCCTGCCACGGGGCCAAGAGCTCTTGCAAAACCTTCCAGGAACCTGGCTGCCACCACTGGCCCGAGACGCGCCGCCCGTGATAGAGCAGAAAGCTGCGGCCTTGGGCCTCGTGCCCCTGCCGGTCCTTTTGCAGTTGTTGCCGATGCCGACTCAAGCCCCGCGCCTGCTCTTGTTCCGGGGTGGGCACGATAATGACGGCCAAGGCGTGGCGGTTGCCCTGGACGTAGCGATCGAGCCGCTGGGTCAGGGCCAGCGCGTCGGTCTTGTCCGTTTTGACCTTGCGCCCCAGCTCGTCCCAGTTCTGCGGACGCACCACCACGTTCTGCACGCCCATCTGCAAGAGTTGGCGATGCAAGCTGTAGCCGAAGGGGCCGGCCTCGTAACAACTGTGAACCTGTTCGGCCAGGACAATCTGTTTGACCACCCAGGCCAGGAAGCCAGCCGGGGTGAACTTCTGGGCCGGTTGTGGCGTGGCGGTGTCGATCTGCCGCACCACGCGATAACTGTCGGCATGAACGTCGATGCCCAATTTAATGAGCTTGGCTTTGGCAGCCGTTTTAGTGGAACATGTTTTACGGGTATTGGCATTACAGGTGTTTTTCATATAACCTTGGTGTAACGCTTCTGCGCTCACCTGCCAATACCCATGCCATCTACCGCGTCAACTTTCCCATAACCCTCAACAGAAAGCAGAAATATCATGGGCAGATTCAATGCCACAGCAGTCGCAGTACCGCGCCCGGCCCCGGCGGAGCCAGGCTCCGCCAATGGCCCGGCGTGCAACGCCCCGCAGTTGACCGTCCTGCCGCCGCCAGCGGCCCCGGCGGGCAAGCGCAGCCTCGACTTTGGCGGCCTCAACAAGAAAGCCGCCGTCGCCGCACCGGCCGGCGAGTATCCAGTCCTGCCGGATCCGGATGGCGCGCTGGCGGAGCAGGCCGCCGCCTTCCTGGAAGCGCTTGAGGCGGAGACAGCCGCCACCGGCGCGAAAGAAGCGGCGCGATTCGAGCTGGTCAGCGCCGCCCGGCCGTTTCACTTCAAGGTCAACAGCGGCCATGCGGAAATCCCCAGCTCCGTCAGCATCCATTCGCCCCGGGGCGAAGTGCGCGTCACATTCAAGGATGCCTACAAAAAGCTTGATGAAACGAAGTTCGAGGCCGTCCGGCAGGTCATCGGCGATGACCTGGCCGGCGTTTACATGGCCCAAACGTTCGAGTTCAAGATCGCGTCGGAGAACATCCCGGAAGCGAAGATGCAATCCGTCATTGACGCCATGCGCGACATGGCCACCCGGCTCGGGATCGTGGATGCCGTGACCGTGGACACTTGTTACAAGCCGACGGCCGAATGGCACACGGCCCGGTTCCGGCAGTTGACCCCGGAGCAGAACATGAAACTGGAAGGCGTCATCGATCGCGAAAAGGGCTTCTGCCAGGCCGCCGTCGGCCCCGTCCGTGGCAAGAAGTAGCCGTTGTCAATTATCCATTGTCAATTATTCATTGAATCCTATGGGCATGATCAAAAATTATCTGAATGACATCATCTGCGCCTGTTCGGAAGAGCAATTCGGACAGGACGCCGTGGAATACGCCGTGCAAATGGGCTTGGTCGAATTGACCGGTAACAAGGACGACGACGTCCGCATCATCATGTCGCAGTATGACGACATTTGCCAGGCGTACCGCAAGGAAATCACCAGCAACGAAGCGGCCCTGGTTGAAAGCTACGGCCCGTTGCTGGAAGAGATCGCCGAAGAACGCTGGCGCGACCGCCAGCTCTTCCCCGATGAACAAAGCGAGGCGGCATAATTCCCATGACTCCTCCCATTCGTCCCATCACTTATCCCGCCCGGCCCGTGAACGGCGGCCATCTCAAACACGCGCTGCGCAAGGTGGGCAGTTGGTCCTTCGAGCCGAAATACAATGGCTGGCGCGCCATCGTGCATTGTCCGACAAGCACGATGTGGAACCGCCATGGCGAACGCCTGACCATTGCCGTGGAATTCATCCCGGCGCTGGAGATCCTCAAACGCTCCCAGTTCGAGTGGCTGGACGTGGAGGCGTTGGAACGCCGGCACAATCTCGGGCGCGGCTCGCTCATCGTCCTTGATTATCCAACGCCCGAATTGGCGACGTGGCATTACGAACGCCGCGGTCAGTTTCTTTACGATCACATCATCGCCTCCGGCCTGGGCGAATGCCTGATCCAGACTTTGAAGCCCGAGGAAAACAAGGTCTATCTCGCGCCGAGTTATGGACCGGAGGAGCGGGACGAACTGTGGGCGCAATTGCAGGACGTCAACCGCCGTCTGGGCTGCATTTTTTACGAGGGCGTCGTCGCCAAGAAAAACGACAGCCTGTATCCCATCCAGCTCAACAACCCTGACCAGACCACGCCGACCTGGATGAAACACCGTTTCGTCAAGTAACAAGCCCACGAATCTGGCCGTCCGCGCGCTTAGGTGCCTTGACAATTTCAATTATCGATTTATGAACATCATCATGTCAGAAGAAGAAAACATCCCGCCACTGCCCGAATACGCCGCCGAACTCGAAGCCGAGCTGGCCTTCGGCACCAGGGCTTACCCGCCGGAACAAGGCATCCGTGTCATGGAAGCCCGCATCAAGGGACTGGAGGGTGAACTCAACGCCGCGACCGATGGCGATGAGGCCCAGCGGATTGCCCCGCAACTGAACGAAGCCCGGCAGCGTCTAGCCCAATATAAGTTGCAGCTCGACGGGAGAAATTAAATCGACACATCGCCTTGGACGGTGGCGACTGCCAACGCGCGGTATTGTACTAACAGACTGTTGGCGGCTATTTTTCAGAATCCACGGTGCAGGCCCAAACAAGGGCGATGACCCAGCCGAGAACAGTCCATCCGAGTAAAAGATTCAGGACAAAAATTGCATTGAAGTTCCGTTTCTTCCTGCCGACATACGCCGGCAAGAGATACAAAAAGATGACAAGAATAACTACGCTTAAATAAGCGATTAGAATAAACAATGCCCACATCACGTGACCGAAACCTGCCGAGATATAGCTGCCTCCAACCACGGTAGCCCAAATGGCAATTGAAATCAGAAGAACATGCTGTCTGTAGGATAAGGACTTTCTAAAAGATGTTACTGCCGCCAGCAGCTTTATAGTGATCCCTGCCTTGCGATTCAAACGTAGAACCGTCGGCTTTTTGCAATGGGGACAATCAACGACCGTATCATGTTCAAAATTGGCCACGTCAAATTCGATCTCGCCATCGCAATGGATGCACCTGGCACGCCCGAGTTGTTCCGACATGATTCCTTTCTCAGGCAGCAGAAAGGAAAAGGCGCGACCCGATGCACCCTGAACGAGGCACCGCGAAGCGCCTTTGCTGAGAATGCGACCGAGCCGCGCCCGATGGGGCGCGCACTCAGTTCGTCTCAGCTTGGAAAATTCGCGGTTTTCGTTCAGCCGAACTGCTGCACTAAATCATTTTTACAGAGGGAAATGTAACTTTTCGAACTCCTTCCAGTCAAGAAACTTCATTCCGGCCAAACTAGAATCGTGCAGTCCCTTCCGGCTTGGTCGCCGCCCTGAGCGCAACCGTCCTCTTATGAGTGAACTCACCAAAGTAAAACGGCGTATTAAACGCCTCGAAAATTGTCTGCGCGATGTCCTGCGCTGGATCTCCGATGAGGAAATCGAACTGAACGGACGCGGTGCCGACAACAAGGACAATGCGCAATACGTCGCGCTTTGCCGCCTGAATCGTCGTATCCGCCGAACCATCCCTGCTGGATCACAACTTTAGCCTTCAACCTTCAGCATTTTTATGGACCTGCATTCTTCCATCCATCCCGCCGCGCTCGACCTGATGCTCGGCAGCGCCACCAACGCCGTCCAGAAAGGCCAGAGCCAGTACTCCACTCCGTTCGAGCTGGCCGCCGCCATCGCCGAAGAGCTGCCCAGCTTCCGGCCAATCATCGTCGATCTGACCTGCGGTCCCGGCCAACTCCTTGCAGGAGCGGCCAACAAGACCACCGACTTCCTGCTCGGTTGCGATCTGGACTTGTCGCGCCGCACCTCGGATCAAGCCCGCAAGGCCGGCTTGCCGGGCCTAAGCATCCCGGCGAAGGCCGGACAGGGTGAACTCGAAAGCCGGGTGCGGCATCTCCGCATCCGCGCCGACCTTACTGTGCTGTATGAATCCATGCGGCAAATCGATTTTCGGGCGGACTGCTTTGCGCTGAATCCGCCCTGGTCCTTGAATTGGCACCTGGCGAGGCTTGGCGCCTTGGCCGACAGCGAGGTTCCCGCTGTCGCCAAGGTGACCAAGGCTTTAACGGCCAGCGGCGCAACCACCATAGATTCCACCCTGGCGACGCTGATGATCGCCCTGGACAGTCTGAGCGACGTTGGGGAGGGCTTCCTGATCGGCTACACCAGCACGTTGCAGCGCCTCATATTCGCGCCCGGCGCGGTCGGGGAAGGCCTCGTCCGGCATATTTGGAAGAAGGTGGTCCTTGCAGGACTTGCCACCACGGCGGGATCGCCGAGCGGCAATGGCCCGTCGTGCAATGACCCGTTCGCCGCGGCGACCGTGATTTACTTCAGCGCCGCCCACGACGCCGGCCCGACCGCTGATGGCCAGCGACCGCGCTTCATGGCGCATCTCAACAGCTACAATTCCCGGTCGGACACCATCGAGCAATGGAAGGCGCTGGCGGAGCGCGTCCAGTCGATGCGGCCCGATGCGCCGCCCAAGTTCCATCTGTCCCTGTTCGGAAATGAAATTCGGGTCTGCCTCGGTCTGTTCGACACCGAGCTGACGAAAGTCAACCGGGAGCTGGCCAAAACCGCCAAGCGGCTGAACGACTTGAACGGGCGCAACCCGATGCAAGTCGTCATGCAACGGGACGAGCGCAATTTCATCTTGGGCCTCTTGAAGCGGGGCGCAGACTGGACGGTGGACCCGGCGCTCCGTGACGCCGTGCAAGCGGCCGTCGGACAATATAATGCCATTCGCGCGCCGCTGGTCCCGCTGCCAAAGATCCAGCGGCTCGGGTATCTGGACGAACGCGACGACATCCTTTGTGTCAAGGATCTGGGCGAATTTCATGCCGGCACAAGCTATCCGCTCGCCACCCGTTCCATGCGCTTCACCCGCACCCAGATCAAGCCGAACCTCAGCGGCGAAGATGAGGAATTGGAACTGAGCGGCCAGGAGCTGGCCATCCTGATCAAACCCAAGGTTGGCGAAGCGCTCTGCTTCATGGACAGCGCGCTCCGTGCGGCCAACGTCAAGATCGGCGAGGACACCGGCGCCAATGTCGTTAACTTCACCCTGCAACAGTTGGTGGACCACTTCGAGATCCCCGAAGTCCCCGACATTGCCAGCACCGATCCTGTCCGCTTCAACTCTTTCATCGAACAACAGCATCAGCTTGAAAGTCTGACAGGGACGCGCTTCAAGCCATTCCAGTTGAAGGATTTTGCCTCTGCTGCGATGGTGGAGGGGTTGATTGGAGCCCACGACACAGGGCTGGGCAAATCGCTCAAAGCCGCCACCTGGCCGCTTTTGAAATGCGGCTTCGAGACACTGCCGGGCCGGGGCATTTGTGTCAAAGCCCCCGTCCTTGTCATCGCACCTGGCAATCTACACAGTCAGTTGACCGCGGAATTCAAAAAGTTCTACGGCATTGTGCCAAAGCCCATTGACGATCAAGCCGCCCTGATGCGGTTGATGAATAATGGCCGGAGGCGCAGCCTTCCGCCCGGCTTCTACATCACAAGCTACACCAGACTGGCCGTAAATGGTGTGCGAAAACTCAGCGCCTTGGAAAAATGCGGCACAGAAAGCGCCGTCGACGCCTTGAATCTCACGCTGGCCGATCTCCAGCACTTCTACGATGAGCGCGGCACAAATTACAAAGATGAATATGCCACGCTGGGCGTCAAGCCGGTGATGGCCAATGGTGCAACCATCACCCGGAAGCAGCTTGACGCCGCGCTGGCCGCGAAGATCCGGAGCGCCCGCCAGGAGCGGACCGGCAACGGCCAAACCTGCGACCGGATATGCTGGGAGCTGGAGCGATGCCATGCCCTGCTCGAAAACTTTCTTCCCCCGTTCAAGCCGGCCGTGTTCGCCCGTGCAAGCCAGTCCGTGAAATTCATCTGGCGTGAGCTGGTCCACCAGAAGCTCGTCGAGTACGGCGAGGCGGTTGGTGAAATCCGGGATGGGATTAAATGCGTTTACAGCCCGTCCATGGCCGACCTCTGCTCGCATCTGTTCGAGTGTGTCGTCATTGATGAAGGCGTGAAGATGAAGGGTTCCGACACCCAGGTCGGACGCGGCATCCGCCAGATGTGCCCGAAATATCGCCTCGTCCTGACCGCGACCCCCGTCAAGAACCGGCTGCCGGACATCTTCTGGCTGGCTTGGTGGGCGGCTGGCGGCCATGAGGAAGCGACTGCCCGCTGGCCTTATGCCGGCGGTCCGGAGGAACAGGAAAAATTCGCCGGAACATTCATGCTGTCCGAATTCAACAAGACCAAGGCCGCCGAGGATCCGGGAAAGAGGTCTCGTTACATCAAACTGCGCCCCGAGATTTGCAACCTGCACTTGCTCTGGAAAGCCCTTGGCCCGATCGTTCTGCGCCGGCGCAAGCAGGACATCGGCCAGTCCATCGTCAAGAAAATCCGCCGCGTCTATCGTGTCCCGATGGGCCTGCATCAGCGCGCGGTGTATCACTATCATCTGCAAGCCAGTTATCTGGATTGCAATTTAAAACCCGCCCCCGGCGCGAAGCTCCAGGCCTTGCGCGTCGCCGCCGCCGCCCCCGATTCGCACTTGCTCGAGCCGCATCCGCTGCCAGGCAACGTGAGGCCGGATGAGGGCGGTGTTGTCCTCACCCATCGCAGCCCGTATTCCTTCACGCCGAAAGTTGCCTGCGCCCTGACGTTGCTCCGCGACGTCCTGCAGCGCGGCGAGCAAGCCGCCGTGTTTTCCGCGTTCAACGATCCGTCGGATATCCTTTCCCGCTACCTGACCGAGGCCGGCATTGACCACTATCTCCTTGACGGCCGCATGACGCAGGCCCGGCGCGGCCTGCGCAGTGCCGCGTTTAACAATGGCGAGTGCCCGATCACCCTGGCCGGCATCGATAGCATGGCCGAGGGGCACAATTGGGACAACATCAACAACATCATCCTGACCAGTTACACCTGGGCGGCGAACAAGGTGGTTCAAGCCATCAACCGCGCGCATCGGCTGACCAGCAAACGCGACGTCAGCCTTTACGTCATCATCTGCGATCAGAGCGCGGACCGGGTCCTGGAGGACAACATCAACGAGAAAACCAACTCCAGCGAGCTGGCCATTGACGGCCGTTTGCTGGGCGAGGCGACCGAGGAACGGAGCATCTCCGAGCTGCTCCGTGACGCCATCCGCGACTTCAAGGACCAGCAGGATTGTCCGGATGAGGAAGCGCTGACAAAGACCTGGCCTGCGCTGCGCGAGCAATTGCAGGAAGCCGCGCGCGGCTGGCATGGAATCGAACTCAGGCCTGGAGTCCAATCAAAATCCAACTGGAATCCAGTCGATCTGTCCACGTTCATCTTCCCACTGTCTTTAGCAAAACCGCAGCAAAGTATTCCTGTCCATCCTATCAATCTTCCAAGTTGGCGCCGCATCAAGCTCGCTACGTAGCCGGATGGCTCAGTTTCGAATGCCTTGAACAGGGCATCGACGAACACGTTCTCGATTTCACTGCCCGTCAACCCATCCGTCGCTCTGGCCAACTGCATTGTGTCGAAGTCCTGTGGATCGCGCCTGTATTTGCCACCAGGCTCTTGCTTTGCATGCCGCGAAATCCCGCGTCGGTTTTCGTCTCGCGATCAAGGAGAGCCTCGATGCAGTCCTGAAAATGCTCCATTTCCTCGGTGTTGGTCGGCTTTTGCCAGAACGATTCCACGCCTTGGGAATAAGCGCGCGCCCGATATTCCTCGTCCACCACACCTGTCAATACCACGATGCGCAAATCAGGAAACCGACGGCGCACAATGGCCAGGACCTGCAAGCCGTCTATTTTTGGCATCCGCAAATCGGTGATCAAAAGGTTGAAGGGCTCCGACTCCAGCATGGCGATGGCGCGGGTGCCGACCGTCGAGACATGAACGTCCGGCTTGCTGGGCAGTTGTTTCAGCAATTCTTGGTAAACATCCAGCATTTGCTGGTCATCATCCAGATGTAAAATTTTTTGTTTACCTGCAATTGCCAACCTAACTTCCTAAAACCGCGAACGTAAGTGGTTGATTTGCAAGCTTCCGGTGTCCGGTCACTTGCTACAACTGGCCTTCCGTCCAAGTCGGCGGCTTGGCAAAGAGCGGCAGCAAATCCAATCTGGCCAGCGTCTCGTTGAGGTCTTTGGGGACCTGCGTCACCATCGTTTTGAAAGTTTCGCCGCCGAGTTGCAGTCGACCCAGGCGGACGCTTTGCAGTTGACGCAGCAGGTTGTGGACTTCAATGGTCTGGTCCTTTCGCCGCCATTGCAGTTCCAGCTTGGCACTCAGCCAGTAGGCCAGGAAGCAGAGCCGCGCATGGTTGCGCACCCGATCCGGTCGGCGGTGATGCACCGGGCGCACGCGCAAGTAGGATTTGAGGTGGCAGAAGGCGTCCTCCACTTCTTGCAGGTTCTTGTAATGGGCCACCACGCCGGAGCCGGGGACTTGCTGGGCGCTGGCGTTGGTGCCCAGCAGATACAGGCCGTCCCGGGCCGATTCGCTTTGGATCAGTTCGATCCGGCGGCTCCATTGCAATTGGCCTCGGGGATCGACTTCATAATCAAAATACTTGTGGGCCTTGAGCCGTTGCAGGGCGCGGCCCACCTGGCTGGCCAGTTTCTGCGCATTGACTTTCCGACGCTTGACGGCCGCCAGACGTTTGAGTTCGGCTTCCGCTTTGGCCAGACGCGCCTGGTGCCGCTGCTGGTCGCGCTGCCGCCGCCACGGCCCGCCGGCGATGACGTAGCGTTTGCCCTCGCGCACAATTTCCATGACTTGGGCGCGATCCCACAGTTCAGGGGCTGGCTCGGCGGGCAACCCTTCCAACAACTGGTCCAAGAGGCCGGCGCCAAAGCGCGTCACGTAGTGAAGGCCCAACGCGTCCATCGCCTCCAGGTTGACCTTGCTGCTCATTCCGCCGTCAAAGACAAAGACCGCCTCCCGGATGCCGAAGCGCCGGCGCAAGGTGGCCAGCAATCCTTGCAGCGTGGTCGTGTCGCCGCGATTGCCGCGCAAGACTTCCAAGTGCAAGGGCACGCCACGGACATCGGCGGCCACCGCCAGCAACACTTGCGGACGGTCGGAGCGATGGTCCCGGCTGTGGCCATACTGGCTAATGCCCAGCGGGCCGTCGCCTTCAAAATACACGCTGGTCAAATCGTAGAGTACCATCGAAACCCCCTGGGGAAAGGCATCCCGGTAAAGCTGCTTTTCCATGCCCACCCAGCGACCGGTCAACTCATCCATGGCGGCATATAAATCGTCCTCGTTGAAATCCTCGCTGGCTTGGTCCAAGCCGCAGGCGCTGGCCAGGAGCGTGCCCCGGGCGTGATCGACCAAAGCCAGCTTGGAACTGGGGAAGAGGATGCGGCCAAAGACCATGGCCCGCAGCAAACCGGCCTGGCGGGCCGAGGCCACCGGGCTAAAAAGCCGGTCCAGTTCGAACGCGTCCCAACTGTGGCGCAAGACGGCCAGACCCCCGAAGCTCCAAGCCTCGGTCAGACCCACCTGGTCGGTGGCGACGAAGGTCTGGCCGCGCAACGATTGGGCGATGAGGTCGCGGGTGGTCTCCGGCAGCGCGGTGATGTTGCAAACGGTGCGGGAGCGCGGGCCTTTTGGGGTGCGGAAGGACTCGCGCACCAGATAGGTGAGGTAGGTGGACTGGCCGTGCGTGCATTTAGTGACCCGAACAAACATACACGCTACAGAATAGACCGACGCGAGAGGAATGTCAAGTGATTTAATCAAATATTACTTGCTACATTTTACGGCCGTTGCCTTGATTTGCAAGCATTTACGCAAAAACATCAGGAAGTTAGGCTAACCGAGAATTAACCTCATTTGCAGCGCGATGCAAGAGGCAAGCTGCCGCCGGGTTCCATAGTGCTGGTGAATATTGAGACCCAGTTCCGTTTCATGGATGGCGCGGGAATCTGTGGCAGCACGCGGGACATTGCAATGCGCCATTGGAACGGCAGCCTGCCGCGGGGCGACCGCTCCCGGTTGTCCCGTAAACTCTATGCTGCTGAGAATCATGGCAAAGTGAACCCTTCCGGCTCACAGGCTATGATCGGCATAATTTATCCAGGAATTAACCCGATTTGCCCCGTGATGCAAGGCCAAGTCTACCGCAAGCGTCGGAACGCGGCGGGGGATATGCCCAGAGTGGCTTTGAAGACCCGCGAGAAATGAAACTGGTCGGCAAAACCCATTTCCTCCGCGACCTGTTTGACGAGCACACCGGAATGACCCAGTCTTTCGGCTGCGGCGTTCATCTTGAGGCGCAAGAGCAATTGGTAAGGGCTCTCGTGGTCGTATTTTTTGAATAGGCGGCAAAGGTGAGCGCTGCTTACATGGCATTCCCGGCTGATTTCCAAGAGCGTACGCAGGCGCACGTAATTTCGAGCAATGTGGTGACGGCTTTGCTGGTAGGTAACAAACGCCAGGCTTTGCGCACCCTCCAACGGAGCCCGCGACGCGGCGATTTTAAGAGCCAAACATTCGGTGAGCCTGGCGCAGAGCGCCGCGTTCCTCTGGGTGCTACGGGACCCGCTTTCAATGATCTCTTCGTAAATAGCTTCCAGGATGTGCGGGGGGAACACCTGTATCACACGTCCCGGAGACAGGCCGCAGGATTGCAATAACTCCAGGGATCCGCCACCTGTGAAGTCCACAAAGTATTTCACGAGCGGGTCGGTGATGCTGCCGCTGATATGATGCGGAATCCGAGGCCCGTAAGAAAACACCCTGCCGCGATGCAATTCGTAATGATGTCCGTTAAGGAGCAATTGCCCCTTTCCCCGTGCGACATATTCGATGGCGTAAAAGGGAAATGTGGCGCGATCAATTGCATAGAGGGATGTGCAATACTCCAACCCGCCGCAAACCACAGTGAAACCTGTGCTCTTGTGGGGATTGAAATTGAGATAAAACCGCCGGGCATTCTCGACGTCAGCCGAGAAGAAGTCAGGCGTGGACGCAACCGCGGATGCTGAATTTCGACGCTTCATGCCAAATAATCAATAATATCCATGTTTCGGCAAACTATAGCCATTCCAAGAGTCTCTGACAACTGTTAATCTTAAGCATGAATACCGCCACCGGTTCGATCCGCCGAACAGAGTTCCTGACTCGTCGTGGAAAGAAGAACCGGCCGCAATTGCGGACGGGAATTAATGTGCTCGAACAGACCATGAAGATTATGTCACGTGGGAGGCTTTTGTCCATCATTTGCCGTCGCGCCCCGCGAAACAGGGCTGACGCAGCTTTTACCTGAACCGAGAGCAGAGTAACAGCATAACAACCAGAACAAACAACAAACCCCCAGGAAACGACAAATAAAGCAGTCGAGCAACAGCAAATAAAAACAACGAATCAACGGCAAAACTATGAAACACATCACGAAAATCTCACTGTGGTTGGCCTTGCTTGGCTTAACCGCAATCAATTCGCAAGCCCAGGTTGTGATCGGAAGCTGGCAAACCGGCCAGTCGGAAGGATGGCTGGATAATTCCGACCAACTGCCGATTACAGATCCCTCCAATACCAACAAGTACAGCTTTGTGAAGGCCGGGGTGCCCGGCTACCAGTACAGCCTTCAAATCACTGATCCTGGCTATAACACGGATCTCTATATTAACTTGACCACCCTCGGCGGGGAGCCGGCGGGTTTTGAGGACAACGCCTGGTTGACCTTCACGTTCTCCGTCCCGGCCTGGACCAATGGCGGGTATTCGCAAATCGCCAACGTCCTCCTCAATGCCCAGGGGTTTTATGGTGGCATGGAAGGCAATGATTGGGTTAATACAGTTTGTAAAGGGAACACCGGCGCAAATTACAATAATGGCTCGCAGCCCAACTATTACTTCTACAACGGCATTGCGATGCAGACGCAAGTCGTATCGATTGATTATTCCAGCTATGTTTCTCAAATTCAAAGCGCCGGAGCCGGATGGATCGAAGTTAGTTTTACGGAAAATAACGGCGGCGGCGCCCCCCCCTATTATTTCCTCAATAATGTCGTGCTTTCGACCGCTCCGTTTGGAATAGATGCGGCATCCCCCCCGCCGACAATGGGCGGCCAGCCGGCCAAACCGGAATTGCGGATTTTTGCCGGGTCCACAGCCAACACCTACGACCGTGCCGAGATCGATACCGCTCCTGACGGGGACGAATCCTGGATCGGGTCTGGCCATTATCCAGTGACTTATTCATTCACGCTGCTGGACTTCCCAGTCGCGCCTCCGATGCAATGCCAAATCTTCCTCATACCGGAAGGCAGCCTGGGTAGCACTCCATACACCGGCAACGAGTATGTGGATTATAACGCTCCGAACGAACTTTGGCTGGAGATCAATGGCATGCAGGCCAATGCAGACGGGTCGTCAGGTTACAATGCTCAAGTTGCGTGGAAGGTGGGCGCTCCGAACACCAACCCGAATAATCAGGCCCTTACTCCTGGCAACGGCGTTGCTCCCAGTGGCATTTATGCCAACCAAGGCAACCAGAGTCCGGTGGGCACATGGACACTAAAATTCACCGGGCCTGCTGACGGCACGCTGACCCCGCCAGGCGTCAACCCTCTGCCCTTCCACATTAGCGATCCGAATTTGGCGACCGACTTCGCCAGCCCGGTTTTGGCCGTTTTCGGGCTGCAACCCAACTCGGGCGGAGGTGAAGGGACGTACATCGACTACGCCAGCATCAGCATCGCCGGCACTGCGAACCCCATTAGCGAGAACTTCACGTCCGAGGCCCCTGGCAATACCATTGAATCCTCCGGGCTTTGGGATACGAGCGATTCAGCTGGAGCGGCGCCCATCCAATTGGTAACCACGGAAACCCCACTGTGGGTGAGCTGGACGTTGCCGGCAATTGGTTGGGGTTTGGGCGAAAGCCCTTACCTTCCCATCACTCAGCCACCGGGTTATATCTATAGTTCTCCAAATGGTGTTGGCAGTTTTGTGTTGCCGGAGCAATTTAACGGGTACTCCGACAGCCCTGTGAATGTCAATCAAGGCGGCACGAACTGGACATTGATTCCGAGCGATTGCCTGCCGTCGAATGAGTTTCCGACACTTACGAACGCATACTTCCAACTCGTAAGCCCTCCGCCGGGCAACTAATTTGACCGGAACTGCTTAATTCACGAAGGCGCCGGCCAGCCGGCGCCTTCATTTTCTATTGCGTCGTAATTATTCATCAACCGCATTCTGTCGAGAAGAATTACTGCGCATTTGAACGCCTCTTAAACATCAAAAATGTTCATATCATGGTCAACTTTGAGATTGCAGTCGCCAACCTTCCAGGGTATTGCTATCCCGTTTGAATTGACACGCCGATTATTGACATTTTCAATCACACGGCGTTAACCGGTTTTTTTATGCAAGGACTGAAACGATTGGTGGCAAAAGACCCCCCATTGAAGAAGAACGATTTGATCGTTATCACGGGCGCGGGTGGATTCATCGCCGGCGCAAAGCTCAAGCGGCATAATGATTTGAATGCGCCGCGTGGCGTGGCGGGCCGCAATAGCGATAATACATTCATCAAAAGCGTCCTTGGCTGGGAGCCAGACACACCATTAAACAAGGGCCTTGCCCTTACCTATAAATGGATTCGCGAACAATACCACAACCGCAAAATGGGCTGGCGCGTGGTGGAGTGATAATGGCGCGCAACCAAATGTCGATTACAGACGTTGTGGGGGGAATTCCGTACCGTCTGGCCCTGGCCGGTGGGTGGATTGACCAGCCCTTTGTTTCGCGGCACAATCCGGTGCCGCCCGGTTCCATGGTAGTGGTGAACGTCGATCCTCAGTTTCCCTTTATGGATCGCGCGGGCATGTGCGGCAGCACGCGCGAAGTGGCGTTGCGCATTTGGAACGGGAGCCTGCCCGAAGGCGACCCCGCCTGCCTGGTTCGCGAACTATATGAGGCCGAGAATAACGGCAGAACGAACCCGTCCGGCTCTCAGGATATGATTGGCCTGATTTATCCCGGAATTAACCGGCTCGACTATGATTTTTCAGCCCATGGCGGCGTTTTTCCAGCGCACATCCAATCCCTCAATTCCGCCCTGCATGCGCGCTGGTTGGAAAGAGTGGTGCATGTTTTGCCAATCGCGCAAAGACCTGACGGTTACACGCCCATCGGCAAAATGAATCTTGACCCAAAATGGATTGCGCGGCTGGGCCAGACCGGGAGAGATTGCTTTAGTGCCATCCACGAAATGGATGCCGCCGCACTGGGTGCGTCCTTTAATGATTGCATGGAATGTTGGGAGGCCATTTTACCCGACACCGTCTGCCATCCGGCCATAAAAGCCGACCTTCCGGGGCTGTTGCGTTTTTATCAAACCCAGTATTCCGGCGCGATGTATTCCGGCTGCGGCGGTGGATATTTGTTTGTCGTGTCAAACACGCCTGTGCCGGGGGCGTTTAAAATTAAAATTCGCGTTGCAAAATGAAAACTAAACAGGTTTTTGCCACGGGTGGATTTGATGACATCTGCTCGCGCGATTTGCGTTTCCTGGACGAAGCCGCGAAGCTCGGCGAGTTGACTGTCTTTCTGTGGCCGGATGAAGCCGTGACGAAACTCACGGGCAAGCTGCCAAAGTTTCCGCTGGCTGAGCGGCTTTATTTTCTACATGCTGTGCGGCATGTTGGAAGGGTGGTTCCGGTTGCGAGCTTGGTAAACCCCGATGAATTACCGGAGGGCGGTAGTGCTCAAATCTGGGCTGACGTTGATACCAGCGCTAATCCGAATCGGGAAGAATTCTGCCGCGAAAGAAACATCTCCTACCGTGTCTTTGAGGCGGACGAGTTGAAAGGTTTTCCGGAACCGCCGGGCATGCCACTGGTTCCGGGAGCAAAAAAAGTAATTGTCACCGGTTCGTTCGATCGGTTTCACTCCGGTCATGTGCGGTTTTTGGAGGAGGTCAGCCAGCATGGCGGCCTCTACGTGGTCATAGGACACGACGCCAATATCCGGTTGCTCAAGGGCGAAGGCCATCCGCTTCTGCCTCAGGACGAACGCCGTTACGTTGTGGGCTCGATCAAGTTCGTCAAACAGGCGCTGATCTCAAGCGGTAATGGCTGGATGGACGCGGACCCGGAAATTCAATTTTTGAAACCGGACATTTATGCCGTCAATGAAGACGGTGATCGCGGCGGAAAGCGGGAATATTGCGCGAAGCACGGCATCAACTATCTTGTGCTCAAGCGCGCCCCCGCGCAAGGCTTGCCCGCGCGATCAAGCACGAATCTGAGAGGTTTTTAATCGATGAATAAAAAAATTGTTGGGTACACCTGTCTTTTGTTTTTGTTGCTTGATTCTCCGTTTCAATTGCCCGCGGCAGACCTCAAAATAACCCCCGGCAAGTTTTCCGGGACTATGGATTCGTTGACCAATTATGTGTGCCCCCAATGGTTCCGCGACGCCAAGTTCGGAATTTGGGCGCATTGGGGCCCGCAGGCCGTGCCGATGGAAGGCGACTGGTATGCCCGCAAGATGTATCAGCAAAGCTCGCCGGACTACTTCGATCATCTCAAACGCTTCGGGCATCCCTCCACCAACGGCTGGAAGGACATCATCCCGCTGTGGAAAGCCGAGAATTGGGAACCGGAAAAACTGATGGCCCTCTACAAAAAGGCGGGCGCAAGATATTTTGTCAGCATGGGCGTTCATCACGATGATTTTTTCCTGTGGAATTCGCCCTTGCACAAGTGGAATGCTGTCAACTACGGGCCGCATCGCGACGTGGTCGGCGACTGGCAGAAAGCGGCGTGGAAAAATGGTTTGCCCTTCGGCGTTTCCGAGCATCTCGGCGCCAGCTTCACTTGGTTTCAGGATTCGCACCGGTCGGACCATAGCGGCCCGCTGGCCGGGGTCCCCTATGACGGCGCCAATTCCAATTACTGGGACCTCTACCATTTCCCCGCGGAGCCTGGTGATGTGGGCTGGTATTCAAAGAATTCCCGCTGGCAGCGGGAATGGTTCAATGAAATCAAACAACTCGTGGACGATTATCATCCGGACCTGCTCTACAGCGACGGAGGTGTGGCCTTCGGCAACGATGTCGGCCTGAGCCAGATTGCCAATCTTTACAACGACAGCATTCAGCACAACCACGGCAAACTAATGGCGGTCTATAATTGCAAGCAACCCTCCGGCGGCCGCTGGGTGCAGGATTTCGAGCGCGGCGTCAATGGTGGGATCAATCCTTACCCATGGCAGACGGACACCTCCATCGGCGACTGGTTTTACAACCGCCATTGGAAATATCAGCCGTTGAGTTGGACCGTCCACATGTTGGTGGACATCGTGAGCAAGAACGGCAACCTCCTGCTCAATGTCGTCCTGCGCCCCGACGGCTCGCTTGATCCCGAAGTCGAGACGATGCTGCGCGATTTGGCCGACTGGACTGCGGTCAATGGCGAAGCGATTTACGGCACCCGGCCGTGGCTGGTGTATGGCGAAGGAGAGGTCAAGGCCAAAGGCGGCGCCTTCAAGGAGAATTATCAATACTCGGCCAAGGACATTCGCTTCACCACTAAAGGCAAAACCCTTTACGCCATTGCACTGGGCTGGCCGGATGACGGAAGAATCGTGGTAAAATCGCTGGCCACCACCGAAGACCCGAGTGTGAATAAAATCAAAAGCGTCAAATTGCTAGGTTATGTGGGTAAATTGGATTTTCTTCAAACCGGCGAAGGATTGATCGTGGTTTTGCCCGGGAAGAAGATCAGCGACTTGACCTGCGCGCTTAAAATTGCCGGGAGCAATCTCAAACCCGTGACGCAGTTCGCGGACTGACGCGTCATTTGACGACGTCAATCCGAATTTTCGAGGGATCACCCACTCCCAGTTCGAGAAAGAAGGACGCGTTTCTAAAAAGATCGGGATTTCGTTGGCTCCAAGGATTTTTCTGTCCTGCCGTTCCCGGTCCAATTCCTAGATCGCCAGCACGTCCAGCGCCACCGGGTCCTTGCTCGGCCAAATCTGATTAAGCTCCACCGAGTAGTGGAGTAGGCTCGTTTGTTCACCTTGGTACTGGCCAATCAAGGCGTCGGTAATGTTCAACACGACGTGGTCGCTCAGTTCCCGCTTTGCGTGAATTTCCGGCACGGCCGTGGCCAGTCGTTCCGGACTTGCCTCGAAGCGTAGCGTATTATCGATACTTCCCATGGCCAGGCTGTAAAGATTTCCACAAACGCCCGCGTCGTTATGATTGAGCAAAGGCGCGATGCTGATAATCTTCGTGACAGTTTTTGTCAGGAGTTTGGTTACATAGGAATCTCGTCCGCTTGTCTTGCCGCTGCGGTCAAAATCCAGGCAAGGAGAAGCCCGTCCCCAACGCCAAACAGGTCGAACCTCCGCCCCATGCAGCGCCGGTAGAACCAGCACAGACGACCCAAAAGCCCTGAGAGGGGCGGGCAGTTCATGCGAACAAATGTTGTTCTGGGTTGCCTCAGTCGAATTGCCTTATATTCCACCGTTATGGACATTGATTCATTTAAACAGAAAATTAAAATCGCTGGCGTCCAGGAAATCCTTGGCCTGAGCCGTGGCGAATTGGCCGGTCAGGCCGGAGCCCGCGAACGTACACTGTTCCCCGCGCCGTGTCCGGACCGCGGTGATGGTTAGAGCATTGTCGGCATTTATCGTGTATTGGAATTGGGTCGGCAGCGGCAGTGAACGGAAAAACTGGCCGGAAGCCAAATGGGCGGAACTGCTTCAGCTTTTGGCTGGCCAATCCCGTGTGAAATCAGTTTCGAAGCCGCTCCGCTGACTGGCGATCGACAAAGGACGGTCTTGCGTGGCAGTCCGGCAGGCGGGCAAGCTTTGTGCCTTCAAGAGGTCATGGAAATCGAGTTCTATAGTTTTTCGAGCGGCTCTCTGCTTCAGCTTTCTGCTTTTGGAGCCTGGAAGCCGCCTCTGGTTCGGTTGACTTTCCTCATCAGGTTCGGTGTCATTATCAAAGTGGCGGAGTAATTCTACAGGGGGCGCACAAATGAGAACATCGACGTTGGCCTCTTTGTCCAGATGCCATGTTGAGTCTTAGGTGACTTCCACGCACTCGGTCGCAGGGCGTGCCAAAAACCAGCCAGCTTTTCGCAAAATAGGGTTCTTCGAGGTTCTTAATGGGTAAAGAGCGAGATTAAACGAGCAGCGGGGTGGCTTTCGAGCCTCAAGCTCGCACCCCGCTGCGGTCGAGTAAAAGGGACTGCCAACTGCAACATGCTTAATTTGAACAACTTGCGACATGAAAACACTGTTTCAGCCTTCCATCAACGGGTGGATCGGCCCCTCGGTGGGTTGTTTGTTACCCACGAAAAACCTCGAATATCCCAGAATAGTGGTTGAGCTTTCCGCGGAATTTGCCGATACATGCCTATGGGAAAAATATGTCAGGGGAAGCTGCGCCGGCATTGTGCCCAGCCTGTTATGCGCGGGGATTTCAGGGCAATGCAGGATTTTTCCAATGATTGGTGCGGCGAACAATGAATTCAGTCGGCCTCAGTTTTCAGGGGAAAGAAGATTGGTTGCGTCGAACGTTGGCGGTGGCGGCGGTATCGCTTTACTTCTTGCTGGCGGGCGATGGATTGGCGCTGAGCCCAGCTTGGAATATTCTCCAGTATAATTGCCAGACTTGGGGCCGGCAAACCGGTTTTCCGGCCAACGGGATGAGCAGCATTGCACAAACCAAAGATGGCTATCTGTGGTTGGGCACATCTATTGGCTTGGTACGATTTGACGGAACGGAGTTCAAGGTGGTGGACCTAGGCGAATTGCCAGAAGCTTGGAGCAGCGGCATTGTGAATGGCCTTTCCAGCGCCAAGGATGGCGGCTTATGGGTGGGCTTGGAAAGCAGCAGCTACGGGTTTTGCAACGGGCGATCCTTCTTATTTCAGTCAAGAGACGCTTGGGCAAAGGTGGACCCCTCCATCCGGTACGTCCGCTCCGTTTTTGAGAGCAAAGCAGGGACGCTTTGGCTGGGAACGGACCATGGGGTGCTCAGGCTGACGACTTCCGGCGCTTATGAAGAGGTGATAGGGGCTTCCAGCAACGCTTTGAACAAGGTTCCCATTACCGATGTCTTCGATTGCAACGAGGATCGCGAGGGGAGGATCTGGTTTGGAACTGGCCAACACGGTGTTTATTTCTGGCAGGCCGGAAAAGTTGTTAAATTTCCTGATCCATCCCTGGATGGAAAAGATGTTCTCGCGGTCGCTGAAGACATGGAGGGTCGGATTTGGGTGGGGACGACCGTGGGATTGCAGTGTTATGATGCCACGTTTGCGCGCCAGGACATCCCGCCTCTGTATTCCGAGGTTCGCGCCCTTTTGGCGGACTGGAATGGTTCAGTGTGGATTGGAACGACGCGTCAGGGGCTGGCCTTGTATCGAAATGGCGCCTACAGTTTTCTGCGGAAAACCAACGGGCTGGCCGATGACTATGTCACGTGTCTTGCTGAGGACCGTGAGGGCAGCTTGTGGGTCGGGACACGGGAGGGTTTCAGCCAACTGACAGACGTCAAGTTCATTACCCACCCCGCCTCGGAAAGTCCCGATGCGCGGGATGCGGTTGGGTTGGGGCCCTCGCGCAAAGGAGGCATCTGGGTGGGCAACGGAGCTGGCCTCACTTACTTCGATGGCAAGCCCAAGACTTATGGCGTCGAAGCTGGACTGGTCAATACATACACCAAGCGGGTCTTTGAAGCGTCTGACGGCGACGTTTATCTCGTCAGCGGGATCAAGACCCTCGTCATTTTTTCAGACGGCAAGGTGGTGACGAACTATGAAGCTCCAAACCTTGTGGTGGGATTGGCCGAGGACGCACACGGCATGGTGGTATCGGTAGGAGGTTCTCTATACCGCGCGGGCCGGAATTACTTCACGCCCTACACGTTTACCAACGGCGAACCCGGTCTGGACTGGGTTCTCAATATGGCGTCAGGACGGAACGGGGAGATCTGGGTTGCCTGCAATAACGGGGTTTTTCGCGTCAAAGATGGCGGATACCGGCAATGGGGTGTGGCGGAAGGTCTTTCCGACCCTCGAGCCCAATGGGTATGTCAAGACAGAGACGGTGTCGTTTGGGGAGCGACGCTGAATGGAATGTTCCGGCTCAAAGACGAGCGGATACTGTTCCTTAGCCGAAGGAACGGCTTATTCGACAACAACGTTTATTCCATTGTTTCCGACGACTATGGTGATCTTTGGGTGGACTCGGGCCGGGGAATTTTTAGAGTCAGCCGCAACTGCATCAATGACTTCGCCAACGGAAAACTCCAGCAGATCGAATGCGTGGCGTATGACGGTCCGGAGTCGGTCAAGCCCTCGGACAAGACCACCCAGGAACATGTGGGATGCAAAACCCCGGATGGCCGGATTTGGTTCCCTTCCGCCAATGGCGTGGTGGAGATTGACCCTGCGCACATTCCGCTCAATCAGATCCCGCTGCCTGTTCACATCGAGAGCCTCCGCGCCAACGGCGTTGAATTTTTCAGGAGCAACAGCATGATTGTGCCGCCGGGGCAGGGACAATTGGAGATCCGTTTTTCCGCGTTGAGCTTTATCGCGCCACATAACATCAAGCTGCGGTATCGACTGGAAGGTTACGACGAGAACTGGGTGGAGATAAAAGACCGGCATGTGGCTTATTACACAAACCTAAAGCCGGGTCATTATAGATTCAGTGTCATTGCCGCCAATGCGGATGGGATTTGGAACAACAAGGGTGACTCAATCGAAATTGAATTGTCTCCGCATTATTACCAAACGGCATGGTTCGACGGGCTGTGCGGCGTCCTGGGTTGCGCCGCCTTGCTGGGCATTTTCGCGTGGCGGGTTCGCCGCCTGAAGTACAAGCACAAGGAATTGCAAAAGGCCCGCCAACTTCTCGAAGCCGAAGTCCAGAGCCGGACGGCCGAACTTGCCAAGTCCAACGCTGCGCTCCAGCAAAAGACCCAATCACTCGAACTGGAAATCGAAAAACGAGGACGAATACAACGGGAGGTGGAACGGATTCACCGGGAGCTGTTAGAAGCGTCCCGCATGGCGGGCATGTCGGAAATCGCCACCAACGTCCTGCATAATGTCGGCAATGTCCTCAACAGCGTCAATATCTCCGCCAATCTGTTGACGGAGAGCGTCAAGAGATCCAAGCTCGATAATCTGGCCAGAGTCGCTGCGATGCTTCAAGAGCACGAACACGACCTTGGAACGTTTATCACGAGCGATCCCAAGGGCCGGTGTGTGCCGGTTTTTTTGGCGAAACTGTCCGAACATCTCCTAGCCGACCGGGCGGCCATCGTCCAGGAATTGGATTCCCTGAGCAAAAATGTCGAGCACATCAAAGAAATCGTGGCGATGCAACAGAATTACGCCAAAGTTGCCGGCGTCAAGGAAATCATCAATGTCCACGAGCTGGTGGAAGACAGCCTGCGCATGAACCTTGGGGCCTTCGAGCGACACGGAGTGAAAGTCACCCGCGACTTTCGAAGCGTCCCGCCGATCAACGTTGAAAAGCATAAAGTGCTGCAGATTCTCGTCAACTTGCTGCGCAACGCCAAATACGCCTGCGACGACTCCGGGCGCACTGACAAACAACTGACAGTGCGCGTGGCCAACGGGGACGGACGGCTCAAAATATCCGTGACGGATAACGGGGTCGGCATCCCCCGCGAGAACCTGACCCGCATCTTTAACCATGGTTTCACCACCCGCGCCAATGGCCACGGTTTTGGCCTGCACACCGGAGCACTTGCCGCCAAGGAATTGGGCGGAACCTTGCGCGTGCATAGTGATGGCCCGGGCAAAGGTGCCACCTTCACATTGGAATTGCCCATGCCACCTCCAGTGAAGGCCTCCTGACCGAAAGAAACAATCCCGATTGCCTCCACGCTTCCTGGGGCAATCTGAGAATTCTCAACGCCGAGTGTGCAACCGGCGGCGAATCCGCCAGGAGACTGGGGCTTGAGGGCAATGGATGGCTGCGGAGACGACAGCGGATTCGAGGGCCTTTGCCGGACAATCTACTCTGAATCGTATCCGTCTGGGAGGGCACGTCCGTCTCGACGGGCTCCCTCAGTCAGCAAATCCAATGCACCGTTCGGGTAAAAGGCTTCCCAATGGAACTTCGATAAATAATTGTCGGTTTTGGCCAGGCGGCGCACACTTATAGGCGAATGCAGCCAATGGATGACAATGCGCTGTTGCGGCAATATGCGGAAAATGGTTCCGACGAAGCATTTGCAACGCTGGTGACGCGGCACGCCAATCTGGTTTATTCTGTCGCGATGCGGCAGGTGGGCAACCTGCACAAGGCCGAGGACATCACCCAGGCCGTCTTCATCATTCTCGCCCAGAAGGCGGCACAGTTGCGCCAGGGCAAAGCACTTTCCAGTTGGCTGTTTCAAGCGACGCGGTTGACGGCGAATAATTTTGTCAGGAGCGAATGCCGGCGTCACCGCCGGGAAGAGGAGGCGCAAGTGCAATCTATTTTAAATGAACCGGAGAGCGCAGTCTCGGCGAGGATCGCTCCGTTGCTGGACACTGCCGTGGGAAGGTTGCACGAGAAAGACCGTCAGGCCATCCTGCTTCGATTTTACGAGGGTAGAAATTTGCGCGAAGTCGGCGTCGTTCTGGGCGCGAGCGAAGACGCAGCTGAGAAAAGTTAACATGGGGTCGTCAGGTGAGGGAAAATCCGCTACACCTGACGCCCTATGATTAACAAAAAAAATAATAGCAAAAAGCAACTCCAACCGCAACCTCAACCGTCAGTTCATGGCCCC
>Ga0181526_10001091_pt1 | contig 26829 bp, 23 predicted proteins | sample PEATcosm2014_Bin_35_FD_119750 | JGI IMG/M metagenome (GOLD analysis project Ga0181526, IMG submission 119750) | Peatland microbial communities from MTU Mesocosm Facility, Houghton, MI, USA - PEATcosm2014_Bin06_30_metaG | ecosystem: Environmental > Terrestrial > Soil > Wetlands > Peat | place...
ACAGGCCGATGTATGACACGAATATTCCCGCGTCCACGTTAAGCCCATGATTCACGTTGAAATGGTATCCGCCATAAGCTTCCGAAACGTATCTATAGGCGTCGCGCAGGTCCCACTGGCCAACGCCGGCGCTCGCATCGTTGCGCGGCGTCGTGGTCGCAAACAGGCCATCCATATACAAGATTCTGCCGCGCACGTTCTGCCAGTGGAAGTCGCCGCCGACACTGGCCTGCTCAATCTGGACCTCGCCTGAGCGGAACGACTCGGTCGCACCGACGATGGTGTGATCGATCGGCTGGTTGTAATCCTCCATGTAATGAGTATCGAATCGAACTTCCGGCGTGAAGAATTTCGTGTCCAGCACGGTATCCTTGTTGCGCGGAGTGCCATTGAGCCAGGTAAAGTCGCCATACGCGAAGGGAGTGAAGTTGTCCACTCCGGGAGTGGATTCATTGGCCTGCAGGGCTTCCGGGATGGTTGGCGCAGGCGGCGCCGGAGCGGCCGCGGCCGGCGGCGCCGCGGCTTGCTGGGCAGTCGGCGCAGCCGCTGCCTCCGGCGCAGGTTTTGCCGCGGCCACCAGCGGCCCATGTGGCGCTTCGGCCGCCGGCGTGGCGCCAGCCGCGGCGCTGGACGTCCGCTCGCTCCGTTGCCTTAGCAATTCCGCTTCCAACAGCTCGATCCGCGCCTTCATGGCCGCCAGCTCGGCCGCCACAGACGATTCCGACAAGGGAGCCGCCGCACTCCGGGTCTTCAGTGCCGGATCCGGGACGGATGTCTCGGCCGGCTGCGCGGGCCCATCCGCGGAGGCGAGTTGAACGTTCGCGTACGTGACCTGGTTTTGCGCGATCTCCACTTTGGCCGGTAAGGCCGCGCCGATCCCCTCCGCCCGCGCGTACAGGCGGTACTCGCCCGGCTTGAGATCGGCAATCAGGAAGTTGCCATCGCTTCCGCTCAGCACCGTTCGCTTGATTTTTCCGTCCGCATTTTGCACGGTCACTTGCACGCCGAATACACTTTGCCCGTTAGGTCCCTTCGTGATTCCGTGAAGGACGCCATAGGACGGCGTACCCGCCGCCGCGGCGCTCGGTAGCTCCGCCGCAATCTGAAACGCACGGCCCGGCAGTGCCAGCGCGGCCAGCCCAAGCAGGGTCAGTATCGACTTCCGAAACCACCGACTACCGTTGATAACCGTCATAATCCGTAGGACTCCTGGTGCATAAGGAAATATTGATGTCGACAGGGGGCCTTCCGAATCCGGCAACGCAGCAGGATCGAGTCTCAGTCAGGGAGTAAGGTCTACTGTAGACGCCAGTATGGCAAAGCGATCCTATCAGAGGCATAAGCAAGACATAAAGACTCTATAGAGACTGCTTATCGCCGTAATTAGATCTTTCGATGGCTCCTAAGGAGCAAAACAGCCACCACGATAGCGCGGTGCTCCTAAGGATTGTGTGAGAGACGTATAAGGGTTGTATTAGGCGGGGTGGGTGGGCGCAACGTCCGGGTCTACGGTCCAAACGCCTTCGAAATCAACATAGTAGGAGATCACGGAAAGCTCCGGCAGAGCTTGTCTCAGGCACTCCGCCGCGCGCTGCAACTCGCCGGCGTGATGGCGCGCCTCAGCCTGCGCGTCGCCGCCAAACGTGGCCAGCCCTCCGTAGGCTCCACAGTCGGAATGCACCATGAGCACCACGCGGTCCGTGCCGTGCAGACGTATGGACTTGCGGATTTGCTCCATCACGAACTCCCGCTCCGATTCCTGGTCCGGTGTCGCCAGACACTTGGCGCCGCCCGCCAGCCGAATCGAATCGGGGCGGGCCACGCCGATGCGCTTGAGCAGTTTGCGGAACGCCAGCTCAAAACGGTTGTCGTAACACCAGACCACCGCCGCATCGCAATGATAGCTCTCCCGCGGCGAATCGAAGTGCAGTACCTTTCGCATGATCGCTCCATCGATTAAGATAACGGATATCGTATGATCCAAGGCCGCATCGTCGACCTCAGCCACCCACTGAGCGTCGGCACGCCGGTGTTTCCGGGCGACGGCCCGGTGCGCGTCGCGGTTCTGGACGACGCTTCCGTAAACCTGAGCCGCATCGATCTCAGTGTCCACACGGGCACCCACATGGACGCGCCGTTTCACTTCTTCAACGGCGCGGATACCATCGATCGCATACCCCTGGAGCGCTGCGTGGCGCTCACGCGGCTCGTCGATCTGCGCGACATCGCCCCGAAACACGAGATCCGCCGCGAACATATCGAGACCCGCTGCCCTGCCCCGCTCCGCGCCCGCGCCGCCGTCCTGCACACCGGCTGGGCAGAACATTGGGGCGATCCCCGCTACTTCAACGATCATCCTTGCCTGGCCGCCGATGCCGCCCAGTTCCTGGTGGACTGCGGTGTGCAACTCGTCGGCGTGGACATGCCCTCCGTCGATCGCGCGCCCTATCCTGCCCACCAAATCCTACTGCGCGCCGGCGTGCCGATCGTCGAGAACCTGACCAACCTCGAAGCCATCGGCGCCGATCTGTTTCAGCTTCTCGTGCTGCCGCTCAAGCTTACCGGACGCGACGGCTCGCCCGTACGCGCCGTGGCGTTTATATAAGGTGGCCGGCTGAAGCCTGCCCTACCTTTATTCGCAAATCAGATTAATCTGCCCAATCCCGCCGTTCACACTCACGTGGATGGTCGCGTCCGCCTCCCCCGCGGGCTCGTTCACCCAGCGGTCGCCGCGTTTGGTGAGCCCGCGCGCCGAAATATCCCCGATACCGCCATGCGCTTCGATATCCAAACGCGCGCGCCGCGGCAACCGGATGGTGGCTTCGCCTACGCCCCCGTGCACCCGCACATCCATATCCCCGTGCGGATGGCCGGTCAAGTCCACCTTCATCTCGCCCGCCCCGATTTCCACATCCAGGCTGTGCAGCGCGGTGTTGCCCAAATCGAGGCGGCCCTCGCCGGCGCCCATCTTAACCCTGATATCCATGGGCACGTCTTCGTTCAGCCGCAGCTCCCAATGATTCTTGTCGTTGTTCCCGAGGGAGTGGTGGCTGGATTGCCGGACGGTGAGTATGCCGCGCGAACCGCTGACGTCGTATGCCACCTCCGGCTTGCCGTCGCGGGCGCGATAGCGAAAGTCGCCATCCATAAGCTGCGCCGCGCCGCCGCGCAGGATCAACTCACCGGCGCCCATGTCGATCTGTACCTCGACGGACTTGGCGCCCTTCAAATCGACGGACCGGGATTCCCGCTCGACGCTCCCCGAACCTTCCGTACTGACGTAGCATGCGGGCGCCAACAGCGCCAGCGCCAACGTTCCCGCCAGCCACACGCTGGCTTGGAAACTGGTTTGAAATCTGTATCGGTCCACAGAATGGCCTCCACTCGTAAGCATACGCGAACCGGAGAGCGGGTGTTCCTTATTTGAGGAGAGTGCCGCTAGTGTCCTGTCCCGCCTAATAATTTGATAGGTATCGTAGGGCAGCGCCATGCGCTGCCGCAGGGCTTTTAGCCCCGCGCAGGCCAGGAGGCCCGCCCCACCAAAAGGCCAAAGTCCAGCCAGCCGCCTGAAAGCCGGCTGCGGGCAGAATTGCCCGCGCTCCAATTCGTGCAGAATTCGCGCCGCTAAACCCGACGCAACACCCGCGCCGGCAAAGTAACGATGGCCCACACCAGCTCGAGCACTCCACCCACGGCGATGCCGACGATCCGGAAAGGCAACAGCAGCAGCCAGATCAGCGGATACAAAACCAGGGCGACCAGCGCCAACGGCCAGCAGAAGAACAGCACCACGCACCAAACCAGAAATGTCAGCACAGCACTTCACCGCGGATTGCAGCCTCCGCGTCCTCCACGTCCTGGAATAGCGGGATGATCTCGCCGATCCGCGTCATCTCCAGAACTTCGCGCACCCGTTGGTTGGCGTCCGCCAGGAACAGTTGTCCGCCGCGGCTGGCGAGCGATTTGTGGAGCTCTACGACAAAAGCCAGGCCCGTCGAATCGATATACGGAACAGCGCGCAAATCGATTACAGCCTTGGCGATTCCGATTTCTTCCAGGGATTTCTGCGCGGACACAAGCTCGGCGTCGGAGCCGGTTACGAACCGGCCCTGGAGGCGCAGCAAACAAACACCGTCACGGATTTGAGATTCCAACCGCATACACACTCCGGCAACTGGCCATCTATTGGGTAGTGCATTGGACCAATCAAAACGCTTCACTAATTAGACGATTGAACAGCCCAAAAGGTTCACTAATCCGGAGCTTTCCGTTAGCCGCAAGTGTGGCAAAATAGTGGCCACATGTCCGAAACGGCAGACGTGGTCATCATCGGCGGCGGCATCGTGGGATCGAGCGTCGCCTGGCATCTCACCGCAGCCGGATGCCGCAACGTGTTGGTGATCGAGCGCGAATCCCAGCAGGGCCTGGGATCCACCGGCAAGAGTATGGGCGGTGTACGCGCGCAATTCGCCACCGCGGTCAATATCCGCATGTCGTTATACTCCATCCCGATCTTCGCGGCTTTTAAGGAGATCACCGGGCATCCCTCCGAATACAAGCCGCACGGATACCTTTTCGTGGCTACCACGACGGACCATCTCGCATACCTGCGCCGCAACTTCGCGCGCCAATCCGCCTTGGGCTTGCAGCGCGTCGAGATGCTGGGCCGCGACGACGTGATCCACCGGGTGCCGCAACTGCGCTCCGGCGATATCCTTGGCGGCAGCTTCTGCGCCACCGACGGCTTCGTGGACCCCTATAGCGTCATGAAAGGCTTCATGTCCGCGGCCGAAGAAAGGGGCGCCAGGCTATGGCGCGGCGTTACGGTCACGGGTATCGAGGTGAATGCGCGCGGCGTGGCGGGCGTCCGCACGAGCAACGGCAGCGTGGCCGCGCCCACCGTGGTGAACGCCGCCGGTCCCTGGGCCGCCGAGGTAGCGCGCATGGCGGGCGTAGATCTCCCGATTGTTCCGCTGCGCCGCATGCTGGTGCCCACCGAGCCCTTCCCCGGTTTGCCGGATCGCCTGCCGATGGTAATCGATATGTCCACCGGTTTTCATTTTCGCCCGGAGGGGCTGGGCTTGCTGATGGCCTGGAACGATCCGGATGAGACGCCCGGTTTTAAAACCGCCTTCGATCCGGCGTTCATCGAGAAGATTTTGACGCACGCCGTCAGCCGCGTCCCCTGTTTCGAGGATCTGCAGGTGAACCCGCACCGCGCCTGGGCGGGACTGTATGCGGTCACGCCCGATCATCACGCCATCATCGGCCCAGCTCCGGGAGTGCCCGGGCTTTTCTTCGCGAATGGCTTCAGCGGCCATGGCGTCATGCACTCACCCGCCACGGGCCGCATCACAGCGGATCTGATCCTGCACGGCGCGAGCGATCTGTTGGACGCCCGCGATCTGGGCTTGGAGCGCTTCGCGGAAGGCCGCATGCTCGAAGAAACCGCGGTACTGTAACGTACGGGACGCTCTCGCTTGGGTTGCATCCAATTAGCCCCCGCCGGTGAACTTCCAGCGCCGCCAGTGGACGCAGGCCGTGGGATAATACTCACGGCATGCCCGAGCCCGCTCCGGACACCGATCTCTATTGCCCAACCTGCGGCAAACCAGTCCCCGACCCACTCGTCTGCGGCGATTGCCACGCTGTAATCTGCCGCCGATGCGGCACGGTGCTGGAGCGCATCGACGACTTGGGAATCGGCTGAGATCTGAGTCAAGGTTTCGGCATGAGATCAGGTGAACAGCTTTGCGAACCGCGACCCCGGTTTCACAATCGTCTGGTTCCGCTCCGGCCCCGTTGAGATGCAGCCCACTTCCACGCCGCTCTGTTTCTCCAGGAAATCCAGGTAATCCCGCGCCCGCACGGGCAGTTCGCCGTACGACGAAATGCCGAACGTGGAGTTCCGCCATCCCGGCAGACATTCATAAACCGGTTCCAGCGCGGCCATCCCGTTCACCGTCGCAGGCATGCCGGCGACGTCTTGGCCGCCCGACCGGTAACCCACGCAAACCGGGACCTTTTCCATCTCATCCAGCACGTCGAGCTTGGTCACCACCAGGCTGTCGAAGCCGTTGATCATGGCCGCATAGCGCATCAACGGCACGTCATACCATCCGCAGCGGCGCGGTCGTCCGGTCACCGAGCCGAATTCGTTGCCGCGGTTGCGGATCTGGTCGCCCCAGGAATCCAACGCTTCCGTGGGGAACGGCCCGCCTCCCACGCGCGTGATATAAGCTTTCGCCACGCCGATGACTTGGTCGATTCGGGTAGGCGGCACGCCCGTACCGGTACAGGCGCCACCCGCCGCGGCGCTCGACGAGGTCACGAACGGATATGTCCCGTGATCGATATCCAGCATAGTGCCCTGCGCCCCTTCGAACATCACGCTCTGCCCCGCGGCGATGGCATCGTTCAGCAGGCGCGCCGTATCGCACACCATGGGACGGATGCGCTCCGCCAGCTTTTCGTATTCGTCGCGAATGCCGGCCGGGTCCAGCCCGTCGTCCACGCCCAGCGCATGTGCGGCCGCCCGATGCTCCGCCACCAGCGTATCGAACAGCGGCTCGAACACTTCGCGATCCATTAGATCCGCGATGCGCATACCTCGCCGCGCGATCTTATCTTCGTAGCAGGGGCCGATACCGCGCGAGGTGGTGCCGATCGAAATCCGCCCGGGCCGCGCGTCGCCCAGCTTTTCCATCAGACGGTGGCTGGGCAGCAGAACCTGCGCCCGATTGCTGATGAACAGATTGCCCTCCACCTGCAAGCCGGCCGCTTCTAGCATCCGGATCTCGTCCAGCAGCGCGGCCGGATCCACCACCAAGCCGTTGCCGATCACCGCCTTCTTGCCGGGCCGCAGAATGCCGCTGGGAATCAGCTTCAACACGAACTTCAAGTCGCCGATACGCACGGTGTGCCCGGCGTTATGCCCGCCCTGGTAACGGGCCACTACGTCGAAGCGTTCCGAGAAAAGGTCGACGACTTTTCCCTTGCCTTCATCGCCCCATTGCGCGCCCAAAACGATTACGTTGCTCATATGGCCAAACGCATTCATCATACCGCATGTGATAACCTGACCTTAAATGCAGCTTTGCGAGGTCTACCTGTCGCTCGGGGAGAGCGGATTTGGGCAACTGATTCGAAGCATCTCGATTGGCAAGCTGAAAACCTATCAACTCTACGCCGCGTTCAAAGCCAGCGCGCATCTGACCAAGCTCAACACGGAATCGTTGCACAAACACATTCCCCGATTCTGGGCGCGCCTGGGCGAGCGAGACGAACAGTTCGCCAAAGATCTGGCCCAGACTGTGTTAGTATCACACCTGGACATGATTGTGGCGGTCCTGGATTTCCTGGAGGTCCCGCACGAAGGCGGGTTCTTCAACAAGGACCTGAACGCGAAGAGCTATTTGACGGAAGGTTGGGCGGAACGGGTTTTCGAGAAATTTCGGGCCGTTTATTCCGAGCCGGTTCTGCTATTTTATATAAATCACCTGTCATGGGAACTGACCGAACAGGCCGAGCCGTTTGCGCCGGCTTCCGCGGCGTGAAAACGCCGGTAAAATTTTTCGGTTGCAAGAGTGCAAAGGAAGCTGTACAATCATGAATCCGTTGGGAGCCTGTACGAGTGGGTCCCGAGCATTGCCGATGCGTCGAGGAACTCGTGGGGAGAGGCTTCCAGAAAACGGAGAAACAGCAACTCCTTGCGGTGCAACGATATTGGTCCGCGAGCGGGGCGACCCGCGCGTGCGGGCCGGTAATGTGTCGTCGGCTTGAACGCGGCTTGAACGCGGCTTGAACGAATGCAGGCCTGTGGGCCTGCGTGAAGTTGGGTGCGTGATTTCGCCCAGTGCGGCACTGGGATTAGGGTGTTTGCTTATGAGTCATTGCGAATTCCACTATTCATATCTTTTGCCCCAAAAACCGGGGATACTTCCCTTCGATGAGACCATCACGAAGTCCTGCCGGCGTTGCGGGGCGACGTTTACCACGAAATCGCGCATCCGGAAACGCTGCGACGCGTGCCAGGAGGTGGTGGCCTACGAGAAGCAGCAGAAGGCCAACGCCCGCCTGAAGGCGCGGCGGGCAGCCAAGCGGGCCTTGCTGCGCGGGTGATCCAGTCGCCGCACGGCTTTGGCCGGGACGAGCTCGCCATCCTGCGTCGCCTCAAGACGCCCGAGAGGATCCAATCTTTCCTCGATAGCGAGATCGGCTACAACAAGGAACCTCAAGGCGCTACGTGTCGCTCACCGCGCCGGGTTCTGCGCGACCGGCTGGCGCATTGCATGGAGGGCGCGCTATTCGGCGCTGCGGCGTTGCGCGTGAGCGGATTTCCCCCCCTGCTGCTGGATCTGGAAGCGGTACGCGACGACGATCACGTGTTGGCCATCTTCCGCCAGCGCGGGCATTGGGGCGCCGTCGCCAAATCCAACTATTCGGGCCTGCGATTCCGCGAGCCCGTATATCGCACGCTGCGCGAGCTGGCCATGTCGTATTTTGAACACTACTTCAATCTGGCCGGCGAGAAGACCCTGCGCAACTACTCGCGCCCTGTGAACCTGCGGCGTTTCGACCCGCTCGGCTGGATGACCGCCGAAGCCGACGTTTGGGAGATTCCGCAATATTTGATCGGCATCCCGCACACGCCGTTATTAGGGACGAATCTGACTCGCCGGTTGAACCGCGTGGATGCGCGCCTGCTGGCGGCGGGCAAGTTGGGCGGCGTGCACTAGGAGGCTTCATTCTGTGCGCCGTGGTGGGGCAGGACTCCAGTCCTGTCAGGATGGGACTGCGGCCCGCGAATCCCGATGAAAACCTTGTGGGGCGGCGCCATGCGCCGCCGAAGAGCGGGCCTGCGAGGCCCGCGCAGGCTGCGAGCCTGCCCCACGGCGGCGGACGGAATGTCGAAACGCAGTGGGTTTTCGACTGCGCGGGTTCTCCAGAACCCGCTCCTGGCGAGCGCAGCACACCATTGCGCAATTGCAGGCGCGCGCGGTAACGTGGAACCATGCTGAAAGTCCTATGGTCAGCCGCGTTATCGTTGGGTTTGGCGGTGAGCGCCGTGGCGCAGTCCGGCACGTATAGCAACATCACCGAGTATCCTGTACCGAATGCGCACAGCGGCCCGTGGGGAATCGCGACTGGGCCGGACGGCGCTCTCTGGTTTGCCGATTACGGGGACGGCAAGATCGGCCGGATCACCACTGCCGGGGCCGTCACCGAGTATCCGGTGCCGACCGCAGCCAGCCAGCCCTGGGGGATCGCGGCGGGGCCGGATGGGGCGCTCTGGTTTACAGAAAGCAATGCAGGCAAGGTTGGGCGAATCACGACCGGCGGTGAGGTCACCGAGTACCCCGTGGCACCGGGGAGCTACCCCAAAGGAATCGCGACGGGACCGGACGGCGCGCTCTGGTTTGTCCTCAACTTCTACGACCAGATCGGGCGCATCACGACACGCGGGGACATCACCTTGTACTCATTGCCGAGCAGCCCAAGCTGGCCCGTCGAGATCGCGGCCGGACCGGATGGTGCGCTCTGGTTTACGGAAAGCGCGGGCCAACGGATTGGGCGGATCACAACTGCCGGGGCGATTACCGAGTACACCTTGCCGACCGCCAATACCGCCCCTTTCGGAATCACGGCAGGGCCGGACGGCGCGCTGTGGTTTACCGAATCCGTAGACCGGAAGACCGGGGAAATCGGGCGAATCACGACTGCCGGGGACATTACCGAGTACGCCTTGCCGGCCGTCTCCGGACGCCCCTTCGGAATCGCGGCGGGTTCCGACGGCGCGCTGTGGTTTACGGAGAATTATTCAGATAAAATTGGGCGGATCACAACTGAGGGGGTGGTTACCGAGTACCCCACACCGGCGCATTACTCCTTTGGGATCGCGGCCGGACCGGACGGCGGGTTGTGGTTCACCGAAACCAACGCTGGCCTGATCGGGCGGGCGCCGGCATGTGGCTTGGGGCTCGCCGCCACGTTCGCCGGCAGCACCCTGACGATGAATTTCGATCTGGCAATCGACACGCCGGCCACCTTCAACATTCTGCTGCATAGCGCTACCGGGGATTGGAGGCCGTTCTCCCAGCCGATACCTGCGGTCGTGCCGCCGCGAGCGTTCACCATGACCTGGAACGGCGTGCCGAACCTGGGAGACGTGAAAGTGCAAGCGGTGTTGACCGCGGGTACGGGGCAGGTCATATGCTCGCAATGGAATGGTGTGAATACAGCGCGATAGCCGGCCAGTTTGGATTTGGAGGGCGGCCAATCTTGGCCGCAGCCGGCTTATAGTAGGTCCGTGGGCCGTGGTGGGGCAGGACTCCAGTCCTGTCAGGATGGGCCTGCGGCCCACGAATAGTGATGAAAACCCGCGTGGGGCGGCTCCATGCGCCGCCGCGGGGCTTTAGCCCCGCCGGGGCGAGATTGCTCGCCGCGGGCGAGCTTGTTCGCCGAAGAGCGGGCCTGCGAGGCCCGCGCAGGCTGCGAGCCTGGCTGCGAGCCTGCCCCACGGCGGCGGACGGAATGTCGAAACGCGATGGGTTTTCTAAGGTGCGCGGGTTCTCCAGAACTCGCGCATGGCGAGCGTAGCTCGCCTAAGCCGGCTGAAAGCCGGCTGCGGGCAGAATTGCCCGCCCTACGAAAATTTTTGGGGGGGGCGTGAGGAGGAGAAGGAATGCAAAGCCGAAAAGCCGTGGAACTGGCAACCTTGGCGCTGTGCTTGACGGCCCGTGCGGCGGCACAAGTCCCGGGGACATATGGCAACATCGCCGAGTACGGCCTGCCGAACGCGAAGAGCAATCCCTACCCCTTGGGAATCGCGGCGGGGCCGGACGGTGCGCTCTGGTTTACCGAAGACTACGCAAACAAGATCGGGCGGATCACAACGGCCGGGGCTTTCACCGAATACCCTGTACCCACTGCCCACAGCCAGCCTTGGGGGATCACGGCAGGGCCGGACGGCGCCCTCTGGTTTACGGAACTGATTGGCACCAAGATCGGCAGGATTACGGTTGCAGGGGAGATCGCCGAGTACCCGGTGCCGACCGCCGGCAGCTACCCGGCTGGAATCGCAGCGGGGCCGGATGGCGCACTGTGGTTTGCCGAATACAACGCGTACCAGGTCGGACGGATCACCACCGGCGGCCAAATTACCGAGTACCCCGTGCCGGCCGACGGCGCCGAACCATATCCCTATCTGATCGCGGCCGGGCCGGACGGCGCCCTGTGGTTTACGGAAGCTTCGGACTTTGGCAACAAGATCGGGCGGATCACCATTTCCGGGCAGGTTACCCAGTATCCCGTGCCGACCCCCGCGAGCAACCCTGAAGGAATCGTGGCGGGGCCGGACGGCGCATTGTGGTTCACCGAACACAGCGGGAACAAGATCGGGCGGATCACTACCGCCGGAAGCATCACCGAGTATCCGGTGCCGGCCGCTAACAATGGCCCGTATTGGATCGCGGCGGGACAGGACGGCGCGCTTTGGTTTACGTCGGAACAGCAGATCGGGCGGATCACGACCACGGCGACGATCACCGGGTACCCCACGCCGGGAGCGCATTACCTAAACGGGATCGCAGCCGGACCGGACGGCGGGCTGTGGTTCATCGGCGCTACTCCCGCCACGGTCGGACGCGCGCCGGCGTGCGGCCTGGGGTTCAGCGCCAGTTTCGCGGAATCGGCTCTGACGATGCGCTTCGATCTGGGGATTGACACTCCGGCCACGTTTAACATTCTGCTGCATAGCGCGACTAGTGTCGTGCGGCCGTTCTCAAAGGAAATACCCTCGGTTGTGCCGCCGCAAGCGTTCACTATGACATTGAGCGACGTTCCGAACGTGGGAGACGTGACCGCGCAGGCGGTGCTGACCGCGGGCGGGGGGCAGGCCATTTGCTCGGAGTGGAATGGGGTAAATACGGCCCGATAGCCGGTTGGCCTTAATTCTATGGCATCGGGGCGATGATTCCCGCTGCCTCTGCCACCGTTATCATCACTGTCAGCGGATCGACCGGCGACGCAACAAACCCGTATTTTTCATAGAACCGCTTCGCCTCTTCTGAAATAGCATGCACCAAGATAGCGCGGATGCCGGCGATCTCCGCGGCCTGGACGATACGAAAGACGGCATCCCGAAGAAGCCCGGTACCCAGACCCCGGCCATGAAAGGCCTGGGCGACTGCAAGGCGCCCCAGCAGCATCACCGGAACCGGGCCCGGCATATTGCGTCCGATTCGTCCAGGCGCCTCGGAGTGTGTGATGGCTCCCGCCGCGAGCGTGTAATACCCAACGGCCCTCCGCCCGGCACAGACCACATAGGTCCGGGAGGCTCCGCTCGCCTCATTCCGCTCCGCACGGCGGCGCAGCCAGTCATCCAGCGCTGGTTGGCCGGAATCGAACTTGGAAAGATCGTGCCGAACCGACAGTCTGTCGGGCGGACTTATTCCACCAGCACCGCTCATCGGTCCCAGGGCGCTTTCGTCCGGGGCAGCCGCCTCAGCCTGGGATTGTCCTTCGGCGGTCTATCGAGCATCCTCGTGAACCTCTTGAACGCGTCCTCGGACAGTGCGAAATAGCGCCGGTCCAACAGCACGGATTCGGCCTCGCGGCAGGCCGTATTCAGCATAAAATCGGACCGGCTCCTGCCAAGCGCTTCCGCCGCACGGTCGATCAGGAGCTTCTGCCGCCTGCTGGCGCGCAAGTTGATGACCTCGCCGCGCCCTGTTTTGTCTTTCGTTGTCGTCTCCGGCATCGCTTCTCCCTGTCTACACAAATACGATACATCATTGTGATGACGCTGTGGATACAGCGGCAGAGATCGGGGCGCTTCACAGTTTGGGGAAACCACTCCCTGACGGTCGCGGCTCGGTAATCGTCGCATTGATTGCGCACGGTTTACCGAGCCGCGTCCGGACTCAGCGTGGTCCTCATTTTTCTCGCTTCCGCCGATACCCCCCGCTCTTGCCGCCAGTCTTCTCGATCAGATACAAATCCTGAATCTCAATCGATTTGTCCAGCGCCTTGGTCATATCGTAGACCGTCAGCGCCGCGACGGCCGCCGCGGTAAGCGCCTCCATCTCCACGCCCGTCTGCGCCGTCGTAGCCGCGCTGGCCACGATGCGCACGCCCGTTTTTTCCACGCGCACCTCCACCTCCACGTGCGACAGCATCAGCGGATGGCATAGCGGGATCAGACCCGCCGTCTTTTTGGCGGCGGCAATGCCGGCGATGCGTGCGATCTCCAGCGGATTGCCCTTGGGATTATCGGGCAGGCTACGCAACACGGCCGGCCGCATGCGCACAAAAGCGTGCGCGCGCGCCGTGCGGCGAGTCTCCGGCTTGGCCGATACGTCCACCATGCGCGGGCTGCCGGCGTCGTCGAAATGCGAGAGCTTTTTCATTCCAGCCTGTTCATTTCAGCAGCACCCGGATCCATTCGCCGGCCTGCCAGCCGGGGCGATCGGCATCCACAACCATAAATGCGTTGGCGCGCGTCAGCGCGGGTACATCGCTCGATCCGCGCCACGCGATGGGCGTCACCGCGGCGCCATCGGGGCTGAGATGCGCCGGCAGGAAACGTGTCAGCCCCACCCGGTGATGGAAGTCCTCGGTGAGCCGGGCAAACGGCAGATGCAGCGCGATGTCCTCCTGCCCGCCCAACAGCTCCACCGCCGCGCGCGCGAAGATCTCGAACGTGACCATGGTGGACGACGGATTGCCCGGCAGGCCGAAGAAGAACTTGCCGCGTGCTTTCCCGAAGACCAGCGGCTGGCCCGGCTGAATCAGTACGCGGTCGAAAAAGAACTCCGCGCCCAAGTCGCCCAGCACGCGCTCCACGATATCGTACTTGCCCGCCGATACGCCGCCGGAGAGCAGCAGCAGATCGGCCGCCAGGCCGCGCCCGATCAGTTCGCGCGTATGTGCCATCTCGTCGCGCGCCACGGGCAAAATCTCCGGCACGCCGCCGGCGTGCGTCACCTGCGCCGCCAGGGAGTACACGTTGGAATTGCGGATCTGGAAATCGCGCGGCGTTTCAGACACCGGCACGATCTCATCGCCAGTTGCGACGATGGCGACGCGCGGCGCGGCATACACCGGCACGCGTTCCCGCCCAGCCGCCGCCAGCATGGCAATACCCGTGAAATCCAGACGCTTGCCGGGCTGCAGCAACGTTTCGCCGGCGCGCGCCTCGCTCGCTTGTGGATTAATGAACTGGCCCGCTGGCGCCGTCTGGTCCACAATCACGCGCGCCCCGTCGCGCCGGACATATTCGAGCATCACCACCGCATCCGCACCGCGCGGCACAGGCGCGCCCGTCATGATCTCGACCGCCTGGTGCGCGCCCACCGCGCCACTGAAAATGTCGCCGGCGCGCACTTCGCCGATTACCTCGAATTCGCCCGGCAAATCCACCGCGCGCACCGCGTACCCGTCGCGCACCGAGCGCGCCAGCGCCGGATAATCGCGGTCCGCGGCAATGGACTCCGCCAACACACGTCCCGCAGCCGCTTCCAGCGTTACGATCTCCGCCGGCGGAACCGCACGCGCGTTCCGGACAGTCTCCAACACGCAACGTCGCGCTTCCTCGAACGTGAATGCGGGCACAGGTTTATTCTAGTATCTTGCCTATCGTCTCAGTCGAAGATCTGACCGCCTGGGCGGCCGGGCTGCTCGAAGCCGCCACTTTCCCGCGCCCCACCGCGCATCTGATCGCCGACTCGCTAGTGGCCGCCAACTTGCGCGGCGTCGATTCGCACGGCGTCCAATTGCTGCCTTATTATGTCGAACAAGTGGAACGCGGCGATCTGGACGTCCACGCCGGAGGCCGCGTGGCGCATGAATCCGGAGCATGCCTCTTGTATGACGGCGCGAACGGCGCCGGGCAACAAATTGCCGATGTATGCTGCGGACATGCGGTGCGCCTGGCCCACAAACACGGCATAGCCATCGTGGTGGCGCGCGAATCCAACCATTTCGGCGCGGCGGCCTATTGGGGGCAGAAGATATCAGCGGCCGGGCTGATCGGCATCGTCATGTGCAACGCCTCGCCCATTGTGGCTCCCTGGCAGGGCAAGGAACCGCGCCTTGGCACAAATCCTATCTGTATGTCCGTGCCGGGACCCTGGCTGCTGGATATGGCCACCACCACCGTCGCCAACAATCGCATCTTCAAGGCCTTGATGAACGGCGAGGAAACCATTCCCGCCGGGTGGGCCGTCGATTCCGAAGGGGTACCGACCACCGATACCGCTGCCGCCATCCGTGGCATGCCCATGCCGCTGGGCGGCTATAAGGGCAGCGGACTCGGCATGATGGTGGAAATACTCTGCGGTGCGCTGAGCGGCGGCGCCATGAGCGTGGACGTGGGCGGCTTCCGCATCCCCGGCAAGCCCATCCGCGCCAGCCAGACGTTCGTGGCCCTCGATGCCGGCCGATTCATGCCCGCGGATGAGTTCCACCGGCGCGTCGAGTGGCTGGTGCGTACGGTGAAATCCGCCGCCCCCGCCAAAGGCTATAGCGAGGTGCTGGTGGCGGGGGATCCGGAGTGGCGCGCCGAAGCCGACCGGCGGCAAAATGGCATCCCGCTGGGCGACGGCACCTGGCAGTGCCTGGTCGAAACCGCCGCCAAACTGGGCGTCGCGCCGCCATCTGTTAAACTGAACTCACCCTAAGGAGAAATGCTTTGAAACATTCGTTCTTGATCGCGACAGCCGCCGCGGCCCTAGCGCTCGCGGCCGGAAACATGCAAGCCGCCGACAGCGGAGCCGGAGCGGCGTACTGTGAGAAAACCGGCGGGACGGTGATCAACCGGATTCCAGCCTATGGCACTAACGGCCCGGAATCGACTTGGCTCTTTCTGACGGGCCCCCGCCAGTTTTGTCAGTACACTTCGGCCACGGATGGCTCCCGCATTCACGTCCTGGTGGAGACATTGTACGCCACCACCCCGACCCTGGCCGTACTGGCCTACTACGCCAAGGTAGCGCCGGGCCAGGGCGGCGGAGGCAATCCGGCTTCCTACTACTGCACGCAACTGGGCGGCTCGGACTTGTTCGGCGGGGTGAACGCCGCGGGCGGCGGCTGGGTGGGCAAAGGATCCATTGACGAAGTCCTGGAGGCTTGCATCTTCCCCGATATGTCGTCCATCGATTCGTGGGGTCTGTTTTACGACAGCGCCGGCATCGTTCGCGGCATCGATCTGACTACCGTGTTGCGTTACGCGCCGCCACCCGCGAAGCAGTGAAGTCACTTGCGAAACAGGAGATCGGGTGACGCTATTTCCGTATCGTGAAGCCGCAGAGTTGCCCGAACCGAGTAGCCCTGCTTTAGGAATTTGGTGAGCGGCATGTCCGTTCCGTTCACCACGAAGAGCCGACTCAACGGGTATGTGAACTCCTGAACTCCGCCGGGATCCAGCCGCACGGTTTTTTCCGGACCGGGACCACAACAGCTCGTTACGTGGCGCCCTATGGTTTTCAAATCGAAGACCGCGAGTTCGTCTCCCTGGGGCGTGCGCGCGGTGATTTCCACGTTGTAAAAAATGTCGTGATCTTGAAAACCGATCGGCGCCTCCAAGACCTTGGAGCCCGCATTCTTCAACACAATCCGCAGCGCGGGCTCGGGCGCTGAACTCGCAGCGATCCCCAACTGCAGACCGTCAATTACCGCTCCCCAACGGATGGCGTCGACACCGAACATGCTGGCCGCTGAGGCTATCAGCACAGCGCAAACTCGTACTCGAGTACTACATTGCATGAAGCCATTATCCACCCGCTGGCTGGCGAGCGGTACCGGCGCTAAAGCGGGGAAGGCCGCGCCCATCCGGAAGAACCCGGCGCGGGAGCGCGCTCAACCGATAAACCGTCGGCACGGATGGGGCCACCGGGGAAGGGAGCACAGCATGCCAAGAAGGTAGTCTGCGGTCAGTAGCGGAGGCCCGGGCTGGACCGTCCCGCGCCTCCGCGGAGACGCAGACGCTCAGTTCCGCATTTTCGAAGCCACCGTTCCTCCCGGCCGCGACCCGCGCACAGTTGAGATGTACAGCACTTCCGGTTGGCGTTTATCCGGCTGCGCAGGGAGTGAGTTGGCTCCGCGAAATCTACGACCGCTCGCTCTGGCTGCTGCTGGGAATCGCCGGCTTAGTGCTGCCGATCGCGTGCGCCAAGGCATGGCTCTGGCGCACGCAGAAAATGGAACCACGGATGGACACGGATCGACACAGACAAGAATCGTCTGCGCTGCCTTACTTGGTCTGTGTCTCACGCTTGTGCGTTTCCAAGGAATTGTCGCACGGTTTCCTCGAGCGCCGGCGCGCAGACGACGCAGTTGCCGCCATAGATGGTTCGTTTGCCATCGAAAGTGAAGAAGCGGGCGCCGGCTTCTTCGGCGATAACCTTTAGCGGCGCGAAGTCCCAGGGCTTGCCGCCGGTTTCGATCCAGATTTCAGCTTGGCCGCGCGAGACCATCAGGGCGTCCATGCAACCGCCCATGCAGCGCACGCCCCAGAAGGGTTCCATCCAGGAGAGCAGGCGGGCGGCGAACGGCTGGCGCACGGCGCTGCTAAAGCTGTCGAAGCACAGCACGGCCTGGCTGACGCTGGCGATGGAAGAGGCGTGGATGGGTTGGCCGTTGACGAACGCGCCGCCACCGCGCGAGGCGGTGAACAATTCGCCGAGGGCGGGCATGTTGGCGAATCCGGCCACCACTTCGCCGTCGGCTTCGAGACCGATCAGGTTGGACCAGGCGGGATTGCCGCGGACGAAATCACGCGTACCGTCGATGGGATCGATGATCCAGCGGCGGCCGTTGCGGGAGGGCTTTTGGGCGCCCTCTTCGCCGAGCAGGCCGTCGTCGGGGAAGGCGCGCTCCAACTCGCGGGCGATGAACTGCTCGCATTCGCGGTCGGCGCGGGTGACGGGTGAATCGTCGGACTTGGCTTCGAAGGCTATGCCGGTGCGGTAGTAGCGCAAGGCGATTTCGCCGGCTTGGCGTGCGATGGCGCGGCCGATTTCGAGTTCTTTTTGAAAGTCGCTCATGGTTGATTGGAGGGCAATGGTTCAGTTTGGCCCCAATGCAGTAAGATAGCGTTAATGCTGAATTTTCGCCAGTTTGAAGTCGGACCGGACCCGTTCGGGCGCAAGTGGCAGGTGCTGTTCAAGTGGTTGCAGACGGCTATTTCGCTGCGCCACAGCGACACGGTGGACGTGAAATTTGTGCTGCAGAGCGACGACACGCGGGTGCAGAAACAAATCGCCATGCCGCACGCGGACCTGCTGGAATTGAGCCGGCGCACGGGACACGAGATGAGCGACGCGTGGTGCGCGCGCCTGGCGGGCCTTCATTTGAAGCGCATGGTGGAGAGCGGCGAGGACTTGGAAAAGGATCTGGTGACGGTGCGTGCGCAGGAGCTCGCCGGATACGCGGCGGAGATCGCGCGGGAGGAAGGCGCGGATATGACGGCGCGGCGGGGCGCGGCGTAGGCGCGGGGGCCGAGGCTAAGCACCGCGGCGGCGCATGGCGCCGCCCCCACAGGCGTCTACATCCGGACACAGCCCGCAGTTGCGTAGCTCAGAAAAGTCAATGATTTAGCGCATTGGTAGGCGAAGTGCCAATGCGGCACCGGAGGTCGTCGACATGTTTCGACGCGGGATTCTGGCGATTGTTTCGATCGCGCCCCTGCTGGCCGTCGCGCTGGTGTTCTGGCGAGCTTCGCATGCCACCGAAGATGCCGCCCGCGAGGTTCTCGCGAAATCGGAGTTCGCGTTTCGGGTGCTACCGGTGGACCGCGCCGCGCCAGCCGCCGTTGATCCGATAGCGGCCAGCCCCGGCTTCCGCGATCTCGCGGCCTATAAAGAAACGATCGCGGTGAGCGCGCGCGCCGGGCTCTTCTTATATGGGCGCAACGGCGCTCCGATCCGTTCGTATCGCGCAGGCATGGAATTGCCGGCGGCCGAACTTGGTTCGATGTCCACGGGAATCGCAGCCGGTGCGGCGGAGGCGGAGCTATTCATCGCCACGCGCGGCGAGGGACTACTGGCTTTCAATGGCGCGCGCTTCCGCCAGATGCTGCCGGCGGATTCGGGTTTGCGAAACGTAACTTCGGTGCTGGTGTTGGGGTCGGGACGGATTCTGCTCGGCACGGAACGCCAGGGGCTGCTGGTATTCGACGGGCGCAGGCTGACGCCTTTCCATCCACGCTTGAGCGCCGCGCACATTACCGCCATCGCCGGCCACGACGGCGATATCTGGATTGGCACGCTTGGGAGCGGCGTTTTCCACCATCGCGGCGGCCAACTGGAAGAACTCGCCTCCTGGTTGCCGGACTCGCAGGTGCTCTCGATCGCCGTCGAGAACGATGCGGCATACGTAGGCACGCCACTGGGAGTGGTCGAGTTCCGCGATGGCCGGCGCGTGCGCACTCTGGCGGACGGCTTTTTCGCGCGTGCGACGGTGCTGAGCGGCGAGACCCTACACGTGGGCACGGAGGATGAGGGCATCGTGGATGTCCCGTTGCGGCCGCGGCCAGGACCGCGAGAGCGAACCGGCGCGGGTGCGCCGGCTGTCCCTATCCTCCGGCTGGCGAATCTGGAAGGCGAGGTGTACGCGGTGGGCGAGAGCGCCATTTACCGATACGATCCGGTTCCGCGGCGTTGGGCTTCCGTGCTCACCGCCGGTCCCACTCCGATGGCGGACCGCAACGTAGCAGCGCTGGCGCTGAGCGGGGGCCGCTTGTGGATCGGCTACTTCGATCGCGGGCTGGACGTGCTGGATGCGAGTCTGGAACATGCGGCGCATCGCGAAAGCGACACACTCTTCTGCATCAATCGCATCGTGGCGGACGCGGAACATGGGCGCACGGCGGTGGCCACGGCGAACGGCCTGGTCCTGTTCGATGCGGGCGCGGAGCCTCGGCAGACCATGGGGCGCAGGGACGGATTTCTTTCCGATCACGTCACGGACGTGGCATTTCGAAATGGGGGGCGGAATGCGGGCATGGTGGTGGCCACCCCGGCGGGCCTGTCTTTCGTGGACCGCGCCGGCGTGCGCAGCCTTTACGCTTTCCATGGGCTGGTGAACAACCACGTCTATACGGTGGCCACACGCGGCGCGCAGACGGTGGCGGGGACGTTGGGTGGCTTATCGGTGCTGGATGACGATACGGTGCGGGTGAACTATACGACGGCGAATTCGCACTTGCGGCACAATTGGATCACAGCTCTGGAAGGAGTGGGAGACGAATGGTTCGCGGGCACCTACGGGGCGGGCGTTCTGCGGCTGGATGCGTCGGGCGAGTGGCATTCGTTTCCCGATTTGAAGCCCGGCTTCGTAGTGAATCCGAACGCCATGGCGGTGAGCGGCGGGCAGGTTTATGCGGGGAGCCTCGACCGCGGCCTGTTCGTTTACGACCGCGCGTCGGGCCGCTGGAGCAATACGACGATGGGGCTGCCTTCGCGGAATGTTACGGCGCTGGCGGCCGGCGGAGGCTATCTTTATGTGGGAACCGATAACGGGCTGGTGCGCATTGCGGAAGGAGCGCTGCGATGATCCGCCGGGTGCTGATGGCGTCGTTGGCGCTGGCGGCCGGCGCGCTGGCCGATACGGGCGTGCTCATACCGGGCGACCGGCAACAGCCCGACCCGGCAGTTTTTTCGCTCAGCGAAATGGCGCTGGAGATTCGCATCGATAATGGCGTGGCGCGCGTGCGTGTGCGCCAGATCTTCGGCAACCACAGCGGAATCGTTCAGGAAGGCGTCTATCAATTTGCGCTGCCCGACAAGGCGACCGTATCCGATTTCGCCGTGTGGGACGATGTGACGCGCATCCCCGGCGTGATTCTGGAGCGGCGCCGCGCGGGAGAAATCTACGCGCAGGCAAAGGCCCAAGCCATCGATCCGGGACTGCTGCAGATGGGCGAGCGCGATGCCGCCGAGGCGCGGCGCAGTCAGGAATTCACCGCCCGCATCGTGCCCATTCCGCGGTTCGGCACGAAGCGGATCGAGATGGAGTATCAGCACCCCGTGGCTGTGGAGCGCTATCAATCCGAATTTGTGGTTCCGCTGAAGCCGGATGTTTATGGTGCGCAGACAGCCGGGCATTTGACGATCACTTTCGAATTGCGATCCGCGCATGCCATACGGGATTTCGATGCGATCGCGAGGACATACCCTCTGCGGATCGCCGAACGCGGCGCGAACCTGGTGAAGGCGGAATTTTTTGGCGACAACGTGGAGTTGAAAGAGGACTTCGCGGTGCGCTACGCGCTCGATCCGGCGGAGGCCGATACGGTTCGGGTGATCACGGAGCGGGAGAGCGGGTCGGAACCGGGATTTTTTCAGGCGCAGGCGCTTCTGCGCATTCCGGTTGCGCCGGCCGGTAACGCTTCCGCGCAGCGTCCCGCGCAGGCCGCCAGGACGCTGATCCTCTTGTTCGATAATTCGCTCTCGATGCAATGGGACAAACTCGAGCGCGGCTTTGCCGCGTGCGAGACCGCGCTGCGCCGTTTGCGGCCCTCCGATGCATTCAATCTGCTGCTGTTCAATTCGGAGGTGGATGCGTTCGCTCCACAGCCGCGCGCGGCGACTCCGCGGAATATCGAGCAGGCGCTGGCATTCGTTCGGAACAGCCGGATTCGCGGTGGCACGGACCTGCAACGCGCGTTGACGGCCGGGCTGGCCGCGACCAGCGCCAGCGAACCATACCTGATGCTGGTGAGCGATGGTGGCGCCACCCAAGGCACGGTGCATAACGGGAAGCTGGCGCAATGGTATGCGGCCGAGTGGCGCAAACGCGCGCCGGCCGGGCGGCCGCATACGCTGGTGCTGGGCATCGGCGACGATGCGAACCTGCCCCTGCTGCGGATGCTGGCGAGCAACGGCGGGTATTTCGATTGGGTGCGATCCACCGAGCCTATCGAATTCAAGTTGAATGCATTTCTGGACAAGATCGGCCAGGCGCCATTGAAGGATCTGCGGCTGGCTGCGGCGCCGGCGGCGAACGTGGATTTGGTTTATGCGCTGGAGGAATCGCACTTCGCCGGCTCGATGGCCACGTGGGCCGGCCAATACAAGAGGCCGCTGCCGGAAGCCGCGTTTACGGTGACGGGAATGCACGACGGGCAGGCGTTGCATTTTTCGCGCACGGTGGCGTTGCCGGCCGCCGGCACGGAACACCCCGAGCTGCCGCGCACGTGGGCCAAAGCGCGTGTGGATGCGCTGCTGGAAAAAATCGAGCGGGAGGGCGAGGACCGGGCCACCATCGACGAGATCGTCCGGTTGTCGAAGAAGTACAAGTTCGTCACGCCGTACACGTCGTTCCTGGCTGTGCCGCGCGCCCTGTTGCGGCCGCGCGTCATCAGGCCGGGCGATCCGGTGCTGCGGTTGAAAGCGGACGAATCCATTGTCTCGGTAATCGCGCTATTTCCCTTCGGACCGACGAAGCCCATGCGGTATCTGAAGGCGGAAGACACGTGGCAGACGAGGTTCCTGGCGCCGGTGGAGATGACGGACGGCGTGTACCAGGTTCGGTTGATCCTGCGGGACCGCGACGGTCACGTATACCGCGAATCGAAGAGCTTCGTGATCGCCAGCCAGACGCCGGTGGTGCGGGCGCGGCTGGAAAAACCGCGCGTACACGCGGGGGAAACGTTGCGCATTCGGGCGCTGGCTTCGGGGAATGCGCGCACCATCACAGCGCGGCTTTATGGTGCGATGCCCGTGGCGTTGCGGTGGAGCAGCGCGGCGAAGGCGAATACGGGGGAGATGGTGGTGCCGGCCGATCTGCCGCCGGGGAAGTACACGGTTCACGTGACGGCGGAGGATATTGCGCACAATGTGGGCACGGAGGAGGTGGCGGTTGAGATTTGGTGACGTTAGTGGGGCAGGACTCCAGTCCTGCGGCCGACGTCCACGTCGGCCTGTGCGTACGAAGGGCGGGTCCTGGAGGACCCGCGCAGACCTGGAGGTCTGTCCCACAAGGTTGCGCTTGAAATCCGGCAGGAAGATCCTGATTGGCGCCTGCCTGTTGGGCTGTGGCGGGTTCGTCGTTCGGGGCGAGTTGGAGCCGTGGCTGCAACACACTGCCGCCGGCCCGGTGCTGGCTGCGCTTTTCCGCACGGTGGCGGTGCCGGGTGGCGCAGTGGCAATCCTGCGGCCACCCGCCGAGAGCCGGCCGGCGCTGACCAATTTGATATCCGCCACGCCGCGCGATGCCATGCTATACCGCCTGCGCGCGCAAGAGGCCGAGGTGGCGCTGGATTTCGTGGCGGCCGAAGCGGATTGGAAAACTTACGCGCAGACCGCGGCCGATCGGTACGGCGCGCAGATCGAATTGGCCGATTTCTACGATCGGCGTATCCGGCCACGCGACGAATTGGCTGCGCTGACCGCCGCGGCGGCCGCGAAAGACGATCCACTGCTGCCGGTTACGGCGCAGAGGGGATGGCGGGCGTTCGAGCGTATGGCGGCATTGGAGTCCGCGGCGGAACCCGTCTTCCGCGCGTGGGTTGCGCGGTATCCCCAGGAGCCAGAGGCTTGGCGCAAGCTGATCGAGCACCTGGCCGCCACCAAGCAATTCGCCGCGGCGGAAACCGAGATCGCCAGGTATGGCGGGGCTTTCCACGATCCTTTGGAACCCGTAAAGATGCGCGCGGACCTGGAAATGCGCCGCGGCTCGGGCGGCGCGGCGCTGGCCGTCTACGATCTGGCGTTTCAGCCGCTCTGGCCGGAGGAGATGCGGGCGCGCTATTTCAAGCTACTGGAGGAGCAGGGGCAAATGCGGGGCTTCGCCGGCCGGGCACGCACGGCGCTGGCCGCGAACCCGACGGACCTGGACGCCACCGCGCGGCTGTTCCACTATTTTCGCGCGCAGAACAACATCCCTGCCGCGCGGCGTGTATTGCTGGAATATCGCATCGCCAAGGAATCCGGCCCGCAGGCCGGCCTAAAGGGCGGCTTGCAGGGATGGACGGCCGATGAGCTGCGGACCCTGGCCCAATTATTCGAATGGCTGCCGGATGTAAACGAGGCAGCCCGCATGTATTACGCGCTGTACAGCGTTCCGCCGGCCAATGGGCCGCAGGCGGAGCGTGCGCTGTATGGTTTGGCGAACCTGCTGCTGACCGCGCCCGATCAGCCGATCCAATTTGGGTCGGGCGATTTGTCCTTCTACAAGGACATCGCCACGGTGGATGCATCGCCCGGATTCCTCAATGGCATTCTCTCGCTGTTGCTGAACTGGACAGGGCCGCGCGCGGAGTATCGGCGCCAGAACCAGAAATCGGCGGCGTATTTCCATCGCGCGGCCGCGGCGCAAGTGGCGGGCTTGCTGGAGCGGCGCTTCCCAAAATCCGCCTACCGCGAAGTCTTGCACGCCGATCTGATTTCCGCATACGGCGTGTATGGCGACGATGCGGCCGTGATTCGCGCGGGCCGCGAGTATCTGGCCGCATTTCCCGCAGGAGCGGGGCGGGTTGCCGTGGCGATGCAGGTTTCCGATGCCTTAGCGCGGGCGAATCGAACCAGCGAGGAATTTGCGCTATACGATCAATTGCTGCGCGAACTGGCGGCGAAGGCATCGGGCGTGCCCATTGGCACGAGTGCCCGCTCCCCGGAATACGTGCGGGTGCTGGACAAATATCTTTCCCGCCTGGCGGACCAAAAGCGTCCGCTGGACGCGCTGCGCGTGTATCGCAAGGAAACCGATCGGAACCCCAACGATCCCGGCCTCTACGAACGCTTCGCCGCGTTTCTGGAGCAGAACGGCACGGCGCGTGAAGTGGAAGATGTCTATACCAAAGCGATTGCGAAGTTCGCCGATCGCAACTGGTATCACAAACTGGCGCGCTGGTATTTGCGCGGGAAGGAGTACAGCGCGCTGGAAGAGATCAGCCGCGAGGTCATTGCCGTGTTTTCCGGCTCGGAACTGGAAAACTACTTCAACGATATCGTCTCGCAGACCCATCCGGATGCCGCGCTCTATCGCCAGTTGAACGTATACGCGCATACGCGCTTCCCGGAGGATCTGGTCTTCGTGCATAACCTGCTGGGCGCATACGCGAGCAAGGAAACATACGATGCCGCGGCCGCCAACAGCCTGCTGCGGCAATACTGGTTCTACGACCCGCAGCTTCGCGCACGGCTTTTTGAACGGCTGTGGCAGCAGGGACGGCTATATCCCGAACTGGCGCAGGTACGCGCGGCCAATGCGGGCATCGTGAACGGGCAATTCGACCATGCGCTGGCCGCAAATCCGGCAGCGGTGCAATTTACCCTGGAGGCGGAAGCGTGGCTCTCGCATTTTGAAACGGCGGCGCCCGCCGCGCTGGCGTTGGCCTCCGCATATCCCGGCAAGAGCGAGTTTACGGCTAGGGCATCGGCGCTCTACCGGTCGCTGGCGGCTTACGATCCGCGAAATACCGAAGTCGCCGTCGCCATGGCGGGTTATGCGCAGCGCGCCAATCCGCGCGACCAGAGTATCCTCGCGCGCATGGGCGACATCCTGGCGGACCGCGAGCTTTTCGGCCGGGCGCGCACGTTCTGGGAACGCATGCCCGCGCAGCAGTCCGGCAATCCGGAAGCGTATCTGGACACCGCGACCGTTTATTGGGACTACTATCTGTATGGCGATGCTTTGCGCTGGATCGGCGCGGCGCGGAAGAAGTTCCACGATGCGGCGCTGTTCGCCTATCAGGCTGGCGCGATTTACGAGGGCAAGCGGGACTTTCCGAGCGCGGTGCGGGAGTATACGGCCGGCGCGCTGCACGGCCAGGGCGACGCAGACAGCCGCCTGCTGCGCCTCTTGAACCGGCCGCACACGCGCAACCTGGTGGAGCGGGCCAGCGCCGCCGCGGTGGCTTCCGATCCTTCGCCGCGGGCGGTGTCGTTGCGCATCTCCGTGCTCGAAGCGCAGCAACGCCGGAGCGATGTGGAAGCGCTGTTGCAGGCGCGCGTGGACGCCGAGAAATCGTTCGCCGCGCTGACCGGCCTTGAGGAAATCGCGCGCCGATTGGGATTCGACGGCATTGAGGAGCGCGCGAACGAGCGCCTGGCCGCCATCGCCAACGATCCGGTGGACAAGATGCGGCTGACGCTAACCCACGCACGGTTTCTCGAATCTAAAAAGGATATCGCGGGCGCGGCTCGCGTGGTGGATGCGCTCTATCGCGATCACCCTCTGATTCTCGGAGTGGTGCGCGCCGCCGTCGATCTTCATGTGCGCAACCAGCAGCCCACGGAAGCCATGGAAATCCTGCGCGACGCCGCAAAGCGGGCCAGGACCGATCTGGCGGCGCAGTTCACCCTGGAATCGGCGCGCATCTCGACGGGCGCCAGCCAGTTCGATCGGGCGCGCGCGCTGCTCACGGGGCTGCTTGCGGCGGATCCCCTGCGCGCCGAGTACCTGACCGCCATGGCCGATACGTACCTCCAGGCGAAGGACGACCGCGGTTTTCGCGACTACCAACTCGGTAGCATCCTGCAGTTGAAACAGTCGCAGTTGACGCCTGCCGAGCGGATCGACCGCATCGCCACTGTGCGGCGCAGCCTGATTCCGGCGCTCGACCGTTTGAAAGATAATGCCGGGGCGGTGGATCAGTATATCGAAGTGGTCAACAGTTATCCCGAAGACGAGGCGCTCACCAAAGAAGCCGCGGCATACGCTGTGGCGCACAGCCAGGCGGCGCGGATGGTGGCGTTCTATCGCCAAACCATCGCGGCGGCGCCGCTCGACTATCGCTGGCCGATCGTGCTGGCGCGTATCGAAACGGCGACCGAAGACTATCCGGCCGCTGTTGCGGATTACGAGCGCGGCATCCAGGCGCGGCCG
>Ga0181526_10001093_pt1 | contig 26799 bp, 28 predicted proteins | sample PEATcosm2014_Bin_35_FD_119750 | JGI IMG/M metagenome (GOLD analysis project Ga0181526, IMG submission 119750) | Peatland microbial communities from MTU Mesocosm Facility, Houghton, MI, USA - PEATcosm2014_Bin06_30_metaG | ecosystem: Environmental > Terrestrial > Soil > Wetlands > Peat | place...
CGCTGCCCCCGCCGCCCGTGATCGTCCAGTTGATGCGCAGGCGCTCGCTCCACGCCTTGGGCCCGTTGATCCGGATGGCGACGGAGTCGAAGAGCTGGGTGACGGTGAGGGCGGGCGCCATCCCGGCCGAGCTGACCTCTGTGTGCTCGATCGGGTGGAACAGTTCCTGGGCCCCGATCAGGAAGCAGTTGCGCCAGGTGGCGCACTCCGACCCGTAACCGAGCTCGGTCAGGGCCGTACAGAGCACCTGGCGGGCCGTCTCGCTGTCCGGGGCGGCGAAGACGGCGTGACTGGCCAGCTCGGCGGCGAAGCGCAGGTCGCCCTTCTCGAGGAAGGAGATCGCCTTGGCCACCGTCGCGTCCACTCCGCCGATGACCTGGACGTAGCGCTCGGCGGCGGCAACGGGCGGGTGCTGCCACAGGTGCGCGGGATTGCCGTCGTACCACCCGAGGTAGCGCTGGTAGATGGCCTTGACGTTGTGGTTGACCGACCCGTAGTACCCGTGGGTGTGCCACGCCGCGTCGAGCCCCGGCGGCATCTCGAGCATCTCCGCGATCTCGGCGCCCACGTAGCCCTTGTTCATGAGCCGCAGCGTCTGGTCGTGAAGGTACGCGTACAGGTCCCGTTGCCCGGCCAGGTACGTGACGATGTTGTCGGCGCCCCAGGTCGGCCAGTGGTGCGAGGCGAAGGCCACGTCGGACCGGTTGGCGAAGAGCTCCATGGCCTCGGCGAGGTAGCGCGACCAGATGCGCGGGTCCCGCACCTGCGCCCCCCGCAGCGTCAAGAGGTTGTGCAGGTTGTGGGTGGCGTTCTCGGCCAGGCACAGGGCCCGGTGGTCCGGGAAGTAGAAGTTCATCTCGGCCGGGCACTCGGTCCCGGGCGTGGACTGGAACACGATGCGGACGCCGTCGAGCACCTCCTCCTGCCCCGTGCTGGTGATGTCGAGGGTGGGGGCGATGAGCCCCACCGACCCGGTCGACACCGTCGGTCCGAGGCCCATGCCCAACGTGCCCTTGGCGCCCTTGGGCAGCGTGACGCCGCCGTAGTAGTAGCCCCGGCGGAGCATGGCTGTGCCCGCATAGACGTTCTCCGAGACGGCGTGCTCCAAGAAGTGCTCGGGAGCGAGGATCGGCACGTCGGTGTCCCGGTCGACGACGCCGAGCACGCCCCCGAAGTGGTCGATGTGGGCGTGGGTGTAGATGACCGCCGTGACGGCCCGCTCGCCGCGGTGGGCCCGGTAGAGAGCCAGGGCCGCCGCCGCCGTCTCCTGGGAGACGAGGGGGTCGATGACGATGACGCCGTGGTCGCTCTCGACGAGGGTCATGTTCGAGAGGTCGAAGCCGCGCACCTGGTAGATGCCCTCGGTGACCTCGTAGAGGCCGTGGCGGCAATTCAGCTGCCCCTGCCGCCACAGGCTCGCGTTGGCGGTCTCGGGGCAGGTGCCCTGCAAGAAGGCCCACCCGTCCATCTCCCAGACCTGGCGCCCCTCGGCGTCGCTGATCGTCATGGGCTCGATGCTCGCGATGAACCCCTGGTCGGCGTTCTCGAAGTCGGTCCGGTCGTTGAAATCGGCTGGCATGGCGCGCTCCTCTTCTCCGGATCCCCGGATCTTCCCGAGTGATTGTCCCCCAGGGGCAGTCGGCTCGCGCCCGGGCGCCGCCGTCGTCGTGGTCGAAGCTGCCCAACCCCGATTTCAGTGACTTTCGGCCCTAGGACCTGACTCGCCGCATGCCCGAGACTCGTGCGGGAAGCCCTGCCCCGAGAATCGAGGCGACACCGATCAGGGGATGGGCACGAGCTTGCCCACGCGGGCACACGAAGGGGAGCGATGCGCATGACGAGTCCGTCGAGCACACCCGTCACAACGGAGGGCCTTGTCCAGAACACCCTCGGGCCGCTGGCGCACTACGAGCAGGGCATCCTCGACCGCATCGCCGACTTCAAGGACCCGCGCCAGGAGTGGCGGCGCATCTTCTCCGAGGTGCTCGGCACGTTCTTCTTGGTGCTGGTGGCGGCCGGCGGCGGCATGATGGGCCATGCGTTCCCCGGGGTGATCAGCCACAGCGCGGCGGTGGTGGCGCCCGGCCTCATGGTGCTGGCCATCATCCTGTTCATGGGCAAGATCTCCGGCGCCCACCTCAACCCGGCGGTCTCGATCGCCTTCGCCCTGCGCCGTGACTTCCCCTGGCAACGCGTGCCCGCCTACATCGTGGCCCAGCTCGCCGGCGCCGCGCTGGCCGCGCTGTTCCTCCGTGCGGTCATCAACGTGTCGGCGACGTACGGGTCCAACTACCCGGCGCACGGGTACTCGGCCATGGCCGCATTCTGGATGGAGCTCATCTTGACCATGGGCCTCGTGAGCGTGATCCTGGGCACGGCGTCGGGGGCGCAGAACGTCGGCATCATCGGCGCCCTCGGTGTGGGTTCGTACATCGCGCTGGCGGGCCTGTGGGGCAGCCCCATCTCGGGCGCGTCGATGAACCCGGCCCGCACCTTCGGCCCCGACCTGGTGTCGAGGACTTTCACCGACTATTGGGTCTACGTCGCCGGCCCCCTCGCCGGCGCGGTCCTCGCCGTGGGCATCGCCTTCGTGCTGCGCGGCAGCGGCGGTGGCCTAGCGGGGTCGGGCGCGGCCCAGGGCGCGCTCTTCACCGAAGTGGAGAACGCGGGCCAGTCGTGACCCGCCGGCCGCGCAGCCCGCACGGGCGGGCCTGCGCCGCCGTCGTCGAGGCCGGACCTCAGCGCGCCGGGACCATGGGGTGCTCGCCCGGCCCGCCGGCCGCGCCGGCGGCGATCATGGCCGCCTGGGCCTGGGCACCCTCGTCCGAGATGCGCAGCATCAGCGCGATGAGGATGTAATTGGCCAGCAGCGACGAGCCGCCGTAGGCCACGAACGGCAGCGTGATGCCGGTGAAGGGCAACAGCCGCACCACCCCGGCCATGATGAAGAACGCCTGGAAGCCGATGATGAGGGTCAGGCCGGTCGCCAAGAGGCGTGAGAAGTCGGAGCGGGCCGTCTGCGCCACGCGGAAGCCCGCGCCCACCAAGAGGATGAAGGCCATCACCACCGCGACGCAGCCGACCAGCCCCATCTCGGTCCCGATGGCGGCGAAGATCATGTCGCTCGTCAGCTCGGGGATCAGATAGGCGTAGTGGTCGAAGCCCAGGCCGGTCCCGCCCACCCCTCCGGCGCCCATGCTGTACCAGGCCTGGCTGAGCTGGTAGCCCCCCGGATTCTGGTTCGTCGCGGTGGGCCACGGGTCCAGCCATCCCTCGACGCGGGTGTGCACCTGCCCGAAGTAGCGGGCGGCGATGTACGCGCCGACCCCGAACAGCACGAGCCCCAGGACGAGGTAGCCGACCCGACCTGTCGTGATCCACAGCAGGCCGATGAACAGGACGAAGAGGAGGGCGGCGAAGCCGATGTCGTCCTCCAGGCCGATCACCGCCATGGCGGCGCCCCACGCCACGACGAGCGGCACCAACGGGCGGGGGTCGAGGACGAGGCGGTTGCCCACCCGGGCGGTGGGGATGGAGAGCATCTCCTTGTTCTCGGCGAAGTAGGAGGCGAAGAAGATGCACAGCAGGATCTTGGAGAACTCGATCGGTTGGAATTCCAGGCCGCCGAAGTGGACCCAGAGGCGAGCGCCGTAGATGGGGGAGAAGAAGAGCGGCGCCACCAGGAGCGCGCCGGCGAGGAGGAGGAGCAGGTAGCGGTAGCGCTCGAGATCGCGCGAGTAGCGCACCACCAGGAGGGTGGTCACGTACAGCACGACGCCGAGTGCCGCCCAGGCCGCCTGCCCCTTGGCCTGGCCCGGGTCCCAGCGGGCGATGATCACGTAGCCGATCCCGTTGAGGAGCGCGGCCAGCGGGAGGATCACCGCGTTCGCGTTCGGGGCGAGCCAGCGGTTCGCCATGTGCGCGAGCAGGGCCAGCCCGAGGACGATGCCGAGGAAGGCGCCGATGTTGTCGGGGACCTTGGACTTCTGCCCGAGGACGGCGATGACGTAGAGCGCGACGACCAACAGCGAGCCGAACACCAGGAGACCCAGCTCGGTGCGGCGCTTGGGCTTGGGACCCCAGACGTAACGCGGGAATGGCGTGCGACGGGCTCGTGACGGCACCGGGCGAATCGTAGTGGTGGGGGGTAGGATCGGAGGTGACATCCCGCGTTGCGCGCCTGACGTCGACCCTCCGCCCATGACCCAGACCCAACCTCAGCGCCAACCCCCGGCGGAGCCCACGCCCCCCGCGAATGCCCAGGCCGTGGCCGGTGGCGGTCCCGCAACCGAGGTGGAATCCGGCCCGTCGCCGACGGCGGACGGCTCTGAGCACCACCAGCCCCCGACGTACCAGCAGATCGAGGCGTTCGGCTACCAGCGCTTCACCAACCGCGAGCAGTCACGGCTGGACTTCGGGTCGCGCCTGCTCGACCTGGCCGAGGACGACGGGCAGCCGCTCTTGGAGCGGGCGAAGTTCCTTGCCATCTTCTCCGAGCTGCTGGACGAGTTCTACCAGATCCGGGTGGCCGCGCTCGAGGACCAGGTCGCGGCCGGGGTCCGCACGCGCTCGGTGGACGGCCTGCGGCCCGGGGAGCAGCTGACCATGATCCGGGGCCGGGTGGAGGAGCTGGTCCGGCGCCAGGACCACATCTTCTTGGACCTGATCGTGCCCGCGCTCGCCCAGGCCGGCATCCGCCTCTCGAGCTGGTCCTCGCTCGACGACGACGACCGTGAGCACCTGGTCGACGTCTTCCAGCGCCAGATCTATCCCGTGCTCACGCCGCTCGCGGTCGACCCGGGCCATCCCTTCCCCTACATCTCGAACCTGTCGCTGAACCTGGTGGTCGAGGTGCAGGACCCGGTGTCGGGGGAGGGGCGCATCGCCCGGGTCAAGGTCCCGCCGGCGCTGCCCCGCTTCGTCGTCATGCCCGACGGGGAGCGCTTCGTGCCGCTGGAGCAGGTCATCTCGGCCCATCTGGAGTCGCTGTTCCCAGGGATGACCATCGGGCACCACCACGCCTTCCGGGTGACCCGCAACGCGGATCTCGCCCTCGAAGAGGACGAGGCCGATGATCTCCTGGTGGCGATCGAGATGGAGCTGCGCCGCCGCCGCTTCGGCAAGGCGCTGCGACTCGAGGTGGAGGCCGATATGGGCCAGGAGCTGGCGGACCTGCTGGCGACCGAGCTCGAGGTGGGTGCCGACGGCATCTTCCGGGTCAGCGCGCCCCTCGACCTGAGCGGGCTCTGGGGCGTGTACGCGCTGGACCGCCCCGACCTGCACGGTGAGACGTGGACGCCGATGACGCCGCCCCGCCTGGCGGTGGTGGCCCATGAGCCGTCCGAGTTCTTCGCCCTGCTGCGCGAGCGCGACGTGCTGGTGCACCATCCCTATGACTCGTTCGCCACCTCGGTGGAGGCCTTTGTCGCGCAGGCGTCGGAGGACCCGGCGGTGCTGGGGATCAAACAGACGCTGTACCGCACGGGCGGCGACAGCCCCATCGTGGCCTCGCTGATTCAGGCCGCGGAGAACGGCAAGCAGGTCGCAGCCATCGTCGAGCTGAAGGCTCGGTTCGACGAGGAGGCCAACATCGGATGGGCCCGCGCGCTCGAAGAGGCGGGGGTGCACGTCGTCTACGGCATCGTCGGGCTCAAGACCCACTCCAAGACGGCGCTGGTGCTGCGGCGCGAGGACGACGGCGTCCGCCCCTACTGCCACGTGGGAACCGGCAACTACAACTCGAAGACGGCGCGCATCTACGAGGACATCGGCCTGCTGACCTCGGACCCCGACATCGGCGCCGATGTGGGAGAGCTGTTCAACTACCTGACCGGATTCTCGCGGCACGCCGACTACCGCCAGATCCTCGTGTCGCCGGTGACCGTGCGCAAGCGGATCATGGCGATGATCGAAGAGCAGGCGGACGCGGGCCCGGCGGGCCGCATCGTGATGAAGCTGAACGGCCTCACCGACGCCAGCATGATCGACGCGCTCTACCGAGCCTCCGGCGCCGGTGTCGAGATCGACCTGGCCGTGCGCGGCCTGTGCCGCCTGCGACCGGGCATCCCCGAGCTCTCCGAGCGGATCCGGGTCCGCTCCATCGTCGGCAGCTTCCTCGAGCACTCGAGGATCTACCGGTTCGGTGGCGCCCCCGCCGACCCGGAGGCCGGGCCCGGTCTGCCGCTCAAGATCTACATCGGTTCGGCGGACCTCATGGGCCGCAACCTCGACCGACGGATCGAGGTGGTCGTCCCGGTGCGCGACCCCGAGTTGCAGGCGAGGCTCTTCGAGGTGCTCGACCTGGTGTTCGCGGACGAGACCAACGCATGGGAGCTCGGTCCCGACCGGCGCTGGCGCCGCGTGACGAACCGGCACGGGGTCAGCTCGCAGGAGCGCCTGAAGGAGCTGGCGCGGGAGCGGGCCCGCCGCCGCCTCGACTCGGACCTCCGCGTCGGAGAGGGTGACGAGGCCAGATCCCCGGCGTAGCGACCGCTCGGGGCCAAAGCCGCACCACGGCGCCCTGCCGCCGGTACCATCCTCCGCAATGGCGAGCGATCCACTGGTTCTGCGCATGCGCGCGATCTCGTCGGCCCGGGGGTGGGCCTGGCCGATGGTGTCGTGCGCGCTCGCCGTCGTCGGCGTGACCGTGCTGGCCTTGGTCCACGAGCAGATCGACCTCAGCACCTACCTGCTCGGCGGTGCGCACGCCCACGCCAACAACCTCTTCACGGTCACGCTCCCCATCGACCATCTCGGGTTCACCTATCCACCGTTCTCCGCCCTTCTGTTCGCGCCGTTCGCGCACGTCCCGTTGCGGATCTGCGAGGTGGCGTTCTCCTGGCTCAACCTCGCAGCCGTGTTCGCGCTGATCGCGGTGAGTCTGCGCGCCGTGTGCAAATCGCTCGACCGCCGGACGATCCTGTGGTGGGCGCTCGCGCTGGTGTTGCCGGTCGTGCTGTTCGACCCGGTGCGCCAGACGTTCCTGCTCGGCCAGGTCAACATCATCCTCGCCCTCATGGTGGTGGCGGACATGACGCTGGACCTGCCGATTCCCCGGGGGATCCTGGTCGGGTTGGCGGCCGCCATAAAGGTCACACCCGTCATCCTCATCCCGTACCTGTTCCTGACCCGGCAGGGACGCTCGGGCGTCCGGGCCGTCGCTTCGTTCTGTGCCGCCGCGCTCCTCGCGACCTCCGTCAACGCCTCCACCTCGTGGTCGTACTGGACGCACTACATCCGGGACCCGCAGCGGGCCGGCATGCTGTCGTGGATCGGGAACCAGGGTGTCCTGGGCGCGACGGAGCGCATGCTGGGGCACACGGTGACCACGTCGACGAGCTTCGTGATCACGGTGACGGTCGCCGCGATCGGGCTGGCCGTGGCGTCGGCGGCGTACCGGCGCTCGTCGCCGGTGCTGGGGTTCCTGGTGGTGGAGGCCACCGAGTCGCTCGCCAGCCCGGTGTCGTGGTCCCACCACTTCATCTGGGTCATCCTGCTGGTGGCCTGGCTCGCCCTGGCCGAGGACCGGCCCCGTTACGGCGAGTGGCTCGCCCTGGCCGTGGCGGTGCTGTTCTGGGCCGCGCCGGCCTGGTGGGTCCCGCACGGGCCGAACGTGGCGTTCGCGGGACGGGGCTGGCTCATGCCCGTCTCGGACTCCTACGCACTGCTCTTCATCATCCTCTTGGTGGGCGCGGGAGTCAGAGTGTGGCGCGCACCGGTCCGCAAGCCGGTGGTCCGGCGCAGCCGCCGGGCGATCGCACCGACCGGCGCCGGGAGTTGACGCGCGGCCCGGCGCTCAGCGCGCCGGCTCCGGCTCGCAGACGAGGACGAGCGTGTGCGAGCCCCGGTCGACCCTGCTCTCCGCGGCCGAGTCGGCGTGGGCCACCCGCCAGCCGGTCACGACCATCAGCTTCTCGGGGTCCCCGGGACGGAACTCGTTGCGGCGGGGCTCCCCGGTCAGAGCGAGGAGCGCGCCCGTGGTGGCGCGCAGCACCCGGGCGGACGCGCCCGGCTCGGGTGTCACCACGAAGTCGGCCACCAGGACACTGCCGGCCGACGCACGGGCGCGCAGGGTCTCCGACAGGGACGCCGCCGCCTCCAGGGTGAGGTGGGCCGCCACGTCCTCGCAGACGAACAGCGACGGTGCCGCCGCATCGTGCCCGGCGGCGTGGAGCGCCGCCCCGAGGTCGCCGCGCTGGAGGTCGAACCCCACGTAGGTGACCCCGGTCGGCTCGATGCCGAGCGCGCCCAGTCGACGGCGTTTGTCCGCCTGCACGGCGGGCAGGTCGACTTCGAACCAGCGGACAGTCCCGCCGCCGAAGCGCAGAGCCCGGCCGTCGTAGCCCGCGCCGAGGAGGACGACCTGAGCTGTCGCGTGCCCGATGGCGCGGGCGACCTCGCCGTCGATCACCCTCGTGCGTTGCTCGAGCCCGCCGGGTCGGCCGAGCGGGCCGGCGAGGGCGCCACCGACGGACCGGTAGAGGCGGCGTTCTCCCTCCCGGTCGCCTCCGGGAGTGGACGGGCGCGTGCGGGCCAGGCGCGCTCGGTGGGCCGCGACCCAGCGTGCCGTGACCGACGGGTGTCGCGAGGGCATCAGGGGCGCCGGGTCAGGGCGTGATCGCCTCGGGCCCCGCCGGAGCCCGAGGGCGGCCGAGGCGCAGCGACAGGTAGGCCGCACCGCCGAAGGGGATGGGCAGCCAGAAGTTCACCAGGCGCCAGCTCAAGACGCCGGCGGCGGCCACGCCGCCTGGGACCCCGAATCCCTTCAGGACGGCGACGATGGTGATCTCGATCACACCCAGCCCGCTGGGGGTCAGCGGGATGACGGCGAGGATGTTGGCGAGCCCGTAGGCCACGAGGACGTCGATGGGCGAGATGTGTGCCCCGAAGGCCAGCAGGAAGACCCACAGCGAGGCGGCGTCGAGCAGCCAGTTGGCCGCGGCCCAGATCCCGGCCCTGGTGAGCAGCTCGGAGCTCGAGAAGAGGATCTTCATGCGGTCCGCCACCTTCTGGACCAGCGACGTCACGGTCTCCGGCTTCACGAAGGGGAGCCGATTGGCCACTCGTTGGATGAAGACTGCGGCCTGCTTCTCGCCCCGCGTGAAGAGGTAGACCACCGTGCCGAAGATGGCCAGCAGGAGCACGCCCAGGATGGCGGCGAAACCGTAGAGCGGGTTGTAGCCCTGCAGTGGGATCGAGATCAGCAGCGCCAGCCAGAAGATCAGGTTGAGCACCACCGCCGAGCCGATGCCCTGTGTGGCCAGCCCGAATGCGGCGGTGCTGCCCGACACGCCCGAATCGGTGAGCAGCCTGTAGCTGGCCGCAGTGCCGGGCACGGTCCCGCCGGGGAGCACATGGCTGACGGCCAGCGCCCACATGTTGATGCGGAAGATGCGGAACCGGTCGGGGGCGTCCGGCGAGAGCACGGTGCGGGTCAGCTCCGCGTAGGCGACGAGGGCCGCGACCTCGAGCAATGCGCCGAGGATGAGCCACAGGAAGTTCAGTTGGCTGAGCCGGCTGAATTGCCGGCGCGCGCTGGCGAGCTCGGGCAGGAGGATGTACTCGCCGACGAAGAAGAGGAACAGGACCATCAGCGTGATCTTCACGTTGCGGGGCAGCCACCGCCGGCGCACTCGGGAGGCCCCGGGGGGTGCGGGGGGTTGCTCCTCGGGCTCCCCCTGCTCCTCGACCTGGTCCATCGCATTCATGCTTGCACGTCGGTGGTGTGACCAACCGCCTCTTCAAAGGTCAAAGCTGCCAAGCTGGTCCCATGGCCGCTGAGCCTCCTGACACGTGGCGGTCCAAGCTCTCGGGGAGTGCGGACCGTCGCGGCATCCCCCTCGGCACCATCGTCGTCTCGGTGGTGGTCGTGATCGTGTTGCTGGACCTCAATGCGGCGCTGATCCTCGGGCTCTGGGCGTTGCGGACCATCGTGGTCTACATCGTCATCGCCTTCTTCTTCACGCTGCTCATGACGCCGGCCACCCGCTTCCTCCGCGCGCGGGGGATGTCCCACGGCGGGGCCACGCTCCTCGTGTTCCTCCTCGGGGCTCTCGTCCTGATCGGACTCGTCTACCTGTTCACCGAGCCCCTGGTGACAGCCGCCACGCACTTCGGCGAGCAGGTCCCCACGCTCATCCGCGAGGCCAAGAAGGGTCACGGGCCGCTGGGCCGACTCCTCTACCGGCTGCACCTGCAGAAGTACCTCTCCGAGAGTTCGACGAAGATCACCTCCCAGATCACCAAGGTGCTGAAGCCGGCCACCGCGTTCTCCGTGGGTGCCGCCGCGGTCTCGACGCTCATCTCCATCGCGACGATCGCCATCCTCACCTTCTTCACCATGCTGGAGTCGCCCCGGTTGTGGTCCGGCTTCCTGAGCGTGTTCCGTCCCGCCACCGCGAATCGCCTGCGTCGGGTGATCGACGAGACGATCCGCTCGGTCACGGGCTACATGCTCGGGAACGCGGCGACCTCGGTGATCGCCGGGATCATCGTGGGGGTCACGCTGACGATCCTGGGCGTCCCCTTCGCGCTGCTGCTGGGCGTGTTCGTGGCCCTGGTCGACCTGCTGCCGCTGGTGGGCGGGTTGCTGGCCGGCGTGCCCGTCGTCGTGATCGCCGCCATCCACTCGGTGCCGGCCGGGATCATCATGCTCGTCGTCTTCCTCGTCTACCAGCAGGTTGAGAACCACGTCCTCAACCCGATCATCATGAGCCGGACGGTCCAGCTGAACCCGTTCTGGGTGCTCATCGCGGTCCTCGTGGGCGCCACGCTCGGTGGCCGGATCGCGGGGGGCCTCGGGACCTTCGTGGGCGCCCTGGTCGGCATCCCGTTCGGCGGCGCCATCCAGGTGATCGTGCGGGAGCTGCGGCGGGGCCCCGGCGCCGCGGTGGACGCGTCGGAGATCCACGGCCCGCTCGCGGTGACGGACCCGTCGGACATCTAGGCCATTCGTCGCCAGGGTACTTGGGCGCCCGGTCACGCGAAGGTCCAGGCCAGAGGTCCGAACCGGTTCGGCCCGCCGCACCGACCGGCGCCGGAGCCAGGGCGGCGCCACCACCTAGAATGCCCTCCATGCGACCGCTGGTGGTCATCCCGACCTATAACGAGTCGGAGAACATCGAGCGGATGCTCCAGCGGATCCACGACTGCCTGCCGCAGGCCGGCGTGCTCGTGGTCGACGACGGGAGCCCCGACGGGACCGCCGACCTCGTGAACGCCGTGGCGGCCGAGCTGCCCGACGTGCACCTGCTCGCCCGCAACGCCAAGTCCGGGCTGGGGAGCGCGTACCGCGCCGGTTTCGCGTGGGGCCTCGAGCGCGGCTATGACGCCTTCGTCGAGATCGATGCCGACTTCTCGCACGATCCGGCGGCGTTGCCCTCGTTGATCGCACCGCTCGAGGAGGGCTTCGACGTCTCCATCGGCTCGCGCTACGTCGAGGGCGGTTCCATCCCCAACTGGGCCTGGCACCGCCACCTCCTGTCAAAGGGTGGCAACCTCTACGCATCCGCCGTCCTCGGGCTCGGCGTGGCCGACTCGACGGCGGGGTACCGGGCCTACTCGGCCAGGATCCTGCAGCGGCTCGACCTCGACCGCATCCGGGCCGAGGGGTACGGCTTCCAGATCGAGATGACGTACCGGGCCAAGCAGCACGGTGCGACCCTCACCGAGGTGCCGATCAGCTTCGTCGACCGCGAGGCCGGCGAGTCGAAGATGTCGTCGATCATCGTGATCGAGGCGCTCGGGCTCGTGACCTGGTGGGGTCTCGGGCGCCTGGTCCGGGCTTTCGGGCGCACCCCGCGTGCAGCCGGCACCGACGTCCTCTCCGCCGCAGGAGCCGGACCTGCCGGGTCCGCAGGGAAGGCAGGAACCGAGGACGGCGACGGGCCCCGGAGCCTGAGCGGCGCCGAGGATCCCGTCCGGTCACCATGAGCACGGGCGCGCCGGGGACATGACGATCGAGGCACCGGCGGCGCGCATCCTGGTCGTCGACGACGAGCCCAACATTGCCGAGCTGCTCTCGGCCGCCCTCTCTTTCGAGGGTTACCAGGTCGACGTGGCGTCCACCGGCGCCGAGGCGCTCGAGCAGGTGCGCACCTTCCGCCCCCACCTCGTGATGCTCGACGTGATGCTGCCCGACTTCGACGGCAACGAGGTCTGCCGGCGCATGCGCAACCAGGGTGAGCAGATGCCGATCGTCTTCCTGACGGCGCGGGACACGACCCAGGACAAGGTCGAGGGCCTGAGCCTGGGCGACGACTACGTGACGAAGCCCTTCAGCATCGAGGAGCTCATGGCTCGCATCGGGGCGATCCTGCGCCGGGCCGGGGAGATCGCGGCCGCCGACGTCTCGACCCTGCAGTTCGCCGACCTCGCCATGAACATCGACACCCACGAGGTGTGGCGGGACGACGCCCCGATCGACCTCACGGCGACCGAGTTCAACCTCCTGCACTACCTGATGGAGAACGCCCGGCGGGTCATCTCCAAGTCCGAGCTGCTCGACAACGTCTGGGGCTTCGACTTCCGCGGCGACCCCAACATCGTGGAGACCTACATCAGCTACCTGCGCAAGAAGGTCGACGCCACAGAGCCGGCGCTCATCCACACCATCCGCCGCGTCGGTTACACCCTGCGACTGCCCCGGGAAGGATGAGCCTCCAGAAGCGGCTCGTGGCCGTCGTAGCACTGCTGCTGGTCGTCGGCCTCCTGGTCGCCGACGTGGTCACGTACGCCTCGGTCCGCTCCTTCCTCTACGGCCAGGCCGACAACACGCTGGCCCAGAACGAGGCGCTCGGCTTCAACTACCTCACCTTTGCCGCGGGCAGGAAGATGGCGGTCAACGAGGCCGACATCTCGCGGCGGGTCTCCTCCGACGTGTACGTGACGCTGCTCGACCGCAACGGGCAGGTGATCCTGCGCCGCCCCTCGGGCTCGACGGCCCGACCCGACCCGGCGCCGATCCTGACCAAGGACATCCCGGTCCAGCAGGTGCCCGACATCTACAGCCGCGTCCACGTCGGGCGCTACGCCGGCACGCTGCGCCCCGACCCCGACGCGGTCATCCTCGGCAGCACGGGCGACCCGGACGGCGAGTACCGCACCGTCGCCGTCACCGTGCCCCAGGGCACGCTGATCACCTCCATCTCGCTCAACCCGACCAACGACACGCTCGCCTCGCTGCGCCGGGTCGAGCTGATCGCCAGCCTCGCGGTCCTGCTGGCCATGGGCGTGCTGGTCATGGTGGTCGTGCGCCGGGGCCTGCGCCCACTGCGCCAGATGGCGGGGACGGCGGATGCCATCGCCTCGGGAGATCTGACCCGGCGCGTGCCCGAGGGTCGCCCCGACACCGAGGTGGGCCGCCTCGGTGTGGCGCTCAACGAGATGCTGACCCAGATCGAGGGGGCCTTCGCCGAGAAGTCGGCGTCCGAGGACCGCCTGCGCCAGTTCGTGGCCGACGCGTCGCACGAGCTCCGCACGCCGCTCACCTCCATCCGGGGCTACGCGGAGCTGTTGGGGCGGGGCGGGTTCTCCGACGAGGCGGGGCGGCGCAAGGCGCTGAAGCGCATCGAGGAGGAGGCGACCCGCATGGGTGGGCTGGTCGAGGACCTCCTCCTGCTGGCCGAGCTGGACCGGGGCCGGCCGCTCCGGGCGGAACCGGTCGACCTGCAGCGCATCTGCGCCGACGCCGTGGGCGACTCCAACGCGGTGGCCCACGGCCACCACCTGATGCTCCAGCCGGGTTCGCCGGTGGTGGTGATCGGCGACGGCGAGCGTCTCGCGCAGGTGGCACACAACCTGGTGCGCAACGCGTTGGCCCATACGCCGCCGGGCACCGACGTCAGCGTGTCGACGGGTGTGTCGCAGCGCATGGGGTACATCGAGGTGTCCGACAACGGGCCGGGGATCCCTTCCCCCGAGGCGACCCGCGTCTTCGACCGCTTCTACCAGGGCGATCCCTCGCGGTCGGCCGCGGGCACCGGGTTGGGGCTGGCCATCGTCCGGGCCATCGCCGAGGCCCTGCACGGTTCGGCCGAGGTGCTCTCGGCGCCGGGCTCGCGGCCGGGGGCGACCCTGCTGGTCAAGATCCCCCTCGCCGCCACCCACGTGGCCGCCGTCGCCGGCGAGCCGACGCCGGCCCGCTCACCGCAGCTGCACTGACGCGCCGGGGACCACGGCGTCGAGGACCGTCGCCAGCTTCACGTTGGTCTCCGCCGCCTCGGCCTCGGGGACCGAGTCCGCGACGACGCCCGCTCCGGCGCGCAGCGTGACGGTGGCGCCGTCGGCGTCGAGCCGGGCGCTGCGGATCCCGATCATCCACTCGCCGTCACCGGCGGCGTCCACCCAACCCACCGGCCCGGCCCAGTAGTCGCGCCGGTCGGCCTCGTGGCGCGCGATGAACTCGAGCGCCTCGGCGCGCGGAGTGCCGCCGACGGCCGGCGTGGGATGGAGGTGCTCCAGGAGCTCGAGCACCCCCACCGGCTGTCGGAGGTGCCCATCGATCCTCGTGCCGAGATGGGCGACGGAGCGGAACGCCACCATGGAGGGCTCTTCGGGCACTGACAGCTCGTCGCAGTAAGGGGTGAGCGTGGCCGCGATCTCGGCGACCACGTACCCGTGCTCGTCGCGGCTCTTGGAGGACCGGGCCAGGTCGCGTTGGGCGTCCGCGTCGGCGCGTGCGGTGTCCCCGCGGGGCACCGTGCCGGCCAGGGGATGGCACGAGACCTTGTCGCCGTGCCGGGCCACCAGTAGCTCGGGGCTGGCTCCGAAGAAGGTCCCGTCGGGAACCGGCATGGAGAAGATCGTGCAGTTGGGCTCGCCGGCACGGAGCCGCCGCAGCACGGCCGAGAGGGGGAGCGGGCCGTCGAGCCGGACCGTGACCGGACGGGACAACACCACCTTGCGCAGTACGGCACCCGGCCGTCTCATGGCGGAGACCGCGTCAGCCACCATGTCGCCGTAGGCCACCGAGGTCATGGAGGACGAGAGGGAGATGACCGCCGGGTCGTCGGCGGCGACCTCGGGCGTGGTGCCGTACTGCCAGATCACGGCGTCGAAGAGGTCGTCGGTGCCAGGGAGCGCCGCGTCCGCCGGACCGACGGCGGTGGCCCAGCGCCGGGTGAGCCCCTCGGGGTCTCGTGAGATCCCCATGGAGAACCGGGGGATGACGAGGTAGCCGGCCATGGCGCCGACGAAGGGGAGCGCGCCCAGCGCCACCACCCCGGAGCCAGGTCGCCGGACCGTGTCGTCGCAGGGGATGGCCCTCAGTGCGCTCGGGGCCTCGGCCGCACTGACGAGCTGCGCCGTGCCCCACCCGACCAGCGTCAGCCCGGGGCGGTCGAAGAGGACCGTCGGGCTCCCGTCGAACTGGAGCGCGTCGGGCCCGTACCCCAGCGGGACACTTCGGGCGTGGAGCGCGTCCGTCACGCCGTGCCGGCGCGGGTGGCGACCACGAGCTGGCTCAGGCCTCCCGCCAGGGGTCGGATCCCGACGGCGGAGAAGCCGGCCTCGCGCAGCATCCGGCGCAGGACCGGGGCGGGGGGAAGGTAGGCCACCGAGCGGGGGAGGTACTGGTAGGCCTCCCGGTCGGAGAGGGCGCCACCCAGGGCGGGGACGGCCCGGTTGAACCACACGTCGTACCCGGCACGCCAGAGCCGGGACGTCGGGGCATCGACTTCGAGCACGGCGAGCCGCCCGCCGGCGCGCAGGACGCGGGCGCACTCCGAGAGCGTGGCCGCCAGGTCGGTGAAGTTACGCAACGCGTAGCCGCACACGAGGCCGTCGAAGGCGCCGTCGCAGAAGGGGAGTCGGCTGCCGTCGGCCTCGACGAGCGGTGTGGATGCGCCGTTGGCCGCCAGCATGCCCGCGCTCAGGTCCGCCCCGACCGCTCGGTAGCCGCGGCGCCGCGCCAACCGGGAGAGGTCGCCGGTCCCACAGGCCAAGTCGAGGACGAGCGCGTCCTCGGGCAGGGCGAGCGACCCCACGGCGCCGCGCCGCCAGGCCTGATCGAGTCCGAAGGTCATCAGGCGGTTCATGAGGTCGTAGCGCGGCGCGATGGTGTCGAACATGGCGCGCACGCGCGCCGTCTTCTCCTCACCGGTGGGCAGCGGCGCCGTCGACGCGGGATCGGCGCCCGCCTTCCTGCGTCGTGGCGCCACGGAGCGGGGTGGTGTCAGCGGTAGTAGCGGTAGACCACTTGGGCGACGCATGCGGGCTTCGGTGCGTCCTTGACCTGCATGACGAGGTCATAGGTGACCTGCACGCCACCGTCGGTGTCATCCACGCCCGCCACGGTCACCCCCATGCGGAGTTGGGCGCCCACCGGCACCGGCGAGGGGAAGCGGACCTTGTTGCACCCGTAGTTGACGCCGAACTTGGTGTTCTCGACGGTGATGACCTCGTTCAACAGAACCGGGGCCAGCGAGAGCGTGAGGTACCCGTGGGCGATGGCGACTCCGAAGGGACCCCGCTCGGCGCGCTCGGGGTCGACGTGGATCCACTGGTGGTCGTCGGTCGCTTCGGCGAAGAGATTCACCCGGTCCTGGGTGATCGTCTGCCACTCGGAGTATCCGAGCTCCTTGCCGACGAGCTCGTGAAAGGCGTCGACACCGTCGACGATGGTGGGCATGCTGCGCTCCTCGCTGGTCAGGGTTTATTCCGCTGAGGGACGCTACCCGGCCTGGAGCACCTCACTACGCTGACTCCCGTGACCCACGCGCACGAGCACGATGCCATGCCGGTCCACCAGCACCGGGACGTCCGGGGTGGAGGCGCCCGGGCGGCCGTCTTCGGGATCAGCGACGGCCTGGTGACCAACGTCTCGCTGGTCCTGGGCGTGGCCGGCGCCAATCCCGGGGCCTCGTTCGTCCGCCTGGCCGGCGTGGCCGGGCTGATCGCGGGTTCTTTCTCCATGGCGGCCGGCGAGTACCTGTCCATGACCGCCCAGCGCGAGCTCATGGAGCGCGAGCTCGAGGTGGAGCGCCGGTCGTTGCGCCGCAGCCCCGAGGGGGAGGCGGCCGAGCTCCGGAGCATGTACGTCCAGCGAGGCATCGACCCCGCCGTCGCGACCGAGATGGTCAACGAGGTGATGCAGGATCCCGAGCTGGCCCTCGAGACCCACGCCCGTGAGGAGCTCGGGATCACGTCGCACAGCCTCGGCAACCCCTTGCAGGCCGCCGCCGCCTCCTTCGTCACGTTCGCCGTGGGTGCGTTCATCCCACTGGCGCCGTGGCTATTCACCTCGGGGACACTGGCCATCGTCCTCTCGATCGTCCTGGGTGCGGTGGCCTCGCTGGCCGTGGGCGTCGTGCTCGCGAAGTTCACCGAACGGCCGGCCCTGGTCTCCGCCCTGCGGCAGCTCGCCGTGACGGTGGTGGCCGCCGCCGTCACCTTCGGGGTCGGGCGCGCCATCGGCGCCGGCACCAGCTGAGCCCGGTCCGACCGCTCCGCAGGCGCAGAGCGGTGGCGGTTGGCGGTTGGCGGTTGGCGGTCAGGCGGGGTCGCGGCGGTAGGACCGGTCGACGTGGTCGATGGTGAAGCCGAGCGACGTGTACAGGGCGACGGCGACTCCGTTGGAGGCGTCGGCGTAGAGCATCCCGACGGTGACACCACGCCGCCACAGCGACTCGAGCCCCGACACCGTGAGGGAGCGTCCCCAGCCCTGGCCGTGGTGTCGCGGATCGACGGCGATGACGTAAATCTCCCCGAGCACAGGAGTGCGGTCACGGTGGACCTTCGTCCAGCACGAACCGATGAGGCCGGCACCGTCGGGATCGTCGGCGACGAGGAACCCGTCGAGCTCCACCCACTCCGCCGCCATGCGCTCGCGGAGCTGCTCGACCGTCCACCCACCCTGCTCGGGGTGGCCGGCAAACGCCCGGTTGTTGGTGTCGACCCATGCCTCCTCGTCGCGGCCGGGCACGAAGGGACGGGTCGGCAGGGGCCTGGTCGCCGTCACGACGTCGGGCGCGAGCGGCAGGGGGACGCGCATCTGGAGGAGGTCGCGCTCGGCGACGAATCCGTGCGCGCGGGCGCGGTCGTCGTCGGCGGGACCGGCGTGCATGGCCCACAGATGGACGGGAGCGTCGGCCGGCGCCTCGGTCACGGCGCGCCAGATCAGCGCGGACCCGACTGCGTCATCGGTGCCGTCAGCCCAGGGGGCGCGATCCGCGACGACGTGGAGCACGGTGGAGCCGTCCTGGGCGGGCGAGAGCAGGGCGAACCCGACCAGCACGCCCCGGTCGCGGGCGAGCACAACGCGATCCTCCGCCGGCGCCGCGCCCGGATGCGTGGCGGCGAGCAGCTGCGGCTCCGGGAGTGCAGGGTGGCCGCCTGCCGCGCCGGCCCGGTCCAAGAGCGCGGAGAGCTCGGCACGGTCGGTGTCGTCGAGGTGGTCGAGGTCGACCGTCACCATGCGCTCCACGTCCACGCCGGCCAACGTAACCCGGTACCGTGAGCGAGTGGCGAAGCCGAGGACTCCGAAGGGCCGGGGGCGGCTCACGGTCGAACGCCTGGCGGAGCGCTACCCGGGCACGGCGGAGGAGCTGTGCGCGCTCGACTTCGAGAACCCGTTTCAACTGCTGGCTGCGACGATCTTGTCAGCGCAGTGCACCGATGCGCGCGTCAACATGGTCACGCCCGTGCTGTTCGCCGCCTACCCGGATCCGGCGTCCCTGGCCGGTGCCAACCCCGAGGACGTCGAAGAGATCATCCGCTCCACCGGGTTCTTCCGTTCGAAGACGAAGAGCCTCATCGGCATGGCCGCTGCCGTCAGCGACCGCTACGGCGGCGAGGTCCCGCGCGAGCTCGACGAGCTGGTGACGATCCCGGGAGTGGGACGCAAGACGGGGAACGTCGTGCGCAGCGTCGCCTTCGGGCTGCCGGGTCTCCCCGTCGACACCCACGTGCTGCGGGTGAGCCAGCGCCTGGGTCTTCTCGAGGGTCTGGCCCCGGCCGAACAGCGCGACGCCGTCAAGGTGGAGCGACAGCTCAACGCGCTGATCCCCGCCCCGGAACGAGGCGCCTTCAGCCTGCGGGTCATCCTCCTCGGACGGGAGACATGTATTGCCCGGAAACCGCTCCACGCCGCATGCCCTCTCGCCGATTTCTGCCCGTCGGTACGGTAATCGGCGCGCGATGGGCCTTTCGGCCCCTTTTTAGGCAATTCGGGTTTCTCGTGGTGAAATCGGAAAACACAACCGCTACCATGAGCCCCGGAACCGGTTCCCGCCACCTGGTTCCAAAAGGGTCGTGTCTGGGATCCGCCTCCTGGCCGACTCGCCCAATGCCGGCCTTCGGGCCGGCATTGGTGTTTCCGGTCCTGGTCAGCGGTGGTGTGGATCCCTGGTAGTACTTGAGGTGCTACCCTCGGGCATGGTCACCAAGCGGTCGGTCTCACTCGACGACGAGGTGGCATCGGCCGTCGAGGAGGCGGCCAAGCAGGACGGGGTCTCGTTCAGCGCGTGGCTCTCGTCGGCGGCCGAAAAGCAGCTGCGGGTGCGCCAGGGTCTCCGGGGCGTCGCCGCCTGGGAGGGCGAGACGGGCTCGCTCAGCGCCGAGGAGCTCGCGGCGGGTGAAGCCCTCCTGGCCCGCCTGCGCTCGGGCGTGTCCGGCGTGGCGTCACGCGTCCGGCGGCGGTGAGCGCGAACCGCCGAGAAGGGCTCGTCTACGGGCTCGGTGCCCTGCATGCGGCGGCCAGAGGCGACCGCATGATGTGGGCGCTCCATCGCGCCGCGCTCTCCAACGGCATCGTGCCGGTGATCCCGGCCGTGGCCGTGGCCGAGGGATATCGGACCGAGGCGCGCAGTGACCGGATCGGTGAGCTGCTGGCCGGCACCGAGGTCGAGCCCTTCAGCGACGAGGCAGCCCGCCGTTCCGGTGAGCTCGCGGCCCGCTGTGACACGTCGGACCTCAGCGTCGTGGCGGTGGTGGAGCTGGCCGAGCGGCGCAATTGTGCGGTCGTGACCCAACGCCAGACAGTGCTACGCACGGCGGCATCGCTGCTCGGCCACGAGCTCGTGCTCTACGCCGTGTGAGGGTCGGACACTGGCACGCGCACTGAGAAAGTCGTTCCGGGCCACCCTCGAGAAGAGTCCCTCGAAGGGCGGCTGGACCTATGTGGTGATGCCCGGTTCCGCTGAGTTCTTCGGAACGGGCGGCCTCGTCAAGGTGCGCGGCACGGTCGACGGAGTTCCGTTCGAGAGCTCGTTCATGGCCCTGGGGGACGGCACGCACAAGCTGCCCGTGAAGGCTGAGATCCGCCGTGCCGTCGGCAAGCAGGCCGGTGCGACGGTCCGGGTCGTCCTCACCGAGCGGCTGGACGGCTGACGGCGGGGCTCACCGGTTCGAGCCCTGGGAGAAGCGGCGAAGGCGCCGCAGCGCCCCCCCGAGCGCACGTTCGACGGCGATGAGCTCGTGCGCCATGTCCTCGTCGCCGCTCGACAGCGCACCCTCCGCCATGGCGGTGACCCGCTCGTGCAGCTCGGCGAGGGTGGAGGACAAGGAGGAGATCTCGGCGGCGGATGACATCCCGCGATGATGGCCGATCCGTGACGGTCCGTCGCGCCCCGAAGAGACGCCTCCGGGCCCACGCCCGCTGCGGGCTCTGGTTCCGCTGCCCCGGTCCCCGCGCATGCCGCCCTCGTCGCAGGCCGGCCCGGAATGGGCCCCGGGGGGGCCGCCGGTAGCCTTGAGACCTCATGTCCCTCCGTGTCCTGGACCTGCGCGGCACCAAGCCGCCGTTCGACGCCGTTCTGCCGCGGCCTTCGGCCCCCGGGGCGGAGGTTCACGACGTCGTGGCGCGGATCCTCCTCGATGTGCGCACCAATGGCGATGCCGCCGTGGTCCGCCGGACGGCCGAGCTGGACAGGGTCGACGTGTCCGACGGCCTGCGGATCCCCGCCGCGGAGATCGACGAGGCCCGCTCCAGCGTCGATCCCGACCTGTCCGAGGCTCTACAGGTGGCGTTCGACCGCATCCTGGCGTACCACGCGCACGAGGGACTCCCGCCCGGCGACCTGGTCGACGGCGGCATCACGGTAGGGCACCTCACCCGGGCGGTCGGGCGCGCCGGCATCTATGCACCGGGTGGCCGGGCGCGCTACCCCTCGACCGTGCTCATGTGCGCCGCGCCCGCCCGGGTGGCCGGCGTCGGGAGCCTCGCTCTGTGCGTGCCACCGGCGGCAGGCGGCAAGGTGGATCCGGCGACACTGTGCGCAGCCTCGATCGCCGGGGTCGACGAGGTGTACCGGATCGGGGGCGCGCAGGCGATCGCCGCCATGGCCTACGGGACCCGCACCCTGCCCGCCGTCGACGTCATCGCGGGGCCGGGCAACGCCTACGTCGCCGAAGCCAAGCGCCAGGTGTCGGGCATCGTCGGGGTGGCGTCGGCCTTTGCCGGGCCGTCCGAGATCGTCGTCGTGGCCGGTCCGGACGCGCCCGCTGCGTTCGTCGCCGTGGACCTGGTCGTGCAGGCCGAGCACGGGCCTGACGGCCTGGCCTGGCTGGTCTGCTGGGATGCGTCGCTGGCCGAGGAGGTCTCGGCCGAGGTGGACCGCATCGTGGCGGGCTCGAGCCGGCGGGCGGACCTGGAGGCGACCCTGGCGACGTCGGGGATCACGTGCCTGGTCGACGGGCCGGAGGACGCGCTGGCGGTGGCGAACACCATCGCGCCCGAGCACCTGCAGCTGATGGTTCGCGACGAGGAGGGCCTGGCGATGCTCGCGCTCGTGCAGAATGCGGGGGCCGTGTTCATCGGGGACTGGTCTCCAGCCAGCATGGGCGACTACATCGCAGGTCCGAACCACGTGCTCCCCACCAACCGGACCGCCCGCTTCGCCTCTGCGCTGCGCGCGGATGACTTCCGCAAGCACATTCACGCGGTGCAGGTGACGCCGGAGGCGTTGCGGACGCTCGGACCGCTCGTGATCACGCTGGCCGAGACGGAGGGGCTGCCCGCCCACGCCGACTCGGTGCGCCTGCGCCTGGCCGCACTCGGCGAGCACGGAGAAGGGGCTGCAACGTGAGCGCCGTGCCGCCGGTGCGCCCGGATCTGGACCTGGCCGAGGGCTACCACTCGCCCCAGGTCGAGGCGGAAGTGCGTCTCAACACGAACGAGTCACCCTTCGCCCCCCCCGACGCCTGGCGCGAGGAGCTGCTCGCGGCGTTGGAGGAGGTGTCGTTCAACCGCTACCCCGACCGCCCGGCCACGGAGCTGCGGCGGGCGGTGGCGGACTTGCACGCGGTCTCGCCGGACGAGGTCTTCTGCGCCAACGGGTCGAACGAGGTCCTCCAGTGCCTCATGCTCGCCTTTGGTGGGCCCGGGCGCCGCGCCCTGGTGTTCGAGCCCACCTATGCGCTGCACTCCCACATCTCGCGCATCACCGGGACCGAGGTGGTCGAGGGGTCGCGCGACGACGACTTCCAGATAGATCCCCGCGACGCGGAGACGCTTCTGGCGACGGCGAAGCCCGACGTGACCTTCCTGTGCTCACCCAACAACCCGACCGGCCGCGCCGAGCCGCCCGAGACCATCGCCGTGGTGTGCGCGGCGGCACCCGGCCTGGTCATCGTGGACGAGGCCTACGGGCAATTCTCCCCATGGTCCGCGCTCCAGCTGCGGGGCCCGGCCCGGCCCGGGCTGGTGGTGACCCGGACGTTCTCCAAGACCTGGGCCATGGCCGGTGCCCGATTGGGCTACCTGGTGGCCGATCCTGCCGTGGTGACGGCGTGCGAGGCCGTCGTCCTGCCCTACCACCTGTCGGCGCAGACACAGCTGGCGGGCCTTCTCGCGCTCGGGCACACGTCCGAGATGCAGGCTCGGGTGGCCCGCATCTCCGAGGAGCGGGGGCGGGTCGCCTCCGCCCTGGGCGACCTCCCGGTGGACAGCTGGCCCTCCGACGCGAACTTCATTCTGTTCCGCCCGCGCGACCGGGATGCCGACGACGTATGGCGTTCGCTCCTCGCCCGGTCCATCCTGATCCGCAACTGTGCGAGCTGGGACGGTCTGCGGGGCTGCCTGCGCGTCACCATCGGGACCCCCGAAGAGAACGACCGCTTCCTCCACGCATTGAAGGAGAGCCTGTGACGACCGCCCCGCGACGCGCCACCAAGCAGCGCGCCACCAAGGAGACGACCATTGACGCCACGCTGGTGCTCGACGGCACGGGTCGGACAGAGGTCTCGACCGGCCTGCCCTTTTTCGACCACATGCTGGACCAGCTGGGCCGCCACGCCTCCTTCGACCTCATGGTCGAGGCCACGGGCGACCTCCACGTCGACGCGCACCACACGGTCGAGGACGTCGGCATCGTCCTGGGCGGCTGTCTGGCCGAGGCGCTCGGGGACAAGGTGGGAATCCGCCGCTTCGCCTCAATGCTGGTGCCGCTGGACGAGGCGTTGATTCAGGTCGCGGTCGACATCTCGGGCCGGCCGTACCTGGCCTACGGGCTCGAGTTCGCCCCCGACACGCCGGGCCTGGGCACGCCGCCGTTCGACCCCCAGCTGGCGGAGGAGTTCTGGCGTGCGTTCGTCACGGCCGCGAACATCACGCTGCACATCCACCGGTTCGCCGGGAAGAACACGCACCACATGTTGGAGGCCAGTTTCAAGGGCGTGGCCCGTTGCCTGCGCGACGCGGTACGGATAGAAGGAGGTGGCATTCCCTCCACGAAGGGCAGCCTGTGACGGAGGGTCCGCGTATCGCCGTCCTCGATTACGGCATCGGCAACCTCCGCTCGGCCGAGAAGGCGCTCCAGCACGTCGGCGCGGCGGCGCGCCTGGTGACCGACGCCGCGTCCGTGGAGGCGGCTGACGCCGTCGTCCTGCCGGGGGTCGGTGCGTTCGGGGCGTGCGCGCGGGCGCTGCGAGAAAGCGGGCTCGAGGAACCGGCCCGAGGGGCCATTGAGGCGGGCGTTCCGTTCTTCGGTGTGTGCGTGGGCTTCCAGCTCCTCTACGAAGGTTCGGTGGAGAGCCCGGATGCGCGAGGTCTGGGCATTTTCACCGGCACCGTGTCGCCGTTGCCGCCCGGGGTCAAGCACCCGCAAATGCAATGGAACACATTGGAAGTGCACGGGGAGGCGGAGCCGGCGCCCCTGCACGGGTTGGGTCCGCACCCGTGGGTGTACTTCGTGCACTCCTTCGCTCCGCCTCTCGGCGCGGAGACGGTCGCGGTCTGCGACTACGGGGGACCGGTCGCCGCGCTGGCATCGAGGGGGCCGCTGTGGGGCGCGCAGTTCCACCCCGAGAAGTCGGGCGCCACCGGGTTGGCGTTGCTGGCGAACTTTGTCGCGCTCGCGTCCACGGCGGCGGTGTGATGGAGTTGCTCCCGGCCATTGACGTGCGCGCCGGAACGGCCGTCCGGCTGGCCCAGGGCGACTTCGACCGTGAAGCGAAATACGGGGACCCGGCCCAGCTGGCGGCGCGCTACATCGCGGGAGGGGCACGTTGGATCCACGTCGTCGACCTCGACGCGGCACGTACCGGGGTGCCGCACGAACGCGCTGCCGTGCGCGAGATCGTACGCCTGGCCGCCGACGCGTCGGTGCGCGTGCAGGCGGGCGGTGGCATCCGCTCGGAGGACGCCGCTGCAGAGCTGCTCGAGGCGGGAGTCGCCCGCGTCGTGCTGGGCACCGCGGCGCTCGAGGAGCCCGCGCTGGCGGGGCGCTGTGCTCGGCGCTGGCCTGAGCGCGTCGCAGTGGGCTTGGACTACCGGATCGGGGAGGACGGCGTGGCCGAGGCCCAGGCGCAGGGCTGGCTCACCGGGTCGGGCCGCGCCGTGAGCGAGCTGCTGGCGCTGTGGGAGGGAGAGCCCATCGGCGCGGTGGTCGCGACGGCGGTGGCCCGTGACGGGATGCTCTCGGGTCCCGACCTGAACGGGCTCGAGGCGTTGTTGGCCGCCACGGCCCTGCCCGTGGTGGCGTCGGGAGGGGTTTCGGTTGTGGGCGACCTGTCCGACCTGGCGCGGATGCGGGTCGGCGGGCGCTCGCTGGCGGGCGCCATCGTCGGCAAGGCGCTCGTCGAGGGGCGCTTCGACGTGCGGGAGGGGTTGGCCGCGTGCGCAGCGTCCGCCTGATCCCCTGCCTCGACGTCACCGACGGCCGTGTGGTGAAAGGTGTGCGCTTCGTCGACCTCACCGACGAGGGCGATCCGGTCGAGCTGGCGGAGCGCTACGACGCCGAAGGAGCGGACGAGATCACGTTCCTCGACATCACCGCGTCCTCCGACGGACGCGACACCATGGTCTCGGTGGTGGCGCGCACCGCCGAGCAGGTCTTCATCCCCTTGACGGTCGGGGGTGGGGTCCGGGTGGCGGAGGATGCACGCCGCCTCCTCCGAGCCGGCGCGGACAAGGTCGCGGTGAACACCGCCGCAGTGGAACGACCCGAGCTGGTGCGCGACATCGCCGACGAGTTCGGAGGGCAGTGCGCCGTCGTCGCCATCGACGCCCGCGCCCGGGCGGAGGGTCGGGGCTGGGAGGTCTACACGCACGGCGGCCGGACGCCGACCGGGCGTGACGTGGTGGCGTGGGCGGTGGAGTGCGCCGCCAGCGGGGCGGGCGAGATCCTGCTCACGTCCATGGACCGCGACGGGACGAGGGATGGCTTCGACCTCGCGCTGACACGGGCCGTGGTGGACGCGGTGGGGATCCCGGTGGTGGCATCGGGTGGCGTCGGGCGGCTGCAGGACCTGGTGGACGGTGCCCTCGACGGCGGCGCCGACGCCGTCCTGGCGGCCTCGATCTTCCACCGTCGTGAGTTCACGATCGGCGAGGCCAAGGCCTACATGGCCGAACGGGGGGTCGTCGTGCGCCCGGTCTGACCCCTCCGACCTGGAAGGTCGCCGTCGTGCGGTACCGTGCCAGGGTGCCCTCGTCGACCACGAAGAACGGGACGGACCAGGCCAAGGCCACGACAACGGCCAAGGCACCCGCAGCAGAGGACAAGCAGCCGATCTCGGTCCTCTTCGACCGCGTCATGGTCCAGATCTCGCCGACCGACGGCGAGCGGCGCTCGCGTGCCGGCATCCTGATCCCCGCCACGGCGCAGATCACCCGCCGCCTGACCTGGGCCGAGGCGGTGGCGGTCGGGCCTCACGTCCGGACGGTCAAGGTCGGCGACACCGTCCTGTTCAATCCCGAGGACCGCTTCGAGGTCGAGGTGCACGGCGAGGAGTACGTGATTCTGCGCGAGCGCGACATCCACGCCATCGCCTCCCCCCGCAACGACAGCGGCACGGGGCTCTACCTTTGAGCGGGGCCGGGGCCGGGGCCACGCAGGCCTCCGCCGTTCCCGAGGGTGTGGCGCTCACTGTCGACGAGGACCTGGTGCGGGCCGTGGACTTCGCCAAGGATGCGGACGGCCTGGTGCCGGCGATCGTGCAGGATGCAGACGACGGAACGGTGCTCACGGTGGCCTACATGGACGCCGAGGCCCTGCGCCGCACCCTGGCGTCGGGACGCTCGTGGTTCTACAGCCGCAGCCGCAAGGAGTACTGGCAGAAGGGCGAGACCTCGGGCGACCGGCAGTACGTGCGCGAGGTGCGCATCGACTGCGACGGGGACGCGCTCGTGGTGCTGGTGGACCAGCACGGTCGAGGGGCGTGCCACACCGGTGAGCGGTCGTGCTTCTACCGGACCATCGGGACGGGCCCGGGAGTGCCCGCTCCGTGACGCCCGAGGGGGGCTCGGGCCCGGGCGGGCTCGTCTTCCGGCCCGATCCGGCCGAATTCGCAGCGCTGGCCAAGGAGCACACCATCGTCCCGGTCTGGTGTGAGGTGGTGGCCGACACCCTGACCCCCGTCGCC